>Ga0207984_1000476_pt1 | contig 24241 bp, 12 predicted proteins | sample ETNtaG_30_FD_185760 | JGI IMG/M metagenome (GOLD analysis project Ga0207984, IMG submission 185760) | Marine microbial and viral communities from oxygen minimum zone, Eastern Pacific Ocean - ETNP201306PF43B (SPAdes) (version 2) | ecosystem: Environmental > Aquatic > Marine > Oceanic ...
AGGTAAAGAAGCTCAACCTTTGCCCGTCTATCGACGATGGTCGGAAGTGTTGATGTTAATCTGGGTTCTTGGTGCCATGCTGATGTTGGCCAAGGTATTTATTGGTCTGATAGGATTACGATACTTGACACGCTCCACGCTGATGGCGGATAACAGTTATCAGGTAGTCTGCCAACGACTAGCCCACAAATTGAACGTTACACACCCAGTTAAGGTCTATGTTAGCCAGCGAATCGAGTCTCCTATCTCTTATGGTTGGTATTCACCCAAGATTCTGATTCCACCAACTATTGATTTAAAGCAGTTTGAAATGGTGGCCATTCATGAGTTGGCCCACGTACGCAGGTGGGACTGGTGGTCCAACCTCCTAAGTCATTTAGTCAGCGCTGTTTTCTTTTTCCATCCCGCTAGTTATTTGGTTCACCGCCAATTATATGACCTGAGAGAAAGGATTTGCGATGATTGGGTGATACAGTTGGCAAAGGCCAGAAAAAAGTATGCTGATTGCTTACTGAATCTGGACCGTCAGCAATCATCTACATCTTTGGCCTTGACGCTGACGCAACCGTCCCAGTTGGAATTCCGCGTCAAGAATATCTTGAACAAAGATCGACGACTCGATTTGCAACTAAGCCGGCGATTACTTGTGGCAACGACATCTCTGCTACTCACGGCCCTGCCGTTGCTAGCTGCAGCCCAGTTAATTCCATCGCAACCACTACTCCAGCTTTCGCTGTTCAGCCAACGTCGTACTGATATCACAGAAGAAATTGCCAACAGGAAGCCTAAGTGGGAGACAAAACCAGCCGATCCAGCTGTTATGCCGTCGGAAGAATTCGATGGTTTAAAACCACAAGCCAACTCAATTTGGAGCGCTGCCGCCGAGGGCAACCTTAAATCTCTCAAGGAACATTTAGCCAAAGGCATAGATATCAACACCAAGGATGATGGTAGCCTCGGAATCACCCCTTTGGCTTTTGCCATACTTCAAGATCAAACCCAAATGGTTGAGTTCCTTATCCAGCAGGGTGCTGATGTTAACGCCAAATATAGAGACGGAGGCACTGCATTGCATACTGCCGCTTTTCTAGGGCAATATGAGGTTACTGAGCTATTAGTTCAGAAAGGAGCTAATGTCAATACCAAGGATGAAGACGGCGACACACCAAGAGATCACCTGAAAGTCGATTGGGGTACCACTGAGTCTGTTGCTAGTTTGTTGAAAATAAAACTGGATCGGAAAAGGGTTGAAGCTGGCAGAGCCAAGGTTGCTGAACTCCTAAACGGAGCAGAATACCAAGAATTTCTGCAGAACAATCCAGCAGTTGCTAAGGCGGTAAAATCTGGCAAAATCTCCAAAGAAAACGTACTAGCTGGGATCAAAGCTCGAAGGACAGAAAATAAGCCATCCAAAGATGAAAAGCTCAAAGCTTTATACGACAAAATGTTGCGCGAAAATCCAGGCTTGAAGGAGCGGGGAGTTACTTTTGAGCAACTGCGTCCCCGTCTGGAACACATGCTGCGCGAGGACGAAGCAGAGCGGAGCGTAGAGAAGAAAGATGCTCAGAACGAACCGCAGAACGCGGCTACGATACAAAAGAAAGTTGATGAATTTCTGAGAGAGATCCCTGAAGTCGCGAGGGATATCCAAGCTCAAAATATTGCGAGGGAGAATCTAGAATGGATGATTCTTGTAGGCGAAACAATACAGGAACGGGAGGGGCATGCGTCAGGCTACGACAAAGCCCGCGCTAAGCACGCTCTGAAAATTACGCTCGAAGTGATGATAGACGCAGACAAACTCAAAGAGAAACAAGCCGCAGAGCTTTACGAAATCGTCTTCCCGAAAAACATTGACTGGGGTGCTAGGTACGAGGCTTATTTGAAAGCAAATCCTGCTGTTGCGGGCGCCGTCAAGAGTGGCAAGATCACCAAAGACAATGTACTGGCTGGCATCAAGGCCCACGAAGGCGAACGGTCGCCAACGGAAGAAGAACAACTTGAAGCACTGTACCAAAAGTTACTCAAAGAAGACCGAACTCTCGGCCGAACCCCCAAAGCTCAATTGATGCCGAGGTTGAAGGCGATGCTCGAACGCGGGGAGGGTAAGACCCTCCGCCCTGAAAAAAGTACTCGTCAACGAAGAATGACTTACGGCCTGTACTTCAATGAACTGATCGAAAGCGGTCAGATCGAGCGTTTCGACAAAGACCTCAAGAGGGTACACGACATCGGTTCGGCGGAAATCTTGCGTCAAGGCAAAAAAAAGAGATAAGGATTCACCATAATTACTAGTTCCACTCACAGAATTATTGATCAAGAAGCATTTGAGCCATGTGCTTTTAACAGAAGATAAATAGATACAAATTAGATTTGGAGGCACAAAAGTGACAAAAAAGTTTTGCAAAAAAGCTTTGCTTGGAATTATAGCGCTGTCTTGGTTAGCTATGCTGAGTTTAACCACCGTTCAGGCTGTTGACGTTGAACCGCAGCCTAGACAAAGACCTCAGGTGAAACAGCCAAAAGGTAATGATAACCAGCGGCCTGAAGTGGAGAGACCAAAGGGTAACGATAACCAGCGGCCTGAAGTGGAGAGACCAAGAGGTAATGATAATCTACGACCTGAGCCGGAGCGACCAAGAGGTAACGATCTAATCAGTACCAAAGTCTCAATCGATCCTGCCACAGTAGCCTCACCAGAAGCTGGGGAAGAGCTGAAAATCAAAGTTGCAATAACTGGAGGCAAATCGGTGGCTGGCTACCAATTATCGCTGGCTTATGATCAGAGTGCCTTGGAATATGTGATCATCAAGAATGGAGGTTACCTTCCGCCTGGCGCATTTACTGTTCCTCCGATAGTCTCTCCTGATTCTGTCTTGTTCGCTGCCACCTCTCTAGCCGGCGACGCCAAAAGTGCCAACGGCACATTGGCAATAGCTACTTTCAAAGTATTAGCAAATAAGGACTCGACCATCAAGCTAGCTAATGTAATGTTATCCGATGCTAAGGCTAATAAACTAGCTACCCTCAAGCAACACGGACAGGTGACAGGTCAAGCAAAACCCAAGAAACCGGTAATCACACAGCGAGCCAATGGTGGAAAATCGCTGAATATCAATACGGTTATCTCCGCTGATGGGGGACCGGTGACAGCGTTAACGACGGTTTACAAAGACTCAGCTGGTATGGCAGCTAAAGCTGGGACCTTTATCGAGTACCAGGTAAAATTCTCCCACTTGAGTTCTTTGGAGGTTGGTGGTGCTTACGTCCACACGGCTGATGGTACGGTTCTCGGGCCGACGGGGGTTGTCCAAGGTATGCGTCAACAGGAAGCTTCTAAGAGCCAGTGGTCGCACCAGCGGATCGCTCTGGATCCGATTTCCGGCAAGAAGATAGTTGCTATCACAGTGGGTACCAAAGTAGATTCGGCCCCCAAAGGATTGTTCAGCATGTTGGTAGATAATATCCAACTGACTGATGGAGACAGCATAGTCAAGCCGATCTGGTTATCTGCCGATAACACGGATAAGGAAGTAGCGGGAGAACCGTATGGCAAACTGGTGGGCGTGGAGAGCTTGAACCTAAAGGTGGGCGATGATGAAGTGTCTGTTCAGTCTGCCAATAAGATGCTGACCAGTTGGGGAAAAATGAAAACTCTTTGGTAGATTAGTAAAGCATGGAACAAATATGTAGTTGTCTATGCTTTCAACGGCTATTGGAAATATATGAGATCCAAGAACGTTAATCTGTACGCGATTCAGATAAACTTACTACTTTTGCCGTCGTCTTAAGTGGAAAAGGGAAGTTACCAATAGAGACCTAATTGCCACAACAGAATTAATCCATTACCTAACAGATTAGCCACAATGTAATTTAGACTATATTAAAGGAATCAAATGACAACCACACAAACTGGCGACCAAATGCATGCAGACGATGTTGCCGCGATTGATGAACTGAGGCAAAGCTATCAACAGATGTGCGAAGAACTGGGCAAGGTCATTGTAGGCCAGCAATCGGTAATCGAACAGCTTGCTATCTGTCTGTTCGCCCGTGGCCATGCATTGCTGATGGGTGTCCCTGGTCTGGCCAAGACGCTGCTGATCAGCCGTGTAGCCGAAACCATGGACTTGGGTTTCAGCCGAATTCAATTCACGCCGGACCTGATGCCCATGGATATCACTGGCACTGACATTCTACAGGAAACCGGCAACGGACGCCGAGAATTCGAGTTCGCAAAGGGGCCGATGTTTGCCAACATCGTACTAGCCGACGAGATCAACCGAGCTCCTTCCAAGACACAAGCGTCGATGCTCGAAGCCATGCAAGAGCATCGTGTAACCATAGTAGGTCGAACCTACACGCTGGAAGAGCCTTTCTTTGTACTAGCCACACAGAATCCGATCGAACAGGAAGGCACCTATCCCTTGCCCGAGGCACAGCTCGATCGTTTTATGTTCATGATTGAGGTGAACTATCCGGAACTAGACGAAGAAATCGCGATTGCTCGTTTGACCACGGGAGGTCCTCCTCCCAAACTAAAACATATCATTAACGGTCAACGGGTTGAAACGTTTCAGGACCTGGTACGACGTGTCCCCGTACCAGACCACATCTACGAATTTGCGGCGCATCTAGTGCGACGCACGCGACCTTCCGGCCCAGAAGCGCCCGAATGGACCAAGGCACTGATCAGCTGGGGTGCAGGCCCGCGGGCGGTGCAATACCTGATTTTGGGGGCTAAATCCCGTGCCGCTTTGCTCGGAAGTTACATGGTGCGACTGGAAGACGTAGTCGCAGTGGCAGAACCGGTCCTAATGCATCGAGTAATCACCTCTTTTGGTGCCGAATCGGAGGGTATTAACAGCCGACAGATCGTTCGCCGCCTGATCGAAGAAATAGAGGCGGAAGGATAAGCCAAAAGTGTTCGACAAAACTAACAGCCAACACAGTTTCATCGACCCCAAGGTTCTAGCCCGTCTCTCGGGCCTAGGGTTACATACACGCATTCCTATGCTCGGTAGTGTCTCAGGCCGACACCGAAGCTCGGTCCGCGGATCGAGCTTGGAATTTGCCGAGTACCGCAAATACGTTCCCGGCGACGACATCCGCCGCATGGACTGGAGAGCCTGGGGTCGCTCGGACCGTTTCTACATTAAGGAATTCGAGGCCGACACGAATCTGCGCCTTTGTTTGATCGTCGATACCAGTGGTTCATTGAATTTCACCGTTGACGGTATTTCAAAAATCAACTACATAAAATCGCTGGCAGGAACCTTGGCCTACCTGGCGTCACGTCAAGGTGACGCTGTAGGCCTGTACTGTGCCGGCAAAAACTTTCACACAGAAATCAAGCCCAAGCGGAATGCAACGCACTTGCGAATAGTACTCAACGAGCTAGCTGAGATAAAGGCTGAAGGAGAAACAGGGCTGGCCGAATCTTTACACAAGGCAGCCGAAGGCATAGACCAGCGAGCACTGGTGGTTGTGATATCCGATCTGTACATCGAACCCGACATCCTGAACAGTTGCTTTCAACATCTACGATTTCGAAAACACGATGTCGTAACCTTCCACTTATTAGATCAAAGTGAAGTTGACTTTGATTTCGATCGGCCAACGCGTTTCGTCGACATGGAAGGTGGCGTTCCAATTATGGCCGACCCAAGCTTAGTAAGCAAGCAATACCAACAGGCTATCACAGGCTATCTTGCTGATCTGGAAACAGTGATGCTCGATGCGGCCATCGATTATCATCGTGTAAATTTACGTGATCCGGTGGACGAAATTCTCGCTCGTTTCCTGGTTGGACGAAAACCCAAGAAGAAATAACTCTGATTTGTTTCAGACGACACGGATACAACAAGTATGAGTTTCCTGAATCCACTTATCTTGGCGGCATTGCCCTTAATGGCTCTTCCAATACTGATTCACTTGATCAATCAACATCGGCATCGGACTGTCCAGTGGGCAGCAATGATGTTCCTGGTGAGTGCAAAGCGTATGCACAAGGGCATGGCACGCCTTCGCTACTTGCTGATCATGCTGATGCGAATAGCAGCGATAGGAGCGATGATCTTTGCCTTCAGCCGCCCATTGGCCAGTGGCTGGATGAGCGGCGTTGGGATGGGAAAACCTGATGCGACACTGATTCTTCTGGACCGCTCAGCCAGCATGGAAACACAGAATATTCAAACAGGCGAGTCAAAAAGGTCTACTGCCCTTAAAAAACTAGCGGAGCTCCTGGAAAAACGAGATTATGGAAGCCAATTGATTTTGATTGATAGCACCAATGGTGAAACTCATCCCATTGAATCACCAAAGGCTCTGATCGGTTTGCCTATCACGGAAGCAACTGCCACCAGCGCGAATATCCCGGGGATGCTGGAGACGGCACTGGCGTATCTGAAGGCCAACAAACCGGGCCGAGCCGATATCTGGATCTGCTCAGACTTGAACGAGAATGATTGGGCCCCCGACAGTGGTCGCTGGGCCGCGATACGCGAGCAATTTGCTCAGTTGAAAGGTGTGCACCACTTTCTGCTTTCCTATACAGATCAGCCTTCGAATAATTTATCGATACGTGTGGCCAATGTGAAACGGCGCCAAACCAGGAACCGGGATGAATTAATTCTTGATGTATTGTTACGGACCGAGAACCAGCAAACCCAGACGAGTAATGTCGCACGGCGGATTCCAATCGAGCTCGAGGTCAACAACGTTCGTTCCGTAATCGACGTGGAGTTGGACGCACAAGGTGCCTCATTGCAAGGGCACCGTATTCCTATCGACAGCAAGCTTCGATCGGGATGGGGATCGGTTGCTTTGCCCAGTGACTCAAATCCACTAGACAATCGGTTTTACTTTGTCTTTTCAGAACCCCCTGTTCGAAAAGCCATCATCGTCACAGACACCTCCAAAACAGGTAAAGCTTTTCGTCGCGGGCTTGGCATTCCAACGGAGTCGCATTTGCAACACAGTGCCAAAGTAATCCCTCTATCTCGCGTGACTGAGATCGATTGGGAAAGTACAGGGCTGTTGATCTGGCAAGCCCCTTTGCCCAGTGGTCTCTTGGCAAAGCAAATTGAGAGTTTCGTCAATTCCGGCCGTGTGGTTATGTTTTTCCCTCCTACCCAAAGTGGGAGCGAGAAACTATTCAACTCAAGCTGGGGTAATTGGCAAAAGCCCGAACAGGATCGAGGTAAGGTGGCGTGGTGGCGCGGCAATGCCGACCTGTTTGCCCATGTGGGGAGCGGGGATCCTTTGCCGTTGAACGAACTTCGAACCTATCGATACCGTACTATCGAGAGTCTCAAAGCCGAAAATCCTGGCACACCGTTGGCAAGGCTTGGAGATGACAAACCTCTACTGGTTCGGGTCGCCACCGATCGCGGTGGCGTTTATTTCTGTAGTACTCTACCTACCGCACAGTTTTCTTCCCTCGAACGTGACGGTGTGGTATTTTATGTAATGTTGCAACGGGCATTGGCCGAAGCTAGCCGCTCACTATCTCCTGCTTCGCAACATGATGCAGCTCCCGACGTACTGGCAGGCCACACCCCGTGGAAATTGGTAGCACCTATAGAAAACGCTCCTAGCATATCGCAGCACGGACTACATGCTGGGGTCTACCAGAATGAGGGATATTGGGCCGCGGTAAACCGTAGCTTGGACGAAGACCATTCCAAGACCACCCGAGTAGAAACGGTAGATGAACTGTTCGATGGATTACCGTATCAGCGGATCGATGATTCGGTTGGAAACACCTCCTCCTTAGCCAATGAGATCTGGCGCATATTCCTCATCACTATGGTGCTAGCATTGATTCTGGAAGCAGCACTGTGTATGCCAGAGAAAAAAGTTGCACAGCAACGTTTCAATGAGTTCTCCATGGCCAGTGGCAACATGAAACAGGAGTCTTTGTAATGCAGAGCCATCAAGGTCTATCATTTCTTCCAACCGGAACCATCTTGGTTTTGGGACTGGTTTTGGTAACTGTGACTGGCGTCATGTGCTGGCTGGCATGGCACCGTACCGGCTATCGCAAGTGGACAGGAATTCTTGAACTACTACGTTTTGCCTTGGTCTGCTTGGTGATGGCTACCTTGTGTCAACCCGAATGGTTGAAAACGCGACCTCCAGATCAATCCCCCACACTTGTCGTACTCTGGGACAAATCGAACAGCATGGCAACACGCGATATCATCGATAATGAAGACATCTCCGGCCAACCAAAGAGCCGCGCGGAAACCATTAAGCCACTGATTTCCGAAACAATATGGAAACCAATTGATAATGAACTTAATGTGGTGTTCGAGCCATTCTCTTCACAGTTAACCCCTGCAACAGAGGCAACAGACCTAAACGCAGGGCTGTTACAGGTTCTGGAAAACCACTCCAACCTTCGCGGTGTAGTGGTGCTTTCCGATGGTGACTGGAATACCGGCAAGTCACCAGTTGAAGCCGCCACACGGTTTCGCATGAAGGAGATACCTGTATTCACAGTGGGGGTAGGCCGTGAAGTACCATTGCCTGATCTCGAACTAACCAGCATGGACACGCCTACATTCGGAGTGGTGAAGAAGCCGTTGCGCATTCCTTTCGTAATCCGCAGCACCTTGGGACAAAACCGTGACTTGAATGCCACTTTGCATGTCAATGGGAAACCGAAAATCAGCAAGATGATCCATGTTCCAGCCATGGGCCAAGTACAACAGAATATGGTCTGGACACCAGCAGTAACAGGTGATTACACCCTAACCTTGCGCATCCCTCAAGATATGCAAGAATTGGCAATCGAGAACAATGAGATTTCCACACCGATCTCGATCCGTCAGGAACAACTTAAAGTCCTCGTGGTCGAGTCCTATCCCCGTTGGGAGTACCGATACTTACGCAACGCGTTGGAACGGGATCCGGGTGTCGAGGTAACATGCCTACTCTTTCACCCTAAGCTGCCTAAAATGGGTGGAGGGCGATCGTACATTAAACAGTTTCCTGCCGCCAATGAATTAAGCCGTTTTGACGTGGTGTTTCTTGGTGACGTGGGCGTAGGACCAAAACAATTAACATTCCAACAAGCCCAAGATTTGAAACAGTTGGTCAGTGCCCAAGCAGCGGGTCTCGTCTTTATACCAGGGCGTACAGGACAACACAATTCGTTGGTTTCAAGTCCGCTTGCGGATCTCTACCCCGTGGTCATGGACGCCGCACGCACCCGGGGCATTGGCTCAATCACTCCGGGACATTTTTCGCTCACTCAATCCGGGCAACGAAGTCTATTAACACGCCTGGGAGAAACAGATCAGAACAACGCCGAAGTATGGCGTATGTTACCAGGATTTCACTGGTACGCAGGCGTACAACGGGCAAAGGCTGGGAGCGAGATTTTGGCGGTACACGATCAAGAGGCCACGACTTCCGGGCGAGTGCCTTTGATCGTAACCAAGACCTATGGCACCGGCAAAGTATTGTTCATGGGTACCGATAGCGCCTGGCGTTGGCGTGAAGGTGTTGAAGACAGGTATCACTACCGTTTCTGGGGACAGGTAACTCGGTGGATGGCGTACCAACGTCAAATGGCTCCAGGTCAAACGATACGACTATTTTTTTCGCCGGATCGCCCGCGTGTGGATGATGTCGTTTCACTGAATGCCAACGTACTAGACAGTCTAGGTGGACCACTCGATCAAGGTTCGGTCGTGGTACAAGCGATTTCACCCTCAGGCAAGACGCAAACGATTCGTCTTCAGCCAGGCGAGGAAGATACCTGGGGATTATTCGTAGGTTCCTTTGAACCAAAAGAAGCTGGCAACTACCGCCTGATTGCCAGCTGTGCCGAAACTGGGGCTTCGGTTCAAGCAGACCTCTCGGTTCAAGGTTTAAACCGGGAACGCAAAGGCCGCGTAGCCCGCTTCGATGTACTGGATGAGATCGCCGAAATTACCAAAGGTAAATTGGTACCAGTTTCCGAGGTACAAAACCTGTTAGACCACTTAGCGACCTTACCAGAACCCGAATCAACGATCCACCGTATTCGACTCTGGGCCCACCCAATTTGGGGAGGAATTTTGATCGTACTCCTAGGCATTTTCTGGATAGGACGAAAAATGATCGGTGCGGTGTAGTTGCACTCATAATAGGAAATTTTTGATGAACCAAGTAAAATCAGAAACACAACCAGAACACATCACACTCCCACCACGTATGAAAGCAACACTGGAACAATATCAAAAACGGGTATGGGTAATCAAGTTGGCCGAAGGTGCTTTGGCGGCTATATTTGGTCTGGTGGTTTCGTATCTCGTCGTATTTGGCCTAGACCGCTTGTTGGATACTCCTACGATATTACGAGTGGCTATCCTGATAATGGGCAGCTTAGGGATGGTGATTCTATTTCCGCTAAAATACCATAACTGGGTCTGGAGTCATCGGCATCTGGACCAGGTAGCTCGACTCTTACGGCACAAATTCCCACGCTTTGGGGATCATCTACTAGGCATCGTAGAATTGGCAAACAGTGAGTCAGAGCAAGATACGAGTCGGGCGCTGATTGAGGCAGCAATGCGACAAGTCGATGCTGAACTGGAAAACCATGATTTAACACAGGCCGTACCCTATCCACGGCACCGCCGTTGGGCATGGGCGACAGGTGTTCCCTTGGCCTTGATGGTGATAGTAATGGTAGTGCTGCCCGCAGCCAGCCGAAATGCACTAGTTCGTTGGTTAACGCCTTGGCGCGACGTCGAACGTTACACCTTTGCCCAACTGGAAGGTGAATCGCACCCTCGCGTGATACCATACGCGGAGCCTTTCAATATTGAAGTAAGTCTGAAAGAAAATTCGCCCTGGAAGCCAGAGTCAGGAAAAGCCCGTTACGAAAGACAATCTCCAATTCTCGCCACACGCAACAAAGCAACCTATCGCTTTGAAATGCTCCCTCAGACTAACGACGGGGATGTGTCACTCCAGGTAGGTGACGCACGGCGCACAATTTCAATCGCGCTCAAGATGCGTCCCTCATTGACGGCACTCGTAGCACAGGCCCAATTACCCGCCTACCTAGAACGTAACGAACCATTAATTGAGGATGTACGCGGCGGGCAGGTTAGTCTAGTCAAAGGCAGTTCCGCAGTCTTCAAAGCCACAGCAACACGCGATCTGGCGGAAGCAACTCTAAACAATCGACCGCAACCGGTAAAAGGTTCACACATAACCACTGAGAACATCATCGTGGAAACCTCGGCCAAATATCAGCTGGCGTGGCGTGATCACTTTGGACTAACAGCACATGTTCCCCAGGAGTTTCGGGTTGAGGCTTTAGACGATGAGATTCCAACAGTCGGATTTAACAAACTGAAGAACAATCAGGTCATCCTTTCCAGCAAGGTGCTCGCCTTTGAAATCCAAGCCAGTGACGATTTCGGTGTGAAGCAAATCGGGTTGGAATGGGAAGGCATATATGATCCGATTCACAATCCCGAGCCCTCCAGTGGTGAGAAAACAGTAGCAGCAGGTACTCCTACTGCGGAGACGATGGCTGTCCCAGCCACATTCTCCGCCGAGCGTGAAAAAATTCGTTCGCAGAGTCTACGTTTACGGGCTTTTGTCGAGGACTATCTACCGGATCGCGAACGCACTTATTCACCCTACCTCGTGCTCCACGTGCTGACGCCGGCTGAACATTTCAAGTGGCTAACCGAACAGATGGGCTTATGGGTCAATGCAGCACAGGAAGTCCACGACAAGGAACTGCAATTGAACCAAGCCAACCACGAGCTACGTGACCTACTCCCCGAAGCACTGGATGACCCAGCCCAACGCATAAAGATCCAACAACAAGCGGCTGCTGAACTCACTAACACAGCGAAACTCGAGAGCCTGATAGAAATTGGCAAGGAGTTAGTCCGCGAAGCAATGAAGAACGAAGAGTTCGACTCGGATCAACTGGAATCCTGGGCAGAAATAATTAAGAAATTGGAGGAAATTGCGGGGCAGAAAATGCCTTCTGTGGCAGAATTTCTGGCTCAGGCAGCGGAAGCTCCCGGTAAATCGACGGAACCACCTCCTCAGTCAACTCCAGCCGGGAAAACCGAACCGGGAAAACCGACCGAAGATCCACCCGAGGGTCCGCCTGCTCCACCCGGCGGTGAACCCAATGACCTGGAAAAGGCCGATAAATATGGTCCTGAAAACAAGACACCCGAAGGATTGGACGAGACACCGGAAGACCCGAACACACCTGGAAGCGACGTCAACGTAGATCGCAGCAAACCACCAGACGGTAAACCGGGTTATCTACCAGCCAACCCGGTCCCTCTTGTTCTCGACTTTGAATCCGGCTTCAACGAAAGCGAGAACGCAGGACAACCACCACAAATCGTCGGTGGCATGGGAATACCGGTAACTATCCTCAAAGGCAGCGGCAGAGAGGACGAAGATGACACCCCTCCAGCAGCACAAACAGCAGAACTTGTCCTGCAAGCAGTCCAAGTACAACAAGAACTACTGGAGACCTTTGCCGAGCTGGCCGGAGAGATGAACAAGTTACTGATGAATTTTGAAAACAGCACTTTTGTCAAACGCTTGAAAGCAGCATCCAGACGGCAGATCGACATGGCAGCGGACCTAAACACACTAGACGGTTTCGGGGTTGAAGCTAATGACTTGGACAATCAGCCAACTCGAATCAAATTGGCTGGGCGCGAAGTGGCTGAGTCCGAAACCGTGTTTACCATACTGGAAGATATGGTAGCCTATGCTGATCGGCGGCCATCTGACAACTACTCGCGTGTCCTAAATGAGATGGAGAACACTAATGCACCCAGTCAGCTGCAGAACATATCAAATGCCATCAAGGAAAACCTGATCGGTCAGTCGACCATCGAGGCAGAATTCTGGGCGGACACGTTAGATCGTTGGGCCGAGCAATTAGTAGATCCTCTGCCGCCTCCACCTCCACCTGGGGAACTGGCATTGATCATCCTACCCAACCTACCGCCGAAAATCATCTTGCAAGTATTACGCATCATTGATGGACAAATTCAATTACGGGACGAAACCCGCGAACTTAATCAGGCAAAAAAGGTGATGAAATCAAACGTTTACCAGCAACGTGTTGAGGGGTTGCATCAGACCCAACAAGAACTTGGCCAGCAAGCACTTGAAGTAATAGAGCAAATTGAAGACTTGCCAAACGTTGGGGAAGAATTAATACAACGGCAACTCAATAAGGTAATCGATGCTACTGATGTAATGGACGAAGTGAAAGAGATTCTAGCCACACCAGATACTGGCCCTCAAGCGATTGCAGCTGAATCGGAGGTGATTGAAATTCTCCTAGAAACAGGACGGTTGCCTAATGAACCCCTGGTCATGAAAGTCCCCCCGACGTCAACTCCAGCCCTGATGCTGATAGGTAGCGGAGACGATGGCAGTAAGGCCTTTATCGAAAACCGTGCCCCTGAACAGGCCATAGGCAAAGCCGGCCGCATTCTACCGGAGGAATTTCGCCAAGGTCTGGACGCTTATTTCGACGCACTGGAAGGTAAAAAAATTGAATAAAAAAAACCTCCGCTTCAACCAGCATTATTCAGCACAAAATTGTCGTATTCAAAATCAATTCAATCAAATTAAATGACAAGGAGACAAAAAATGCGTAAAAGCAGTTTTTTATGGTTATCTATAGTGGCAACTTTGGTACTTATCCATGTTGGAATTGCTCAGGATAAAAATCAAAAACCTAAACGTGCGGTGGAAAAATGGGCCAAGGAGGCCAAGAAACGGAACGGAGACAAAGAAAACCTACGGATAAACAACTTCATCATGCAGAGGCTCGATCCTTTACTAAAACATATCGGTGAAAACATGAGCCAACGCTATGAATTAGACGAAACAACGGTTAATAAATTTCAACAACATGTTCGTGAATCGGTCAAGACCCAACTAAATCAGGAAAAAAATGGCCAAGGTTTCCTTCAGGAAACCAAGTTTGATAAAAAATTCGTAGCTGAGATCAAGGACGCAACCAAGAAAGGCAAAATAACTGGACAACAAGCCGACCAGAAAATCGCCGAGGCGAAGAAATTATGGGAAGTAAACGAAAGAATGGAAAAGGAATTCTGGGTTAAAAGAGACACCATGAGAAATGCAGCCGAAGAAGGCGGAATGAAGATGCTGGAACTGTTGTTATCACAAACCGACTTCAAAGCAGCATTGACCAAACACTTGAACGAGGAACAGCTTCAGGATTACTTAGACCTGACTCAGAAACGGCGTAAGCTTGCACAACAGGCAATAACCCGTCAACTGACTGCTAACTTGGATCAGCAACTCAGCTTAACGACCGACCAGCGCCAAAAAGTTGAGCAATTACTCGATATGGGTAACAGTTTTAAAAAACAGCTTGCCACAGGAATGAAGACAGAATTGACTCCAATCGAAATGCTGGTAGAAATCGACTCACAAGAGTCAGTCAATATGCTACACAGACTAAAGGTGCCTATAGATGGAATTCTTTCAAAGTCACAGTCTGAAATTTGGAAACTCCTAGCGCCCTCCCGTAAAATTAAAGACCCCCGAGAAGAGCATTTCGATAAAGTTGAAGCTGAAATCATAAAGGCAGTCAAGGCAAGAGGAATCAACAAAAGAGAAGCTGGGGCCAAACTTGAAGCCTTGAAAAAAGAATTATGGCAGGAAAAAGACGACGACCTAGAGGAAGAAGAAGCTGACATCAAGGCAATGGCCAAAGCAGGAAAAATTAACAAGAAACTGGCCGGTGCAAGACTTAAAGACCTAAAACGACGCCCCCGGGGTAAAGCCGAAGCTGAAAACAGTAACTCGGAATTTGAAAAAAGAGCCAAGCTAATGGCTGAGGCCAAGCTAGCTGCCTACACGGAACAGTTAGGATCACTTGACGATCGTGCATCTCGGCGTTTATCACTGGTTACTAAAGGAGTTGTGGAACAGCATCTCGAAGCTCAGCCCGAAGATCCAGATGAACGGCACAAAAAAGCTGAAGCTGAAATCATAAAGGCAGTCAAGGCAGGAAAAATTAACAGGAGGGAGGTTGGGGCCAAACTTGAAGCCTTGAAAAAAGAATTATGGCAGGAAGAGAAAGAGTGGGTGACGGAAAACGAGTACAAGCACAAATCCAACACCGAGATTACCAACCACCCACTATACCAACAGACGATCAAAGACCTTCTTTCAGATGAAGCGTTTGCCCGATACAAAGCACTTCAAGCAGAGAGACAGGCTTTTCGCTTGCAGGCAACCTCTGATTTGGTAATCGCTAGCTTGGATACCCACCTGTTGCTTGATGAGAGCCAGCGGCAGCATTTTGAGGACACCGTAGCACAGTTATCAACTTCAGGCAACATCTTCACCAAACTTTTTGAACAGCTAGATAATAGTGAAGTTCTGAACTCGTGGCAACAGGCACGATTGGACGAGTTTAAATGGTTCGACAAAGACAAAGAAGGGTGGCTTGGCCAAGACAAAAAGAAATAGGGTAAGGCGCTAGAAGTTTCTTATGAACTTTCTGAACAAAATACGCTTTTGTTCAGCCTGACCAATCTGATATTACGAACATTACAACTAACAGGTACCTCTGATAGTTCGTGACATCATCATTCAAATTCAAACTGAAGGAGACAAGACATGCGTAAAGGCAATCTTCTATGGCTATGTATCGCGACGACATTGATACTCACCAACGTTGTAATGTCCCAAGATCCGGATCGAAATCCTGACGAGCGAAAACGGAAGGCAGAGCTGAAAGAAAGGAGAGAAAGGAGAGGAAGGGCAGGGCAAGAGAGGTTGAAAACTTTTATCATGGAAAGACTCGATTCCCTGCTACAACAAGTCGGAGAAAGTATCGGCCAGCGTTACGAATTGGAAGAGACAACCATTAAGAAACTTCGGCAAACGGTTCGCGAATCAGTCGAGAACCAACTAAATCAAGAAAAAGATAAAGGTAGTATCTCAGATATAATACGCATTGCAGGGATAGCGAGAGATGGCGGCATGCAGATGCTGGAAATGTTATTCTCGCAACCCAACTGCAGGGCAGCATTAGCCAAACACCTCAACGGAAAGCAATTCCAAGATTACCTTGATTTCACCAAAGCGCGGGGACAAAGAGGCCAGCGTGTAGTCAATCGTCAATTGACTGCTTTGATCGACCAGCAACTCAGCTTGACATCTAATCAACGCAAGAAAATTGAGCAAATGCTGGTTATCAAAACAAGTGATGGGTGGCCATCGATGGATACACTGACCATGACCTCAAAAGAAGCAATAAATCTGGTTCACCAAAATCACACAGGCCAAATAGATGAAATATTCTCCCAAAAACAATCCGAAATCTGGCAACGTTTAGTCACCCCACCGAAATACGGCGAAACCAAATGGGAGGCAAAAGATGGGAATGATCTCAAAGCCAGATTCCACAAAGCCGAAGTTGAAATCGCAGAGGCAGTCAAGGCAGGCAGAGTTACCAAGAAACAAGCTGATGAAAGACTTGAAGCTCTAAGACGACGACTTGGGGCAGAAAAAGACGATGACCTAAACGAAGACGAACACCAAATCCAATTCCGTAAAGCTGAAGTCAGGGTCAAGGAGGCAGTCAAGGCAGGCAGAATTACCAAGGAACAGGCTGACGAAAGACTTGAAGGTCTAAGACGACGACTTGGGGCAGAAGAGCGAAATCAACGAGACCCAGCCATTATGGAAGAGAGCGAAAACGCATCACAGAACACCGCCAAGCTGATCGCCGAAGCCCAATTAGCCGCCCATACCGAACAGTTAGGACCGCTCAATGAACGAGCATCACGACGTTTGGCGTTAGTCTCCAAAGGCGTCGTAGAACAGTTGCTCGAAGCACGAGACGAATGGAAAGATCTAAACTTTGATGATGACATCACAAATCATTCGCTTTATCAAAAAACGATCGAAGATGTACTTACCGAAGACGCATTCGACCAATACAACGCATACCAAATGGAAAGACTAGCCTTCCGACAAAAAGTTTCACGTGATTTAGTGGTGGCAAGTCTGGATACACATCTATTACTTAGTGAAAATCAAAGAAAGCACTTTGAGGTAATCACTGATATGGTTAACATGTGGCAACCTACTCCGATAGCAACTGGACTAGCCCTAACCCCTGTACACACACTTATCCAACTTTCTGAACAACTAAATAATGAAGCTCTAAGCCCATGGCAATGGAACCGCTTCAACCCCGTTATAGAAGCTATTCAACCATTACTGCATGAACCAGAGTTTCAGGAATAGGCTGACAACGACGATGTTAATAGGCGACGTTGAAAACCACAGATGTTGGAGGTTTCCTCATGATTCCACTAAATAAGAGCACATTTGGTCTTGGATTGGCTTGCTTCATATTGCTGGCCACATTTCCAATCGAGAAGGTGTTTGGACAAGACGCTGTTATCCGCTACGGTCGGGGAGTACCTCCGATAGTTCGCGTGATTAACAACCGAAGTCTGAACTACCTCGCCAGCACACAAAATGAAGACGGAAGTTGGCCTGATGAACAAAATGGCCTAGGAGTAATCGGAATTTGTATCATGGCATTCATGGCCAGTGGAGAAGATCCCGACTTCGGACCTTATGCCACTCATATTCGTAAATCGCTACGCAACATTATCGTCAACCAAGACCCGAAAACCGGACACCTCAGTGGCCCCGGTCATGGTTCGATGTACCATCACGGTTTTGCCATGTTAGCCCTGTCTGAAGCGTATGGAGCAGTGGACGAACAACTGCTCTGGCAAGGAATTGAGGTTCCCGCCGATTGGCAACGTACCATCAGCCGAACCTTGGAACTGGCAGTACGTTGTGCCTTGACAGCGCAAAAGAAGAACCCGTGGGGCGCCTGGCGGTACTCTCCAGACTCGCAAGACGCTGATACAACAGTATCTGGAACCGTATTGATGGGTTTACTGGGTGCACGGAATGCCGGTATCGAGATACCCAATGAAGCCATTGACAAAGCCCTAAGTTTTTTCCGCACCAACACGATGCGAGACGGAAACATCTCTTATCAACCCGCCAGCAGTCACGGTGACGGTATAACTCGGACGGCAATAGGAACACTGGTTTACGCAATCGGAAAAAGGAAAGACTTGTTGGAATACAAAACCGCCTTGGAGTTCATCAAAAAACGAATCGATCAGGATACCGATTCACACCCATTCTACAATCGCTATTACATGGCTCAAGCATTGTTTCAAAGTGACTTCGAAGCCTGGAAAGCCTGGAATCGGCGAACCATTGAACACCTTCAAAGAATGCAAGAAGAAGACGGTAGTTTCAGTAGCTCTCATGGGCGAGCTTATGGGACAGGAATGTCCGTTCTGTCTTTGGCACTGAACTATCGCCTATTGCCCGTTTACGAAAGATAAACTTGAGGAAAATAATGCGCTGGTATTTAAAGGTAATCATCACAGTCGCAGTGTTGGTAGCCTTGCAGCTAGTAACATTGCAGGCTCAGGAACCAGTGACACGTTTACGCTGGAAAAACGGCGACGTTCTTCCTGGCAAGCTGTTGGAAAGCAAAGCCGGACAGGTCCGCTGGGCATCGCCGTACTTTTCGGATAACCTAGTAATCGATGTAGGAGCACTAGATTCCATTCTGTTCCCCAAACGACCCACTCCACCAACCGAAACTTTTCGGGTTAGTATGGTATCGGGCGATGTCTGGATAGCTGACCTGATCGGTGCGGACAACAACACATTCCTTTTTTCCAGCGAACGTCATGGCCAAGTTCGGGTGAGCCGTAACGCAATTTATACACTTAACCAACAGCAAAACCCTAACCTTGTCTTCAATGGTTCAAGCCTGCCCAATTGGAATTTGCCACAGGAAGGCGGAATCAAAGACATGACCTACAAAGTCTACAAAATGGGCAAGAAGAGATGGGAGGCTGAGTTTCAAAGATTCCCTGATTTTTCGAAACTCACCCCACAAGACCAAGGAAGTTTCGAAACCGGATGGCTGGATCTCAAACTTGCCGAAATGGAAGACAACTTCGGTATGGTGTTTGAGGGGCGGCTTGAGATGGGCGAAACCGGTGAGTATACATTCGAACTAGCGTCAGATGATGGATCGCGCCTACTTATTGATGGGCAACCAGTGGTAAAAGCCAGAACAGGAGTACCCGAAGAAGCCAAGATCAAACTCGCTGCGGGTTCCCATACCTTACGTGTGGAATATTTTGAAGCTGTAGGTACTGAATTACTACGTGCGTGGTGGACAGGACCAAACCTGGTAAGAACCCCCCTTTTCAGTACCAAGGCAGAAAACGATTGGCACCAAGGTCCTGGAGGTCACCCAAGAACCAATCGCACCAAGGCTAAAATCTTCCGCGCACTTAAATGGCCGAAGCGTTTTGAGATTAATCTAGAGCTTACATCTACCGAAAGCCCACGTTTTGTTCTGGCTCTCGGCAATAACCTGGAACAAGCATTGCGGCTGGAAACCTGGGGAAATGAACTGGTAATTGTTCAAGACACACTCTTCGAACCCGTATTGACAATCGAGAAGGGGGAAAAAAATGTTCGTTTACGACTCGCTTTGGATGATATAACAGGCATGATGGAAGTATTCGACTTTACAGGCCGTTCACTCGTCAAATTGAACGGTGTTAGACTAGTCGAAGACAATTCCGGTCTATATATCCATAACCGTGGTCAGGATCTGACGGTGTGGAACTTAAGCGTGTATCGCCAGCCAGTCGGCACTAAACAGCAGATCAACCTCTCAAAGCCACGGGTTCACATGATCGATGGACAAGTTGTTTATGGTCGCTTGTTCGTTGAAGAAGGAAACGCATACGTTTTGAATGAAGATCAAACTCGACATGATATCAATCTGGAGCAGGTCGACCGCATTGTTCGCCCCAACATCAAATTAGCCAAGGTCACTGACATAGCCGAGCTATTCTATGCCGATGGGGGGGTTGTGCGTGGTCAAATCCAACAGCTGAATTCGGATCAAGTGATATTGCAAACGGCATTTGCAGAAAAGCCAGTATCTTGCGCACTTCCCGGAGCATCGACACTTCAGCTCTTCCCCTTGAACCCCGAAAAAAGGAAAAACGAGCAAAGCCAAGACAATGACCAACTTTTTTGCGTCTCAGGTCTTCTGCACGGGCGACTTTCATTCGCTGCTCCCAATTCACCCCTTAGCTGGAAGTTCGAGGGCGCCATGAAGCCTGTGCGGCTGTCCGATGCGGCAGAGGCTCGAGTAAAGCGTAACAGAGATTTAGCTGAGCCAACTTTCGACATCAAGGCATTTCCGGAACTACTGCATCTAAAGAATCAGGAGATCATCCCTTGCAAAATCGAGTCGTACAACAAGGAAACCTTGACTTTTAAATCACCATTCATCGTCATCGGCAAAATTGATTCAGGACATGTAAAAGGGGTAGAGTTCGCAAACGGAATGTTTGGAGCTAGGGACAAAGAATCTTTCACTATCGACGACGTAAAACTGGATCGCGCGTTGACCATTCCACGTTTCAACCGTGACAATCCACCAAGTCATGTACTAATAGCGAAAACTGGAGATTTAATGCGGGGAAGTTTGTTAGACATCAGCGGGCAGAGGATACAGTTTGAATCCAAGCTACGAAAGATGAACATCCCTGTCAACCGCGTAGCAATGGTGGTCAATGTTAGCATGCCGGAAGAAGATCTGGACAAACCGAGAGACAGTCACACCACTAACGACAATGTCCGGGCTACCTTAACAGATGGCTCAACCCTAGTTTTTGAAGCTCTTGAATCTAATAATGGTAAGCTGTTGGGCCATTCACCATTCTACGGAGAAATGGCAATACCAATAACAAGTATTCAACACTTGACCTTCGGTGAATTCGAAAAAGAGAAGCTCAAGTCTGTATTTGACGAATGGGTCGTCCAGCAAGGCAGGGAGCCAGAATATAGTAAGCAAACACCTCCTTAGATTGCGTACCGAATTCAGTATAGTAACACTTTTGTTGCGATTCTCTAATTTCTCTTTCATTTATCAATAGCATTTATTACCCAAGAGCTTGAGGAAAGTAGGTTTGGAAGAAACGATAACGAACATAAAAAACCTAATTTTTAAAGCTACAAGCGTCAGCTCCGATTAAAACAGAACTTAGCCTACTGAGATTAACACAAACTCTTTTCAAGAAGAAACTAGAGTTATGTAATATCCAACATCCGATCGAGTGATACTTTTGCCCAGTAGCTGATATCCTGAGGGACACTAATCTGATTCACAACCTCATCTTCAAGCAAATTCTCGAGAGACCATAATAAATGCGGGGCATCAATCCGATTCATAGTTGTACAAAGACACATATTCGGATCAATTGAAGTAATAAATTTATCCTGATGTTCCTGAGCAAGCCGAGTAACCAAATGCATCTCCGTACCAATTCCCCAAGATGATCCGGCGGGAGCTTCCTCAATCGTTTTTATGATGAAAGCAGTTGACCCATTCAAATCGGATTCCTGAACAACTTCATAACGGCATTCTGGATGCACAAGAATCTGAATGTCCGGAATTTGCTCACGAAGTCTTTTAATCTGTTTAGTTGTAAACAGCTGATGTACTGGACAACAACCTTTCCAAAGGATAAGTTTCGATTTCTCAATTTCTTCTTCTGTGTTGCCTCCCAAGTCTTCATATGGATCCCAGAGAATCATTTCGTCTAGATCAATACCATATTTGACGCCAGTGTTTCGCCCCAGATGTTGATCAGGAAAAAAGAGAAGTCGATCCTTTTGTGTTGTACCCCACTCCAGGACAGCACCAGCGTTTGAGGACGTACATACAGCACCATCATGTTGGCCAACAAAAGCTTTCAAATCAGCAGTACAATTAATATAAGTAATCGGCATAATTTCGTCGCCAACAACATCATTTAACTGTTCCCAGCATTCTTCAACCAGATCCAAATCTGCCATATCGGCCATATGACAACCAGCATTTAAATCCGGCAAGTTCACTTTCTGGTGATCTCCACTAAGAATATCAGCGCTTTCTGCCATAAAGTGCACACCGCAAAAAACGATATAGTCTACTTCGGGACGGCTTGATGCAAGCTGGGATAATTTCAGTGAATCACCGCGATAGTCAGCAAAGCGAATTACTTCATCACGTTGGTAATGGTGTCCTAATATAACAAGTCGATTTCCTAATTCTTCCTTTGCTTTATATATTCGTTCGTCGACTTCTTGCTCGATCAGTTTATAATATTTATCTGGGATGGGCTGCGAATACATTCTAGCTATTCTCCAGTAAAAAGCATACACAAATTTGCTAGAGTGTATATGAGTCATTTGCGCTTGTCAAATTTTTTACGCCTAAATTTCAAAAAAATAACGCCGAGTTTGCCTTATAGCGTTAATAAAAGCACCCTATTAACCAAAATCTTAATCATTAACATATTAGGGTAACATGCCATTTTGACACAATGACATGCAACATGTCACTTCCAAAATGACACACTTTTCTAATAACCCAACTACCTTCTCCACACAAACTCCATTTTTATGTTTTGGCATTTAAATTGCGAAGCTAACGGATTAAATAATAAATATAAATTCGTGAACTCAGTTACAATTCGATAGTTTTCAACAGGCACTCCCTCCCTGAATTTCAGAGCGAGGTTTTTGTCTTATATATAAAGGTTTGCTTTCAAAATCACTGCCCATTTTTACTTGACATTTTTTCATTTATAATGGTATTTTAAGCCTTTCAACCACTGATGGAATTAAGGTTTGATTATTGCTTTAAAAAGCAAGCGATAAGGCAAGTTTAGGGCACAAATTAGCCATCGTTACTTCTTCCATAAACTCGGATGGAATATTTAAAAGAAAACCTACTTTAATCATTTGCCTTGAATATATTAGGAATCCAACCACAAAGTTTAAGAGGTTAATATGCTAGAAGAACAGCAACCAAGCATGGAAAACCAACCAGATGTTGCCGTGGAAGACGAAACAGACATTGTTGAAGGTGATGAAGACACAGCTGTAGATGAAGACACAGTTGTAAGTGATGAGGCAGCGGAATCAGAGGAGGAGAGCGAAGCCCCTCCTTCTGTAGAAAGCGAAATTAACCAACTAAAATCGGAGTACGAAGCGAAACTTGATCAAATGCTCCGCACAGTTGCTGAATATGAAAATGCAAAGAAGCGTGCTATTCGCGATAAGGAAGAATTCCAAAAGTATGCAGTTGAAAGTGTCATAAAGAATCTCATACCAGTAATAGACAGTATGAACCGTGCTATTGAATCAGCGAATGAGTCAACAGACTTTGACTCTCTTCATGAAGGAATCCAGTTAATTCAAAAACAGATTCATAATGTTCTTGAAAGAAGTAATGTTTCAACCATTGATGCTGTTGGTGAAAATTTTGACCCTAATTTGCATGAGGCGATAGTACAAGTCGAATCGGATCTTCCTGCAAATGCAATTGTTGAGGAATTCCAGGTTGGGTATAAGTTGCGTGACCGCGTGCTGCGTGCATCAATGGTTTCAGTCTCACAAGGACAATCTAATCCAGAAATAGACGAAGAAGATACGAAAGAAGAAGTATCCGAAGACAAGGAGAACACAACAGATGAGTAAAGTAATTGGTATTGATCTTGGTACAACAAACTCCTGCCTAGCTATTCTTGAAGGCGGAGATCCCAACGTAATACAAAACGCTGAAGGTGCGAGAACAACGCCTTCAGTTGTTGCTATGTCTAAAGAAGGGGAACGTCTAGTTGGCCAACCAGCTAAGCGCCAAGCTGTAACCAATCCAGAAAATACTATTTTTTCTACCAAGCGTTTTATAGGCAGACGCTACAACGAAGTAGCGGAAGACATAAGTAAAGCTCCATACAAAGTAACACAGGGAAGTAATGAAAGTGTAGAAATCAAAATGGGGGATCAGGAACTCTCTCCTCCTGAGATTTCGGCTATGGTGCTACGAAAACTGAAGGAAACAGCCGAAGACTACCTTGGTGAAGAAGTAACACAGGCTGTAATTACAGTCCCAGCATATTTCAATGACTCACAACGTCAAGCAACTACAGATGCAGGTAAAATTGCAGGCCTTGAAGTTTTGCGAATTATCAATGAACCAACTGCAGCTGCTTTGGCTTATGGACTGGAAAACAAAGCTGAGGAAAAAATCGCTGTTTATGATCTCGGTGGAGGGACCTTCGAT
>Ga0207984_1000481_pt1 | contig 23963 bp, 20 predicted proteins | sample ETNtaG_30_FD_185760 | JGI IMG/M metagenome (GOLD analysis project Ga0207984, IMG submission 185760) | Marine microbial and viral communities from oxygen minimum zone, Eastern Pacific Ocean - ETNP201306PF43B (SPAdes) (version 2) | ecosystem: Environmental > Aquatic > Marine > Oceanic ...
ATCACGATTCTTCGTCATAGTAGTCCCTGCTTTGGCAGGCCTTAACAAAATGAGCAAATAGTTTTTGGGTGGGTGTGTGTCGTTTCCACATCAATTCAGAATGAAATTGCACACCGATGGCAAATCGGTGTGCCAAGCTTTCGATAGCCTCAATTACGCCGTCCTTGGCTCGGGCAGCGACAACAAAGTTGCGGCCCACTTCGTTAACTGCTTGGTGGTGAAAGGAATTAACGCGGTCGGTTGTGGTTTCAAAGATATTGTGAAGCATAGTGTTGGGTTGAATTTCGATTGTGTGAGACGCGTACCAACCTGCACCTTTTTGTGAATGACAAACTTTTGAATCGGTTTTCTCAGAGGTAATATCCTGATAAATGTTACCTCCACTAGCAACTGCTAACATTTGAATGCCTCGGCATATACCCAGAATGGGGATATCCTGATTTAGTGCTTTTTCAAGAAGGCTGAGTTCCATTCTGTCTCGCACCACATCGACGTTGCCAATTTGTGGATGTGGTTCTTCTCCAAACACAAGTGGATCTATGTCACCTCCACCGGATAATAGAATACCATCAATGGAGGAAAGATAATCATCAGCTAATTCGAGACTTTCAGTATGAGGTAGGAACATCGGCACACCGCCAGAATGCTCAATTGCTTGCGCGTAGTCACATGAAATAATGTTATACTGGGAAAAATATGGGGAGTTCCCACCAATTTTACTGGCGGTTAGACCACAGGTTATACCAATTACAGGGCGCATTTCCGATTTTTTCGAGTAAAATGTTAGTGGTGATCAAGTATGATAATATTACCTGCGATTGATCTACGTCACGGTAAATGCGTGAATTTAATTCAAGGACACGCACACAAAGAGACCGTTTTTTCTGACTATCCAATTGATATTGCAAAACAATGGGAACAGCAAGGCGCAGAATACCTCCATCTAGTCGACCTTGATGGAGCATTTCAAGAATCATCTCAAAATCTTAGAATCATCAAGGAAATTATCGAGTCAATTTCAATACCAACCCAACTGGGTGGAGGCATTCGGGACATTCGCCAGCTCAATCAGGTTTTTGAAGTTGGTGTATCACGTGCAATCATTGGAACAGCTGCACTAAAAAACCCTGACTTTCTCAACTTTTCCGGCCAAGAGTATGGAGAACAAATTGCCGTTGGTATCGACGCCAAGGATGGGGTGGTTGCAACGGAAGGCTGGCTTGATGTTTCTGAGAAGTCAGCACTTGATTTTGCCGTAGAGATAGAAAGATCTGGAATCAAAACTATAGTCTACACCGATATTAAGAGCGATGGAATGTTAAAGGGGCCAAATCTTGAGGCAACCCGAGAAATCATCGATATTGTTGAGATCGATGTTATTGCTTCTGGTGGTATTACATTCCCAGAAAACATCATGGCACTCAGAGACATCGGTGCTTCTGGAGCTATTATTGGTCGCGCACTGTACACTGGAGCCTTAAGCCTTTCCCATGCTATCAATGCAGCGAGGTTCTGAAATTTCATTTATTCATCAGGCCGGATCCAACTCACAATATCTTCTTTATCGCCAGTTCCTCCTTCCATCCCATCTGCACCAAAAGATATCAGATCATACCCAAAACGGTTGTGTACACCCGGACGGATATAGATGTAATTCCTACCCCAAGGATCCTTGATAATCGGTATTTCGAGGTATGGCCCGTTCCAATTGACTGGCGCAGGCGCAATTTCTGGCTTCTCCCAAAGTGCGGTTATACCTTGATCCGTTGATGGATAGTCACCATTGTCTTTGGCATATGTATCGAGTGCAATCCCGATTTTCTCAATCTCCCCGGCGGCTTCAGCATTGAAGGCTTTTCCGGACTGACTTAACAAGCGAGAGGAGAAAACTACACCAACAATACCAACAATGACTATAATAACGAGCAAAATTTGTGTTGATGTAAACCCTGAGTTGTTCTTTTTCTTGAGCAACCTTTTACTCCAGTGGATTCATAAACAAGTTTGGATTGTAGCATAATCCCTAAATTCCTGCAACACCTAACTAGACAAATATCCTTTTGGGGTAAGTTTATGTACTTCTGAAATGATCAGTTCTTCAACTTCCGGTTTAAAGTGGGTTGGACGATCAAAGTAAATCATAGCATCCTTTCCTTCATAACCACCTTCGCTGAGTATTCGAACGGATGGAATATAACACGGCAAATCATTAGAATACGCATTAATCCAGAGCCGATTATGATCTAGTTCATCCTTCAATCGGTGTGCGAAATCAACCACAACTTCACCCGCCAGAAAAACGATCAATAGCTCTTCACTGAATGCCCAAGTCTGTATAGGATAGGAAATTGCTGTTTGGAGCTTTTCACCACTATCCAGTTTTTTTAGTTGAACTTTTGCATGATACCCGAGAGCCCCATCTTGTTTGGCACGTTTTTCCCATTCCTTACGGCTCGGTATGGTATCAAATGGTAGTGATATATATTTGGCCGCCCCACTTAATTTTCCTGTAATCGGTTTCATACCAGATTCAACTGAGCGATTAATCTCATTAGCTAAGGTATGACCGTGTTGACGAGCATGTTCAAATTCACCCCTTGGATGTGGATTGATATCAGCCGCGCAGCCGAGAGATATATATGCTGTCGCACTTGAGTAAGTAGCCTCTATTTGCTCCATTGCGTATCCTGCCCAATCACCGTTAATACAATTGAGACTCAGTGTTGTGGTGTGACATGCATAACTCGCCCAAATAGCGATTGGATTTCCATTTTTGTTACGAGCGAACAGGACTGGGAGCGAATGATCAACAGGACCTCCTTCGGTACGACGGTTCTTGCCGAAACCAACGTTTCCAATTGTCCATGTCAGATGGGCTGGAATACGGGAGTCAATGGCAGATTTAGCAACACCCTCAAGTTGATTAACTAATTCGACTGTATACTGCTCAATCCTTTGTTGATGATCCGCAGGAATTGGTTTTCCGAATAAAGTTGGCAACATTCCACTGAGACATGGAGCTGAATGTGTGTGGGTCGAACATATGACAAAACGTTCCTCTGAAACTCCAGCTACTCTGCCCAAACGATTAGAAATTTCTTTAGTTAAATGATCAGGTATTCCAACATTTTCTACTAAAATCATTACAAATGGATCGTCATCTTGATGGCTAATGACTAAAGATTTGGCGTAGATTCTTTGGGAAATTTCACTTGTTTCCTCACACCTAGCCCCATAACCACTAAGCCGAATTGGATAATTTGGTGTAATATCTATTTTGGCAACACCTACTTGATACTGTAGATCTTCCATAATTTCCCCCGGTTATTGATGTTGATTATGGTACGGTCGGAATTTGAATTGGTTTCCCTTCGATTGCAGATTGGTTAGCACATATTGATACCAGCGCTGACCTGAGTCCGTCAGCATAGGAAGACTTTACAATGGATTGGTCATTGGCCTGAATAGCGCTGATAAAAGCCTCATCTACCGAAACCTGTGGTGTATCTGGGACATCAACTGTAATGACACCTTCTGGAACAATTGTAAAATTCCCCCAACCTAATTGAAGTACTATATGATCCTCAAGAATAAAATCGGTTCGCATACTACCTCCACCACGAACTAGCGCCGAAGTAGTAGTAATATAACCAACTGCCCCATTTTCAAATTGGAGTGTTACAACTTCTGCATCAGGAATGGTGTTATTTTCCTGATCGATATTGACACGCATACTATCAATTTTATAAACTTCGGTTATCTCTCCAGCCAAATAGCGGATCATATCGATTTGATGTGTAGCTTGCTCGTGCAACATCCCTCCTGATTTGGCCATTACTCTCCACCAATGTTCTGGCCCACCGGCGATTCCACCCCAACGGTGGCAAGCAATCATACCTATCGTCTTATCGGTAAGAAACTCCTTCAGCGCGTTTTCTGCATTCTGGTATCGGCCCTGATATCCAACACCGGAAATTACGCCCGACTTGTTAGTTGCTTCAACGACCGATAAGCCATGATCAAGATCCATAGCAACTGGTTTCTCAACGAAGATATGGAGACCGTTCTCAGCTGCAACCTTTTCAATTTCGGAATGCGCAAACGGTGGCAGACAAAAATAGACAGCGTCGAGATCTGCTTCATTTATCATTTTCTTTGCATTGGTATAAGCAACTCCGCCGTATGTTGCCACCGCTGAACTTACTCGTTCCTCAGAAATGTCGCACAAGGCAACGATTTCCGCATTTTCAAGAGTAACTAGTTTACTCAGGTGGGAATTTGCCATTCCACCAGTACCGACACATCCAACTTTCACTTTTTCCATTACGGTTAATTGTCCTTTCCAATATGTTAAAGAGGGGAGAGACGAATAAACACTCCCCATATTTATTTCAGTTTTGTTTGATCGAATGAAGAATTTGCATTAATCCTTCATAGGATTTCTTTGTACTCTTAATTCCGTTGTCACCTGGGAGACGAAAGTGCGTTTCAAGTGCAACGACACCATCGTAATTATCATGTTGCAACGCACGAAGATGTGCTTCATAGTCAATTTGGCCAGCCCCAACTGGTAACCAAACACGTTCGCCATTGATAAAGGCCACATCCTTAACATGTACATGAATGATGTGATCCTTGACGTGTTGATAACCGCTAGGTGATGGATCAGTATCTCCGGCAGCATATGCGTTTCCCGGATCCCAGATTAATTTTAGGTTAGGCGAATCAAAATGCTCAAACAGCCGTACCAAGTCGGCACTCGTGCCAATGTTACCCGAACTCACATTCTCAAAGCCCAGGATAATTCCTTCACGTTCAGCAATCTTGATCGGTAGTTCCATCTTAGCAAAAACATGGTCCCATTTTTTGTCATCAATATTCTCTTCCTTCCAAAACGAAAACAACCGTACAATATTGCTGTTAAATAGTGGGGCAATTTCAATAGATCTCATTAGGTGCTGAATATGTTCAGCATATTCCTCATCATCATCAAGACGACATCGGAGAGTTAAGGAATCAATATTCGTTACAATCATACCACTTTTTTTTACAATGCTAATAATTTGGCTGAGCGTTGCATCATCTACATGGCAAATATTTTTTCCCCAAACACTGTGAAGCTCAATATGTTTAAGACCCCAAGATTTCGCAACCTCAATTGCTTCAACAAGATTCTGACTGATTTCATCCGTGACCACACCAATTTTGAACATTTAATATCTCCTTCTGTACCATTTTACCACTTGGTGTTATAGGCAAAACGCGGGTGGTTGCTGGTATTCTTGCTACCCGTATGCGCGCAAAAATAGTGATAAAATAAGATGTCACCCTTTTTGGGTGTCAACTCAACTGGGTTACTAAGGTCGACCGTGTGAATGTCTCTACCGAGTTCCCAAACGTATTGGTATTTCTCAATATCACTTTCTAATAGCGTGCGGATTTTATGGTGGGATTCAGGCCACACGACAGTTCCTCCCCCATGTTGATCAACATCATTAATATAGGTCATTGCGGCAATTCGAAAGGGACGCGGAAGAGATTTATGTCCGTGTTCCTTGATCGCATGATCTATATGTGGATGAGGCCAATGCCATTCGCCTTCGCTCGGATACGTATTTATAGCGAAGATTCCACTTGGTTTATGGAATGAGGCTGGTTCATCACCGGAAAGTTGGGTTGCAGCAGAGAGAAAATCATCTGTATAACAAGCTATCAAATCAGCGTTGTTTGAATGGAAAACGGATTCTGCACCTTCCCAGCTTTTTGGGTCATCTGGGTTAAATCCTAATTCCTGCCACATTTTTTCTTCAGCTTTGGCTGAAACCTGATCAGGGATAAGGCCCGATACTAATAAGTAACCATCTTGAAAATATCGACCTACTTGTTTGTCCGATAAGATTTTCTTTGTCATTCATAGTTTCCTTGTTGTAACAGATCTGACATTACGACACGCTATGGGATTTCAACATTCTCAAAAATTTTTTGTATAATTTCTTCAGAAGAGATTTCTTCAGCTTCAGCCTCGTAACTGACGATAATTCGATGTCTCAATACATCCTTGCCAATCGCGTGAACATCCTCTGGAGTAACGTATCCGCGATGACGTAGGAATGCATGAGCTTTAGCTGCCATTGCCAGGAAAATTGTCGCACGTGGAGAGGCACCAAATTCTATCAAATCAACTAGATCCGCCAGTTTATATTCCTGTGGCTTTCGCGTTGCAGAAATCAGTCTGACAATATAATGTTCAATCTTTTCGTCTATATAAATTTCACGGACAATAGATCTTAGTCGAACAATTTGTGGAGATGAAATAACAGGTTCAATTGGTTTGATATCACCATACGTCATTCTGCGCAGAATAGCTAGTTCTTCTGAACTCGTTGGATAATCTACTTTTACCTTCAGCATAAACCGGTCAACTTGGGCCTCGGGTAATGGATAAGTACCTTCTTGCTCAATCGGGTTCTGGGTTGCTAAAACCAGAAATGGATCATCCAAAAGATGGGTTTCATCACCAATTGAAACCTGTCGTTCCTGCATTGCTTCCAGAAGTGCACTCTGTACTTTTGCTGGAGCACGATTAATTTCATCTGCTAAGACTATGTTGGTAAAGATCGGCCCTTTCTTGGTGTAAAAGGTTGCTTGCTGAGGATCATATATGAGAGTTCCAATTAAATCAGCTGGAAGCAGATCAGGAGTGAATTGAATACGATTGAAGTTAATTGAAAATGTAGATGCTATCGATTGCACGGTTGCAGTTTTGGCCAATCCGGGAACTCCTTCAAGCAGAACATGTCCATTGCATAGTAACCCGATAACTAGACGTTCGATCATCTCCCTTTGACCAATAATAACTTTGCTGACTTCATCAAATATTGATTCGACAAAAGTACTCTCTTCTTTTATTCTAGCGTTCAGCCCGTCAAGATCAAATTTCTGCATCTTTATTATCTTCCAATTGGTTTTCCAAGAATTCTTTTGTGGACATGTAGATATCTTTTAGATCAGTTTGCAGAGGGCGATAATGGGAAAACTCAATCATGTTACAACCTCGAAGAATTTCGCCGACGTGATCAGCAACCAAATCTGTTGGGCCATTTGGTAGACTTTCCAAGATGTGCGTTGTTGTGAGGTGTTTCATCTTGATTCCGTATTTTTCAGAGACGTAATTCTTAACCAGATTAGCTATTAAAACATAACTTTGTCGCAATTCATTGTCATCTAGGCGGTAAACCCGTTCCAAATCTCCAAGAGTGGACCGTTCTAGGTCCTCCAACTGCTTTTCTTGAGTATTCCGACCGCCGTCTGGGTAAATTGATGCGATTTTACGATTGTACGAGAAGGGTTCATGTAACATTGTAATGTTTAGGTTCTCTTCGTCATCAATTTGCCGTTGGATTTTTAATCTCGATATTTTTCTTCGTTTTAGCCACAAGTAGACTCCAATACCAAAACATATCAGAAGCAGGGATGGGAACACTATGCCAATTAATGCCCATATGAGACCAAAACTTGTGCCCCCATCTATCTCAGCGAATAACGATGTTCTAGAAGCAAACAAAAAAACAATTGAAATTGCCAAAATTGTTCTTGTATAGGTTGTCATAGAAAATCACTCTTTGTATAGACTATACTTCTTGGCTTTTCTGAATATCGTTTGTCTGGAAACGTCCAATATTTCTGCCGCTTTCGTCCGATTATTGTTTACATGACTGAGTGTCGCATGGATTGCTTCCCGCTCAATTTGTGACATTTTCATCCCAACTTCAACATTTATGGTTTTTGACAGGCAACCAACTTTGCCTGCCTGTGTGGAAGCAAGGGGAAGTTCTCCCAAGTTGCTAGACTCGAGGATATGCGAAGGGAGATCATCCTCGTCAAGTTCATTCCGATCAGACAAAATAACGATTCCCTCAACAACGTTACGTAACTCACGAACATTCCCTTTCCATTCATAGTACGTCAAGAGCCGAAGTGTGCGTGGTGTCACCATTTTTATTCCCCCTTGATTTTCCCGACAAAATTCTTCAATAAAGGCTTTAATAAGTAGAGGAATATCTTCTTGCCGATTGCGAAGCGGAGGTAATTCAATTTTAACTATATTCAATCGGTCATACAAGTCCGCCATAAATCTTCCGTCAGACACTTTTTCTTCTAGATTTAAACCGGTAGAACAAATAATTCGCACATCAATTTTAATCTTTTGATTCTTGTCAGTTTTTTTAAATTCTTGATTTCTCAAAACATGAAGGAGCTTCTCTTGGTTGTTTAGGCTTAGCTCTCCTACATGTTCGAGAAAAAGCGTGCCGCCATTTGCTATTTCAAATCTACTTTTACGGACATGGTACGCATCCCCACTCAGCTCATTTCCAAATAGCTCCGATTCTGTCACAGATTCACTCGACGCAGCACAATTAAGAACAGCAAATCGTCCTTTTCTCAAACTCCGGTAGTGAATTGTACGAGCTGCAAGTTCTTTACCAGTTCCTCGTTCACCACAAACCATGATGGTCGCGTTTGTTGGTGCGACCTGACTAATCAGTTGTCGGATTTCTTGGATTTTGGGTGAGTTTCCAGTTATTTGCAACAAACCCACTTTTTCGTCAATTTGCGATTGTAATTTCCGATTTTCAATATGAAGTCGTTGGTTTTCCAGAACTTTATGCAGAAAAACACGAAGATGTATAGCGTTGATGGGTTCAGTTAGAAAATAGCTTGTTTCGTACAATGTCATGGCTTTAATACCAAGGTCCATTGCCAAAATTTTAGGAGAAGAGATAAAGATAATTCCTACATCGGGATTTTCCTGCTGAGCAGCTTTTAGCAATTCCAACCCATCAATCCGATCTGATTTAAGAGGTGTAATTAAAATATCTACCTTGAGACGCTCAATTCTGTCCAGAGCAGCATAGAAATTTTGAGCAACGACAACCTCAAGCCGTTCATCAGCCAATGCTCGGCTGACATGATCCATTTGAACTTGATTGGAATTGACAATAAGGCAGATCTTTGAGTCATTCATGGCAAAATTTATGCTTTATCAGGCTTAGTTTCAAGAACGTTTTTTTATTCCATGCCAAGCCGGGTTAGGTACCCTTTCTCGCGGACTTGAGAGAACATCCAACCGAAAAATATTGCACCAATTACTAAGTAAAGAATGTTCAATGAAAAAGCAGTCATCAATATCTTTAGATCAAGCCATCCTCCATTTGAAAGTACTTCTCGCATTCCTTCAAAGACATATGTAGATGGCATAGCATAGGCAACAACCTGTAACCAATCTGGTAGCACTTCTACAGGATAGAACACTGCTGAAAAAGGTTGAATCAGAAAAGGAATCCCCCAAACTAGGGCTTCAGCAGATTTGCCGAACCGAAGAATAAGTGCCATTGTCACCATACCAAGCGCCCATCCGAATAGCAACAAACTAATTAGAAAAGGCAATAGTAAAATACCTATTGATACTATATTAAATGTGTAAAGTAGAAACGCGAGAGAACCTAGAACAACAGCAGTGATTATCGCTTTGATTATTCCCATTATACAGGTAGCGACCATTAACTCAAAAATACTGACTGGAGAAACAAACACATTTAGGATGTTTTTGACCCATATATCCTCACTGATAGAGAGTGTGATAGCTTGTTGTGATCGATAGAGAACATCCCAGAAAATTACTGAGCCTAGCAGAAAAAGAGCAACGTCATTTTCTTTGTTTATATAGGTGCTAACGAATCCCCACACCAGTAAATCCATTATGGGCCAGAAAAAAATTTCCCCTGCTCTAGCTAAGCTCCTACGATAAAGATATAGGTAACGTAGCACAAGACCGTTAATCCGTGTTAGCACTACTCTAACTCCGAAAAATCCTTGAGTTCACCATTTCTGGCCAGTGAAATAAATACCTCCTCCAACGATTTCGTTTGACAGTTATCAACAATTTCTTGTGGTGTTCCTTCAGCAACGATATTACCACGCGATAAAAATATAACACGATCGCACATTAATTCAACTTCTCGCATATTATGTGAAGTATAAAGCATTGTCACGCCATGTTCTTGCTGCACATTTTGGAGAGTTAGCCGAACCTTCTCAGCAATATCAGGATCAAGGCTAGCCGTCGGTTCGTCAAGAAGCAGAATTTCTGGATCATTCAGAAATGCTTTACACAAATTCAATCGCGTGAGCTGACCAGAAGATAGTGCCCCAGTTACCTGATTAATGACCTGTGGTATTTCGAGCAAATCAAGTAAATTACTAATCTTTCTTCGGGGGGTGGAGATACCATACAATTTTCCAAACACATTCAGATTTTCATAAACCGTGAGATTACTTGGCAAAGAAATATAGGCGGAAGCAAAGTTAATGCGCTGAAGAATTTTACGGCGGTTATGCTGAAGGTTGAGGTTGAAAATTCGAATCTCACCAGAGGTTGGTTTTGTCAAACCAAGCAGCATCTGGATCGTTGTTGTTTTTCCCGCACCATTTGGCCCTAGTAACCCAACCGTTTCACCTCTTGTAACCGAGAATCCCAGCTCGCTAACTGCTGTAATCTCTCCAAAATTTTTGGTTAATTTCTCAATTTTTATAATCTGATCTGACAACCAACCCTCCATTGACTGAATGTGATGTCCCTAATCGCGATATTCGGCAATTTTTCCGGGGTTTCCCATTTGACAGTATTCCTCAGAACTTTTCGTACGTTTTCATTGAAAAGAATCGGGTAGGTTTTGTGTTCTAGATGGTAGAAAAGCTTACCTTATTCCACGATAAAAGCAACATTACTCCAAAAAACTCCTCCCATAACTCGTGCGTAACTCGATCAACGATTTCGTCTTGAACCTCGTTATGAACTATGTAGGGAGGATCATCATATTAAGACATTAGTTCGCTCGAAGGTTGATTGTCATCCATGCTTTGGATTATCACGTACGCAATACTAACTTTAAATCCACTTATTTCCCCTAAACCCTTCAGCGATTGCACCGCGAATATCATTAGGAAAAGTCTCAGTAATAGATGGGTTATGCTTTTTTGGGCTTAAATTCGTTTCCAGATTGTTGCGTGGAGCGAATTTCTCATCTTAGTTCTTTTTTGCTGACATATTGAAAATATTTTATCATAGGTATATATGAAATACAACAGAATTCAGACGTTGTATTTACTAGGTTTTCTGATACAATTCAGACGCTAATAGTTATCCTTAAACGTATCAAATTTGTTCATCGAATTTGACAAGATAAACTCCCCAGCTACCGTTCTCCCAATCTTGGAATAGGTTGAACATAAAATGCGGACCGAGGCGCGCTTCATAATCTTTAAGTGATTTTTTGGGAATTAGGAAAACAACGGGACGGTTTTCACTCAAGAAAGATTTAATGATTTCTTTTTGTTTTTGGTTACGTTGTTCTTGATTGAAAGCAGTGTAAAATGCGTTGATTTTCTTTGTTCGGAGTGGATGGCGGCGTTCTCCTCCGCCCCAAGCACCAGAAAAACGAGCAAGATTATAGTGCCGAAAGTTCCGAACCGTATCGAGATAGGCTTCGTATGGAGCTTGCGAAAAAATTACCACATGGTCACCAAAATTTTGCGCCAGCATACGACCCGCTGCCAGCCTCTTTTCTGATTTTCCGCTTGAAACCATGCGATCCATTTGTGCTTGAGATGGACCATACTGTAAAAACACAATTAAAACGGCAAACAAGCTAATTAGAATGTGCTTTGCAATTTTTCCTTGTAATCGTTCGCCAGGTACATTTAGGTTGAAAGTTCGTGTCAGCACCATAAAAGCCGATCCAATGAGTACTGGGAAAGTACAGATAAGAAATCGTAAAAAAGGCATGCCCCCAGCTTGCCAATAGTATGCTGAGTAAATTAGAAAAGTTGGTAAAAACCAGCCAACCCGCATTAGACGCTCTGAGATTGTTCCTATGGCAAATAATCCCACCAAGCCAATCGGGAAAATGAGATAAAGGCAAGTTTCATTCAGTCCTTTGAGAACACGGCCGAAATTTTTCCACAGAATCTCGAGCTTAAATGCTGCTTGTTCTTGACTGAGTCCATAGCCTGTTTTGATCGGATGCCCAAAATGTATCCAATTGAAACTTATTATAACTAAGGCAAACACCAAATATGATAAGACTAGAATTCCAATCGATCGAACGACTGGGGTATTGGTCAGACCTTGGTTTATCCCGTGATTTCCATAATTGTCCTTACATTTCTTAATGATGGCGATTCCTACAACGATAGCCATCATGGCACTGGTTGGACGAACCGTCGCGGAAAATCCGAGAAGCAAGCCTGCCAAGATGCCGAATCTGTTTGCGCCGCAGTTAACCCACTTCCACAGGAAGTACATGCCCCATGTAATTGCACAAGTATTGACTCCATGGGTCAATAAATATCCTGGATAGGCAAGCCACATCGGATTAATTGTTAGAACCCAGACCGATAGAGCTGCCATGAAAGGTGGCATCCATAGTTGAAATAGCAGAAAGGCCCCAATCAATGTCAGTGTGCCCGAAATCGGACTGACCAAGCACATTGCTTCGTCACCACCGAGCCAATAAGCAATAGCCATTAGAAATGGATAGCCCGGGCTGTATTTGGGCATGACCCCGCCATTTTGGGTTTCAACCCAAAAATGGAGTTGATGACGAAAAGGATCGGGATCGTCTACGGCAAGTGGTTGAAGACGGGCGATACGTTTGGCTAAAAAGAGATAGCCATCGCAATCATATTCGGGATGGGCAGGTGTGAAGTGTTGAATTTGAATTAAAGCGTATACAAGTATTGCTCCTACAACAATTAGATGAGGTAATAAATGGGAACTCATCTTATCTGGGAAGGGGTTCTTGAGTGCAGATTTAATGTAATCTGACCAAAAATTCATGATTGCCAATTCTACGGTAAAATAAGTACCATGTCAACTGTTGCCATTTGGAGATCTTCGTCTCAGTTTGTATCTTCTATTTCAGGTGTAATGATATGAACTTGGTTTTTACCTCGTTGTTCTTTTCCACCAGGGGAGCTTACTGTTTCAACCACAGCAATTTGCCGCCCATTTTGGCTAAATGCAATCATGTCATAGGGAATTTGGCCCGCTAGTCGGTGAGTACGAAGATATTTATCAAGTCCTCCTCCTTCTGCTGTTAGGTCAAAAATTGAAACACCATTTGGCATTTCTGTATTTTTGTGACCGTATATTGATATCGGGATCGCTGCGTATTTTCCAGATAAGTCAATACGTAACCCTTGCGGCACATTCTCTAGTTTCCATTGCCAAGATTTTTTCCCGTTCCACTGATATCCGAAAAGAGTAAGTCCTTTTGGATGTGGCATTGGTGGACGTTTGACGTCCTTTTGCAAATCATAGGGTACGAAAGAGTCGCCAGTAATAAATATTATAAAATCATCTGTGGCTCCAACTGTTCCTAAAGTTGCCGTTATTGGAACGCCACTGATTTCAATTGGCGTAGCCAGATCTTCCTGCCAAATCAATTTTTCTTCTGAGAAAATGAAGGCTCGTCCATCGTCCGTTGTCGTACCAATTGACTTTCCATCCGGTGAGACAGCGACGCCACGCCAAAAAGTTACCTGATCAAAATAAGGTGCAAAGACCTTAAAAGTATGTCCCCATCGAATTTCCCCTGTTTCACCATCGATAACGTAAAGGGATCCCGGTTTTAGATCTCCAATTGGCTGATCGATTGAATATTTATCACAAACGAAAGCAATCGTTCGACCATCATGACTGTAATCAAACCAACGGATAATCATTGGAAGTGGTCTTTCGGACGGAAACTTCCATATTGGTTTTCCTGTTTTAGCGTTGAATCGATAAAGCTGCGATTTTATCAGGGTTTTTCCATCCTCATACCATGAATGGACAGCAGCGACAATTAAATCTCCTTGCTTGGTATTAGCAATACGGTATGGACCGGGATACTGAATCCAAGCATAGTAATCATCTGGGTTTTCCGGTATGGATGTACCGACATCATCAGCAAGACGATATTGCCACAGAAGTCTGGGCTTTCGTGATTTGGAAACATCATAACAAAAAATGAATCCATCGGCTGATTGTTCACCGAGGTACAACTGCTTACCATTCAAAGAAAAAGTTGCATGTTTAACGTATCCCTGTGAGATTCGAGTCTTCCATATTACTTTTCCGGTGATTGTGCTGATAGTGGCAAGATAACCAGAATTTGTTCCCAATACCAGTTGACTACTATCAGGAGAGAGCGCAATCGTGGTAGGTTGTGCTGGTCTCTGAAATTTGGAAAATGGTGGTAGGATAGAATCAATGTCGATCTGGCCATAAACGGTACTGCTATAAAAAATAACAGTGTATGCGGTAAGGAGAGTCGCGCACATAGCGCTGAATTTTCTGGGTTTCAAACTTTGGTTCTGCATTATTCTGTAATTGCTTGTAATCCCAAGCTGATGTGTTTTCCTACTAATACACCAATGACAGTGTAGGCAAATCCAGAAATAACAATCATGGTCCAGATGTACCAATCTGCATAAAAAAGTCGATAAAAAGCGATACTAATCTGAAAGTCGATGTGGACGCTAAGTGCGTCACAGATACCAAAGGTCAAGGCTAGTATAAGTCCGTTTTCACCCCGGCGGGACAACAAAAAACCGAGTTCCAGTAAAATGGTGGAAACACCAACATAAACAAGAGTAAACGGGGTAAACGCTCCGAGGAGAATACCACCAAGCAAAACTCGTACTGCCGAGACCAATGTTATTGTCCATGGTTTTCGGATTAGCATGATTAAAACCGTTAGCAACGCATAGTATAGCATTTCATTGATAAAGCCAATAACCAGAAAAGAGGCTGGTCCTAGTAGTGCATTGATAATTGTAAAAAATAGTGTTGTCGGTACACTTACGGTCACAAAGATCGTAGTGGCGAAAAGAGCGATAAGGACTAACTCTTTGGTAGAAAAAAAACTGAAAATTTTTTGGTGGAATCGAACTAACCCAATCAAACCAAAACCAGCGACCATAGTGGCAATCCCTGCCATAGCTAGCGAATATATATTCGGTTTAACAATTTCAAGCGGGCGAGTCGCAGACAAAATAGGAATTTCGTTTCCCCAAACTTTGATTTCAATATGCCGTTCGTAGTGACCTATTCTTGGTTTCAAAGCAGGGTTCAAATAAAATGGAAGAACCACATTTGTAACACTCCCACCTGATAAGCTAATTATGGCAAAGCTTTTATTTGATTTGAAACTGCTTTCGTTAGGCGGTTTCAGAAACGAAATAGTTTTGTTTGTGTTAACGTCGCGGTTAATGGATGAAACGGCTACATGAATTGTTTCTGGGTGATGATTCCGAATTCGCACTGTTTGAAAGGCTATTGGGATATAAGCATTGTGCTGCTCACGACTTTTGAGTAGTTTTATTGCATCTGGTCGTTGTCTCAGGTTAAGAGTCCCATTGACATCAGTTGGCATCAAGATTTCCTCAATTGAGATTTGCTTGACAACGTCCTGAATTGAAACTAATCGTAATTCTATTGATGTGACCCTTGTCCAGTTTTTACCATTAGGAGTTTCAAAAAAAACACGACCTACGATTTTTGTATCAAGTGAAACGAATTCATCGGGGATTCTAAGCTTAAATTGGTCGTGCCATACTTCAAATCCAGTAAGAAAGGATGATTGTCGAATGATAGGTGATGTGAATGGAGTTTCAATCTCAACCCGAAAATTGGTTGGGGCTTCAAACCCGTTTTTAACCATGACCGATACATAGACTTCAGATCCATAAAGAATGAGCGAACTTTTGGACGGATTTGCGTCTGGATAAGGAACTCCAATTCGGATCGATCCTCGCGGTTCAAGATCAGGTGCTGTATGCAACTGCCAAGTTTGTTCACCATTTAAACTTTCAAACTTGAATTGGTAATTCTGATCTTTATACCATCTAAAGTAGACCAACTCAGTTTTGTTAGCTAGTCCACCGAGATCAAGCTTAGCCAGAATCTGATTATCTGCTGCATTGAAAACACTAACTTGTTGTAGCTGCTTTCGATTGTGATCAAGAAGGTGAATTTTCGCTCCACGCTGAAAAAACTCAACGTTAGCGGTAAACTCCGTTAAACTAGTCTGTTCTGTTTCACGAAAGCATCCCGAAAAACAGAGCAAAAGGATACACAAAAACCTGATACCAAGGCCAGACATCATTTACTTAATCATGTCCATATTATGTTTGATTGCTCCCCATGTTGTTTGGTAAAGATCTTTAATTTCTGAAACCCTTATCGAATTTTTGCCCTCAATTTGCGCAACTGCGACAAAAGAGGCACCTTTTCCAACCTGGTAGCGTTTGACAAGATCATACTTTGAGTTGAGGACACGAAGTTCGTCCAGACCTCCCCCAGTCCAATCAGGAATACAGACATAGTAAGTACTTTTCTCCTGATCGATTGTCATCCCAAATCCACCTGAGAATTCAGCAATCGGGTTGTTTTTGTCACGGACAAGTTTGTTCTGGATCAAATCGTAAACCATGGCTCCAGTAGCAGTATTAATTATAGCAGTTTGTTGCTTTCGGTTTACAATTATTGCACCTGGAGTAGTTTTAAGTTTGACCGTTTTTTCAATTTCGTCAGTATTTGCATTTATAATTGTCAACTGTCCTGGTATCATGGCATAATCGCCCGTTGAGATAACTAACACTTTGGAGTTTCCATCGGTTGTGATTTCCGTCGCGTTGGTTGCCACCTTAATTGTTTTTATAACTTGATCGGTTGTTGTATCAATAACTGATACGCTACTATCACCATAGGTTGTTTTAAAAGTAACCCAGTTGGTTACTGCAGCTGAATTGGCAACGTAAGCTTTCTTATTAATTATGGTAATTCCCCAAGGTTTGGACTGAACCTTGATTTTGTTGGTCACAGACCTTGTATTTAGATTAAGAACCACGACTTGATCTGGTCCATTGCAGGTGACGTAAGCTTTGAAGGAATCAACGAAGGCAATCTTTTCTGGCAGGGTGCCGGAACCAACCGAAATTTCACCTGCGCTATTTTGCTCAAGTAAATTAATAATCTGGATGTTGTTACTGTAGGTGTTAACAACATAAGCTAGATTATGCTGTACCTGCACATCATTTGGAGTAGAACCGATAGTAATGATATCGTTTTTGACTGCTTTTTTGATGTTTGGTTGGTTGATATTGACTATTGAGATGGATCCAGGATCTTTGAGGCCGTTAATGACTATAGCTAAGTTCTGGACTTGTGCGGAAACACTAAAACTGATGATAAATATGATTGTCGTTACTTTAGTGATCGTTAGCATTTTCATCAAAATCTCCTTGCTTTTGAATAGAAATAAAAATAGCCAATCTTCGCTAGGAAAATTGGCTCAAAAGAATCAATACGTAGACAGATGAAATGCGATTCTTTTAACGCAACTTCACCCACGAAAGCTAACGCGTTAATCAGTTCAGGCAGGTTTCCTGGCTAACAACGGCACATATTCACCTTCCCACTCCGAAAAAATTAGGAATAGTGGTATATCGAACACGAGCGTGTGGGTCCGAGCCAAACAGAACTCAAACCCTGTTGATTACAGTAGCGGGGCTGCAACGGATTCTCACCGCACTTCCCTATTATCTGGTATAAAATACCAGCACCGGAACCGAATTAGATACAAATTTTATATGAAAAATTATTTTAGCGTAACAAAAATTGATGAATACTTAATCAATGCATATTTTGGTTATTTTATCGTTAAATTGAGTCGATTGCAAATTTGAGTTCATTAATGATTTCTGGATTTTCTTCGACCTCAAGACGTTCTTTAAGTGCTTGGACTGCGTCGTTTCCTCCGATCTGCCCTAGTCCCCAAGCAGCGTGACCACGTACAAGTGGTTCGGAGTCATTAAGCGCCTTTCCAAGAACTATGACGGCAGATTTGTCTTTCGAATTGCCAAGAGCAACCGCTACATTTCTGAGAAAGCCACGTCGTTTAGACCTTTTAACCGGGCTTCCCTTGAAACGTTGATTGAACTCTTCCTGTGTCATGTTCATTAGTGAAGTCAGCTTAGGAAGCAAATTACCCTTTCGTGGCTGGAACCCTTTTTCCAAAGATGATGTAGCTTTGTTGTTCCAAGGACAGACTTCTTGACAGATATCACATCCAAATATTAGATTACCTGTCTTTGAACGTATTTCTCTGGGAATTGACTCCTTGAGTTCAATTGTCAAATATGAGATACAAAGGCGCGAGTCGAGAATATTAGGCTCAATTATCGCATCTGTTGGGCAAGCCTCTATGCAAAGCGTGCAGGTACCGCAACTGCCTCGAGGTTCAATCTGATCCGGTTGCAGTGGGATGTCAATTAATATTTCTGCTAGAAAATACCACGATCCCTTTTCCCAATTGATTAGATTGGTGTTTTTAGCTAGCCAACCTAACCCGGCGTTTTGAGCGTACTCCCGTTCCAAGATTGGCCCTGAATCCACAAACACACGATTACGCGTTTCTTTTCGCGCTATCTTTTCGATGATTTTGACCAGCTTTTTCAGTTTTGCCCGTATAATATCATGGTAGTCATCCCCCCAAGCGTAACGGGATATTTGCCCCCGTAATGGATCAACTTTTCGTGCTGGGTCGGGCTCAATTGTGTAATAGTTCATCCCCACACAGATGACCGACTTGGCTTCAGAAAGTATAGTTTTTGGATCCCTCTTTAAATTTAAATGCCGTTTGAGGTAGTCCATCTTTCCGGCATATCCTTTATCCAGCCATTTTTGGTAGCGGCCGATCATTTTTGGAGGATCCGCCTGAGTGATGCCAACCAGGTCAAATCCCATTTGCTGGGCAACCTCTTTGATTTTTTGACTTAGTCTCTGATTATACATTTCGTTTGCAAACAAACCTGATGCTCTGATAACATTTGAGAAATTATACAATCATATGAGGGTATTATGCTATTACCAAAAATGATTAGAGTGAAGCAAAAATTCCCAACTGATGTGGTTGAAGATATTCGGTCTGCGGTTTTCACCGAACTCGATCAACTCGACATGGGCTCAATTGTAAAATCGGGAGATACTGTCGCGGTTGGTGCTGGAAGCCGTGGAATTGCTAACATTGACGTTGCTATCAAATCGGTTGTGGATTATTTAAAAGGAATTGGTTCAAAACCGTTTGTTTTCCCTGCTATGGGAAGTCATGGTGGAGCAACACCAGAAGGACAAAAGGATATTCTAGCCCATTATGGGATTACGGAAGAAACAATGGGAGCACCGATTCGAGCAACTATGGAAGTGGTTGAAGTTGGTAGAACAGCTGACGATTTACCCGTTTTTCTCGATCGTTATGCCTATGAAGCGGATGTAGCAATCCCAGTTAATCGCGTTAAATCCCACACTGATTTTCATGGTTCTATTGAAAGCGGCTTAATGAAGATGTTGGCAATTGGCTTTGGCAAACAAAAAGGCGCTAGCATGTACCACCGTGCATTCTTCCGTTATGGTTTTGAGCATGTCATCTTGGCTTCTGGACGTCTTTTAATCGAGGCGGGGAAGATCGGATTTGGCGTTGCCTTGATTGAAAATGCCTATCAAAAAACAGCAAAAGTCTCCGCCATACAGTCAAAGGATTTTGTACGTCGCGAACGTGAATTGTTAGTTGAGGCAAAAGCTTTGTCTGGTAAATTGCCATTTGATGAATTAGACTTACTGATTTTAGATGAGGTGGGTAAGGATATCTCTGGTACTGGTATGGATACCAACATCATTGGTCGGTATATGCAAAATTTCGAATCAGATCCAGAAAAACCCTCCATTACCCGCATTTTTGCCCGTGATTTGACTGAAGATAGTTCAGGTAATGCGACAGGAATTGGGTTAGCAGATTTTACTACAACACGGCTGGTAGAAAAATTTGATAAAAAAGCAACCTACATGAATGGTCTGACAGGGCTAGGTCCTCAAAAGTCACGAATTCCGTTTCACTACGATACAGATTTGGAAGTTATTGAAGCTGCGCTTAATACAATCGGTTTGACACCTCCAGAAGAAGCACGAGTCGTAAGGATTCAAAATACCCTTCAACTAGGTGAAGTAGATATATCTGAAATCTTAGTTGAAGATGCTGAGTTACGGAGTGATCTTGAAATTATTAGTGAAGCCAAAGCGTTTACGTTTGATTCATCAAGGAATCTCCGCTCATTCTAAAAATTTAAAGGTTGCTACTACAAATTTGTTTAGTTGAGATGTTGGAAGGAACGCCTTGAAACGCTTGATTGTAGCTATTACAGGGGCAAGTGGTGTCGTTTATGGCATTCGGTTACTTGAAACTCTTGCCCAACTTGATTATGAGGTTCACCTAACTATTTCTGAATCCGGTGTCCGTACGTTATGGGAAGAAATGCAGATTCAGGTTGACCTTAATAATTTTCAGATTGCGTCATTACTTCAGCGTGATTGCGATCAGATCGTATATCACCATCAAAGTGACATCTCAGCAGCAATCGCAAGCGGTTCATTCCACACAGAGGGGATGGCTATCGTCCCTTGTAGTATGGGTACTCTGGGTTCTGTTGCGACAGGTATTTCACGGAATTTGGTTCAACGAGCAGCAGATGTGTGTATCAAAGAACGTCGAAAGCTTGTCTTGGCTGTACGTGAAACACCTCTTAATACGATCCATCTTGAGAATATGTTGAAACTTTCCCAAGCTGGTGCGGTAATCCTTCCGGCGGCACCAGGCTTCTACCACCTACCCAAGACCCTTGACGACCAAGTCAATTTTATCGTTACAAAACTCCTTGATCAATTCGGAATTAATACAAATTTAATTAAGAGGTGGGGTGAACCCTAAGTGTTGCTACTTTTATGTCTCGCTCATCCTGTTTATATTGCAACATTTCTGTAGCAGGTTCGTTGGATATTATGCTTATATGTCTGTTTCAACTGGCTTTCAGGCATTGATATTTATGGCTTGATAATTGCTCATTATAATTTACGGATAATCGATATTAATGAGAGCAAGGGACTTAATGCAAACCCTCGATTCTATCAGTCAAAAAGTAGAAGACGCATACGTAAAGCGTGAAGCTCTTCTGAAAATGCCTATCTCGGTTCTTCCCGAAAAGGAATTGGCTGATCAATTCGTTGATTATTTCGAAAAAACTGAAAAATCAAAGAGCCTTTTTGAAAAGGCAAAGCGTTACTTTCCAGATGGTGTTCAACATCACAATACCTATGTTTCTCCTTACCCACTTTTTATAAAGGAAGGACGTGGCAGTAAAGTCTTCGATGTCGAAGGAAATGCATATCTTGATTTTACCATGGGTGCTGGAGCTCAACTGTTTGGGTATGCGTCTGAACACTATGATCAGACCTGGAAAACTCTGGCCACAGATCGGTTTCCACTGTTTCATCACCAAGAAGAGCTGGAATTAGCGGAAAAAGTCAACGAGTTTATGCCGTCAGTGGAATCAATCAAGTTTTTTCAGTCGGGGACTGAGGCTGTGAAAGCGGCAATTCGATTGGCAAGAGCTTACCAAAAGCGAGATCTTGTTGTAAAAATCAGTGGCAGTTACCATGGTTGGATGAGTCCAACCATACGAGATATCCGGCAACCAGGTGTTGGTGACTTATATATGTCGGGAGTGCCAAAGGTAGAGGCGAATTTATGCTTAACTGTTCCTGCCAATGATTTGAGAGAGCTTCAAAAAACGATTCGAAAACGATCTCGAAAAATAGCAGCTATTATAGTAGAATTACCGGGTCCAGAATCGGGACGAATACCTATCTATCCGGATTTCGTCCACGAAATTCAACGATTATGTCGCAAGCATCAAATCCTTTTTATTCTTGATGAGGTTGTTACTGGTTTTCGGCTGGCTAGAGGTGGCTCACAAGCAGTCTACAATTTACAGCCTGATTTGACGATACTAGGTAAGGTTATCGGTGGCGGTACATCTCTAAGTGCTGTAGGTGGCCACAGAGATCTCATCCAATACTTCAGTCGTGATGTTACCCGGACTGTTCGTGGTCGGGCAATCTTCGTTGGCGGAACGATGGCGGCAAACCGGGTATCGACTATGATGGGACTAGCGACACTTCAGGCTATCGAAAAGAATGATCCCTACAGCACCCTCGATCAGAAAGCTCAGAAAATGGTTGATCGGCTAAATTCACTTTTCGATTCGGCCGGCTTTCCTTTTTTCGCTTATCATTTCGGTTCAATTGTTCAAATAGAACTTGTCGCTTGGCCTACCAAATTTTCGTGGCCACGAATATTAGATTTTCAAAAACGACTTTCCGCAATCCATCAGCACCAACTGTTCCTGCAATCGCAAGGTATCCTGTCACTATCCGGCACACGTTTTTTTCTATCGACGGCTCACACAGATGAAGACCTGAATCACCTGATCAACGCATATCAAAAGCTGCTTGAATTGATACCAACTAAATAAATAGTATCTTTGCCAGTCTCCAACTGATTTCCGTCTGTCCTACAATTATTCAAACTCGTTCCCGCTCAGTTCCAAATTATGCTCGCCTAAACTGATTAGAACTTGAGTTTGAGATTAGATCAATTTCTGGCGATATTTGTATCTGAGGTGCCAGTTGACAACGGAGATGATCCGGCTTAAACTATAGGCTTACATCAAACTGCGTTAATACCTTGATCTTACAGGATCTTCAGAAAGTCCAAGTATCATCTCACCGAAATATTAGAATCACAAGCCAAAAATGTCAACAGCAACAATTTTAATTATTGAAGATGAATTGTCTTATTGGTCTCACTATAAGCGTAAGCTAGCTCCTCTGGGATTCTCATTTGAAATGGCGCGTCACCCCAAAGAAGCTGAAACGGTAATGAAGGGTTTCCAACCGAATCTAATATTGTTAGATCTGAGTTTCGATGGAAGTTCTCCAGATACGGGTCTCAATTTCCTTTCCAAAATACGAGAAGATTTTCCTGATACCAAAGTTATTGTGATTACTGCCTCCACTGACCGACAAGTTGCTCTTGAAGCCATACAACGGGGTGCCAGCGATTTTCTTGAAAAAGGGAGTGGATTTCTGGATGCGCTCCAATTCCGAGTACAGGCGGTGTTTGAACGTCTGCAACTTGAACAACAAATTGAAGTCAACAATGAAGGGGAAATCGATCGCGTTGGTGGTTACCCTTACGGTCCAGGGAAAGTCATGGTGGGTACATCACGGGAAATGCGAACAACTTACGAGTTCATCGATAAAGTGTCCAAAGTCGATGAAACGATATTAATTATGGGTGAAAGTGGAACTGGTAAAGAGTTAATCGCTCAAGCTGTCCACTATCATAGTCAGCGATCTGATAAGGTTTTCTTGCCGCTTAATTGTGCCGCTTTCCCAGTAGAACTAATTGAAGATGAACTTTTTGGTCATCAGCTTGGTGCGTTTAGTGGGGCAACAAGTGATCGGGCTGGTGCCTTTGAAGCAGCTGATGGAGGCATTATTTTCTTAGATGAAATCGGTGAGATGCCGATTTCCATGCAACCCCGACTTTTACGTGTACTACAGGAGAAAAGAATTAAGCGAATCGGCGAAAATGTGGAACGAACAGTGGATGTACGTGTAATTGCAGCAACCAATCGCGATCTTACGGAAGAAGTTAAGCTCGGAAATTTCAGAGAAGATCTCTATTATCGCCTGAATTCGCTACCTATTCACTTACCTCCGTTGCGACATCGGAAGGAAGATTTACTGTTGTTGATCCGCTATTTTTCCGATTTGTTTTGTCAACAGTATAGTGTTCAACGACGCTTTACTTCTGAATCAGTGGTGCATATGCAAAAGCATGATTGGCCAGGGAATATTCGCCAGTTACGGGACCTCATTCAACGTTCAATTTTGATGTCAGATCGGGAAGAAATCTCGGTGCAAGATTTGGATTTCTCAAGTCATCCAGAGGAGGAAACGG
>Ga0207984_1000482_pt1 | contig 23939 bp, 13 predicted proteins | sample ETNtaG_30_FD_185760 | JGI IMG/M metagenome (GOLD analysis project Ga0207984, IMG submission 185760) | Marine microbial and viral communities from oxygen minimum zone, Eastern Pacific Ocean - ETNP201306PF43B (SPAdes) (version 2) | ecosystem: Environmental > Aquatic > Marine > Oceanic ...
AAGTGGATAACGGGAATCCAGGCGTTCGAGTAGCCGTGGCCGTCATCGCGCTGCGCCGCCCGACAAAACCCTAAACCCACCCGGCACTGCAACCCCGATGCGCCCACGGCCGTTCCTGCTGCTGATTGCTGGTGTTGTGATGGTGCTGGGCGGCGGGTGAATAAGGGACTGGTTCGATGACTACGGCGGGAATATGACTTGGAAAAAACAAAAATTGGCTGAGGCCAAAAAGAAACTTGCGAATGCTGAGTTGCACCAATCAATTTGTGTGATAGGTGCTATAATATTCGGTTTCTTAATGTTTATTTTCATATTCATAAGTGATGGCGGAGATACCCTAGTCTGGGCTCTAATGTCTCTAATGGGAGCGTGTCTGTGCGTAATGTTCTTACCAACTGGGAAGGATAGTCCGGCATCTGCAAAACTTTTAGTGGAACGATGCAGGAGTGAACTACGACAGCAGGATGCGATGGATTATCAGCAGGAGATGATGGAAGCAAACAGAAATAGAGAGCGTATACAGGCAGAGGAGGAAAAGCAAAGGGGATTGGAACTTGCTGCAAACCTACTTCAGGAAGGCGGGCTCGCGAATCTTCAGGAAGTACTGAAGATATATTCAGTCACCGATGTAGTCTCCTTGGACAAGGTTAGTCACGTCAAAAAGGAAATAGCGCGGGAGAAAGAGAAACTGCTGGACTATACAGGAGCAATAGCAGGTTTCGAAGAGCTTGGACAGCATAAAGACGCAAAGCGTGTCCGCAGGAAACTGCTGGACGAGAAGAAGGTCGACCAGACTGTCGTCCACGGAGACTACGTCGATGACCGTGATACCATCGTCAAGGACAGCGTAGTGAGCAAATCCAGCATCGGCGGCGGCTCATCCAAGATGCAAGAATTAGAAAAATTGAAAGAAATGTTTGATAGTGGTTTCATTTCCAAGAAAGAAATGGAGAAGATGAAGAAGGAGATTCTGGGGAAATAGATATGTCTTGGGCGCAAAGGAGGAGAGAGGCAAGGGAGGAAGGTCTGAGAAAACACGCTGAAAGATTTGAAGCTTCAGCAAATTTTGATAAGGCAATTTATGTGTGGGAGAAAATAGGGGATCTTGAGGAAGTCGCAAGAGTCAGAGGGCTCAAAGCAGGATACAGTGCAGCGTCAGCTTCGGCTGAGCTGCCCCCTCCGCGAACCAAACAGGTTATACTACTATCGTTGCTCACGTTTATTTTTCTTGTTATTGGCGCTTTGCTGTTATTGGCCAATCCAGCGCCTGGTGATGAATGCGATTCCTTCGAGGAGACACATGGCTATTCGACAGTAGAATGTCAAGAGACCGAGGAGGATTTCGCTAAGGGATTGCCTTACTGTTGTTGTTCAAGCATACTATTTCTAATATTTGGAGGGTGGGCAGCAACAATAAGCCAAGAAGACAAGGATGCAAAGGATTCCTTAATTACAGAGATTGAAGGGAAGAGGAAGGCGTTTGAGGAGGAGAAATTAAGGGAACAACACGCGCAAGAGCGTGCGCGAGAACGTTCGCAAAGGCGTAAGGCCATGAGACAAGAAGCGAATGAGAGAGAAAGGGCCCTTGACTACAATTCAGCAATTAGAATCTGGGAGGAATTAGGTCAGATAAAGGAGGCAGCCAGGGTCAGAAAGTTAAAGGCAAGACAAAGGGCTATCAAGGTCGACCAGACGGTCGTCCACGGAGACTACGTCGATGACCGAGATACCATTGTCAAGGATAGCGTGGTGAGCAAGTCCAGCATCGGTGCTGGCGGGGACGGCGACGATCTGGCGGCAAAGCTGCAACGGCTAGCACAGATGCACAGGCACGGTATTCTCTCCGACGAGCAGTTTGAAGCAGCTAAAAACAAGCTGCTAAATTAGTGGCCGTCATCGCGCTGCGTCGGATGGATTTAGGGTTTTCTCGGCGGTCAGACTGCGCCCGGCGTCGGCGCCGCGGCGGTCTTACAGGAAAAAGAAAGCCAGAGCGAGGATGCCGTAGGTGACCAGCAGCATGGCGCCTTCCAGCCAGTTGGACTCTCCGTCCTGGATGATGAAGTTGGTCACCAGCACTGCCAGGAAGGTGGCGACGGTCTCGAAAACCCCGAACTCGAGCGTCAGTGGCACCCCCAGTGCCCATCCCAGGAGTACCATGGCCGGTGCTACGAACAGCGCGATCTGGATGCTGGATCCGATGGCAATTCCCACCGAGAGGTCCATCTTGTTCTTCCCGGCGACGGTGATGGCGGTGAAGTGCTCGGCAGCGTTGCCGAAAACTGGCACGAGGATGATACCGATGAACAGGGTCGGCAGCCCGTATTCCCCAGCCGCGTGCCCGATGGAGCCGACCAGGATCTCGGCCATCCAGGCCACCAGCAGCGTGGCTACCAGCAGCAGCCCCATTGCATCGCGCTGGCTCAGCATAGGGACCTCATCGTGCTGCCCTTCGGCGGCATAGAGATCGGCATGGGTCCGTAGCTGGAACAGCAGCTGCAGGCCGTAGACCAGTAACAGTAGCAGGGCGGTATAGTGAGAGAGCTGCACCACGTTCGGGTGGTCGCCAGTGCTGGCATAGACCGTCGGCACCACCAGCCCCACCAGTGCCAGCAGCAGCAGCGAGCCGTTCATCTGGGAGGCGCGGGCCGAGAATTTCTGCGTGGTGTGGTTCAGTCCGCCCCACAGGAAGGCCATTCCCAGAACCAGCAGTAGGTTCCCCAGGATCGAACCGATGAGCGAGGCTTGGACCACCAGCAGCATAGTATCCTTCACCGTCGGGTCCTGGTAGACTGCCCAGATTGCCAGTGCTGCGATTATCATCTCCACGGCGTTGCCGAAGGTGGCGTTCAGCAGGCCCCCCACGGACTCGCTGGTGCGCATGGCAATCTCCTCGGTGGCCTTGCCCATGTGCCATGCCAGGGGCATGATGGCGCCCATCGAGGCGAGGAAGGCGGGACCGTGGTCACCGCGCGATTCCAGCACCACCGCAGCGGGAATCAGCAGCAGCAGCAAGTTGAGCTTCACCTCGCGCGGGTCGAGCAGGCTGCGGATTCCCGGGAGGTTATCAGTTGTATCCATTCGGGGTTGCAGCGCGGGCAGGGTTTAGGCTTTTCTCGGGCGGCGCAGCGCGATGACGGCCACGGCGGCGACAGCGGCGGCCAGCGACGGCGCGGGGAGGAATCCACCGTCGTCATCGTCGTCATCATCAGTATTCTGAGGCTCTGCGACTGGTTCTTCAACGATTACTATTGCTGTACAACTGACATCACGACCTTCAAGAACCATCATCACCTGAACAGAAACAGTACCAGCATTCAAAGCCACGAATTTACCCGTGGGCGAAATAGTACCAGCATCATTGGGAACTGTCCATACGATTTCTTCAGGAATGAGTTCTTGTGTCCCATTCCAACCTTTCGTCGTAAAATGGAAATTTTCACTAATGTTAAGAGAAACTGACTCTGGTTCAATATTACAGTAATCTAGCTGTAACGAAACTTCTTCATATATGGTTTCTAGAGTTATGTCTCCATTGAGACTAACGGTTCTAGAATACGATGAGGGCGAATCACCCCAATGGGAGAATACTAGAATCTCTTGACTTTCTGTGGTGATGTATTCTGGGAGTGTGATGGTGTGTACACCGGCGGGAACCCTCAAACGAATCGAATCGCCATGGTTTGAGGTGAAGGTGGTATTGTCTACTGCAATCGATGTTCCCACGGGTAAGAGAATTTCAAGAATATACAATTCCGCTGCGTTATCTGAGGGCGGTAGATCGGTAAAATTCGTGAAAGTGAAGGCCGATGACAACTCACCAAATCCGGATGTATCACCAAATGTTGTAGACCATACCGTGGCAGTGAAATGCTCGAATTGATTTAGATCACTTCCTTTGAAAGACGTTGGAAATTGAGCTTTTGCGTCTTCAATCAAGAATACGTGTGAGTAATTCCCTGGCATGGTTAGATTTCCTGGCAAGGAATCGGCACTAACCCCAAGTAAATCTGAAATATTGAGCAAGGTGGTATTCATCCAGAAAGTCTGAGTTTCGCCGAGGTACACCATTCCCTCGTCTTCATTGTCAGCGAAGACCTCGACCCAACTTCCTTCAGGTATTGTATAATCAACCAATCCGAAAATTGTGGCTCTCGTAGGGTCATCACCATGCACGTTAGAGAGCGCTATAACTGGTGCCTTGACCTCTCGATTGCCTCCACTATCCAATACTATTCCATCGCCGAAATTACTGGTAATGGAGTTCATCGAAATAGTGTTTGAAACTGAATTTGTGAGAACGTAAATGCCGGCACCCGGATTCGAATTTTTGATGACATTTCTAACAATGAAGTTTCCATTGGAACTACTGCTTAGAACTATACCACTACCACCACCTTCAATGCGATTGTTACGTATGTCATTGTAAGATGAATCTTCAAGCCAGATTTGAGGTTCTTCTTGGGAAGGGAGTCCATTCAAAGAAATAACGTTGTTCTGAATCTTCATGTTTTCACATTTCGACAACCAAATTCCACTGAGGCTGTTTCCTTGAGCACCTATGTTGGTCGCCAGATGCGTGGTTTTTCCAATGATGTTTCTTCCAATGAATGAACCATCCAATTCTTCCAACATGATACCATCCTTCTCATTACCGGATATCAAATTCTTTTCTATACGGATGGAAGGGGTTCCATCGGCCGTTTTTTCAGCGAATATCCCAATGGAATTGGACAACATCGCTGTTCCCGTGGCTGATGTGCCAATGAAATTCCCTCGAATAAGAACAGGATCAGAATCACCAGATACCCAAATCCCGTGATTATCATTGGTGTGTCCTGAAATGAGATTGCGATCGTTCTTTTGCATTCCTCCAATATTTATGTTGTCAGAATTTTCTACTCTGATTCCTCCCTCAGAGTTTGCGATTGCAGTGCTGCCTAATTTATCCGTTCCGATTCTGTTGCTAACTACAATTGTATTTGATGAGTCGACAATTTCCACTCCAAAATTTGAATTTCCAGATATGACGTTTCCAGCCGAGAAAAGTTTCCCCGCCTCTCCAATTCTGACCTGCTTGGTTTGAGATTCTATCAACACTCCAGATGATGCTCGATTCACACCATTTCCTGAAATTATTCCACCAGAAGTAACGCCGATTAAACTGTTGGTAATCTTCACCGCGGAGGTGTTTTTGATGTGCACCCCCTCTTCTCCATTAAGTATTATTTCAACAAGAGACAACTGAATGGGAGCGGCTGAATCATGAATATAGACCCCCTTGCCATTGTTTTCCTTAATGAGAAGTTCGTTAGTGTTTCCGGTGGCATTCGGGCCGTCAACCCCTGGAGCAATGATGCCTCCCCATTCCTCGTTATTTTCGGAAGTCGTGCCCTGTTTTTCAGTTCGTTCACCTCCAATCTTAATGATACCCAGTGGAATAACAGGTGATTGTTCAATTTCTATCCCATGACCTAGATTATCACTTACAACAAGTTTTGACATAGAAATCGAATTTGATGAGACAAGGTGAATTCCAGAGTCGTATCCGTTGACGATTTGGCTGTCCGCAACAAGAATGGAAAATGATCTCTGTATCAGCAAGCCTTCATCATATGATGATTCAATGGTATTTCTACGAAGTTCAACATTACTGGAATCCTCGATGATGATTCCGTTCCTTTCGGATTCAAAACTGTTATTCAAAATCAGCAGCGCACCAGAACTTGAATTGACGAGGATTCCAGAAGTATCATTAGAATCATTCCAATTGTGTTCGAAAGCATTGTTTATTACATAATTTCTCTTGTTTGAATTTTCAACCATCAATCCTGTTTGAGTGTTGTTTTCAATCCAATTTTCTGTAATCGAATTGTCCTCGGGGACGCCTGATGTTGTGGTGATTTTTACACCAACCAAATTTTCTCTAATCATGCACTTTTTGACCAAATTAGCCGTGCTATCACCAGAGAATACGACTCCGATCTCATTTCTCTCAATCGTTGAATTATTCACATAATAAGGCGGCATCATCGTTTCTCTTGGTGGCACAATGAGGACGGGCGGAGAAAACTCATTTTCATGTGCGCCATCAAACATGATTCCAATTTGGTTGTCTCTAACAGTGTAAGCGGAAACGATATTATTACGAGAATCGGAATTTAGTAGGATGCCGATGTGATGGAATGCTACGTCTTCAATGTTTATTCTGTTTCCAGCATCACTCACTCCTGGTGTTTGAGTGGGGGTGTTTTTCAATTCGATACCAATGGCAGGTGGAGGGCCCCCCATGCCCTGTACACCCCATAATTTCGTAATTACAATTTGATGGTTTCCTCCGCCCACGATTTTCACCCCAACCACAGAATGGTTTACCAGATTGTTGGCTTGAATCGAAACATCCCAAGAATTTTGGATGAGGATGTGACTCCCACAATTTTCTGATTGATAGATAGTTTCCCCTACTCTGATATTTTCACTATCTATGATGCTCAAGCCAATATTGCAACCAGAACCCCCGTGCAAGACACCTTCGATCCTTACATTTTTGGCTCCAAGCAATGTAATCACCTCTCCGGTATTATTCTTCATATTTCCAAGTTGGACGTAAATGTGATTGGAGGAGTTATCACTTGGTCGAGAGATGGACAAACCGCCTCCTTCCACCTCATAATATTGCCCTAATATCAAATCCACAAATGGTCCTCTCAATGCTCCTGGCTGACTACTACTAATCTCAACGGTGCCGTGACTGCCCAACATGATGTAGTCATGCACACTTCTAGCAGCAACAGGTGCTGCACTGTCTGGAGGAGCTGACTGATTGTATAAATCGGCCCAATTGTGAATGCCGTCGGTTGGCTCACATTCACCATTTGGGCCAATGGTATTGTTTCGGTTAGTGGTTGCAGGAGGAGGTGATAGATAGGCGTAAGGCCAATCATAGGCACAACTTTCTGTATCACTATTCCATTCAGAGTTGTAGTCATAGTCGATAACCACCTCCCAATTTGCTATCTCAATCGCATGTGAGAGATTTGTCGTTTGACTGGTTGGACCACTGGTAGCGGGGCCAACTGTGATGTAGCGAATGAATTCTGGCTCGTTGTCTATACTGAGATTAAGTGTAGTTGGAGCACTTGTACCAGCGGGAGTCTTGACCCAAAATGTTGCGGTTGGACTCGTTGTCCAGCTGGCACCTTTCGGCAGATAGTTGAGATTTTCTGTCATGCCCCATTGATTCATCTTTATGGGTGGAATTTTAACTGAAACAGATGAATTCTGTTGATCCTCTAAGAAACCAGACAATGGAGCCACCTCAATGAATTGTAACGCAATTGGAGTGATTGAAACGTTACTGCGAGTCGATTCAGAGTGCCCCCCCGTCCAACTATTATCCGTATAACTCCATGCATTTTGTCTGTAGATTATTTCCACATCATCTCGAACCTCTCCGTAATTCAAACCCGCCACAATGAGTATCGCAGTTGGTACAGGTGTTTCAGGAATCGTGGGCAAGTTAATCGCAGGACTACACAGAATACGGAATGTCGCGTTTGTCTTGAGTTCAGACAGGTCCTGCCATCCAAGAGCAAGCTCGTACGCGCCACATCCAGCAACTTGAGGAACTTGCAGTTGGACTCTCGTATCGGCTGCCATGTCCGTGAGGATTGATCCATGGAGCGAGTTCCCCTCTATGGTCCAATACTGGTCACTAAGGCCGGCTGGAAATTTAATCGGCATGAATCCAGTACCTTCAATGGTTAACATCTGGCCCTTGTGCAGACTGCGGTGACTCAAGGATTCGATTTGAGGCTTGATGGTCATCAGCAAATCCTCGTTTCGGGCATTGGTTAGAACGGCCAATTCGTAGTTCGGATCCAATGTCTTGTATGGGTGGAATGGAGAACCTTGTGACGGCATACGATAGACTGCGATTGAAAATCTACCAGCAAAACCGGAATCAGGAAGTGTGATGTTTATTCTCTGAAGGTCCTCGGTCAAGTCCGATGTCGAAATGTTATGGAACCATAATTCCGTACCCAGTTCATTTTGAAGTTTTACGTCAAGACGGTGATCTCCAGCCACACCGAATCTTTTACCGATGATTTCAATGGTATCGCCCATTTCAACGTACGGCATCGTGGATAATTTTCCATCTTCAATTTCTGTGATTGCGACATCATTGAGTTTGGTAATCTTGGGTGAAAATGGGTCACCTACGATAATCAGGTCAGTTGTGAGGGGGGAGGCAAGTCCACCAGTGGGCCCCACTCCAAATGCGCCAATCATAGAAAGGGCCCTGTCAGTAGCCGAAATAATCTTGCCTACTTTGTCAATGAATCCCACCACATTCTTCGCAAATTTACCAATTTTCTTGAAGATATTGTTATTTGACTCCCCCATCGCCTTTATCGCGCAGACGGCACCAGCCGCTGTAGATGTAAGTAGTATTGACACGGCTCTCTTCATGTTGATGGCTTGGTCGGTTGTGCCAGCGAGGATGTCCTTAATCAATTCCTTCAATTTATCTATCGTTTCTTCCCAAGGTTCTTTCAGACATTCAGCCATGGCCATACCTGTCTTTTTTGAATCTGAGCCTCCCATTATTATACTCATAATTTCGAGAGTCAGACTAATAAAATTAATCCCCAAGGCCCGCCAGAACTCCTCGTTGAAGTTATCGTAAACGAACTCAGTTTCACCATTGTCATCACCTGCCCCCCATTTTCCATTGAATGAACGTATGACGAAGACACCCTCGTCAACATCATCTGGTAATGTCAGGTAACTGTCTGGCGCTTCTTCGGCGCCGGAGAGGTCGAACAACTCACTAATCCCCATATCGATATATTTTCCCATCGTTACCCACTTGAATAGCGACTTCCCTGGGGCCAGTTGGGTGTCTATGACCACATCATCTCCATCTTCTCCGGAGTAATATGGGAAAAAGGACCAAGGATCAAAAGGAGAAATACCAGTGAATGCTTTTTGTCTTCGCACATCGTCAAGTGAAAAAAGATTGATGTCGATCGATTCTCTCGGAATTTCGGCGTCCTGCAATGACCAATCGACGGCAACCAACTCGTGTTGCTCACCAAGATCAATCTGGGTCAATGTGACCAAGTGATCTAATGCCAAGGATTCTTGAGTTTCAACACGGATGGCTCTTTCTTGATTCGGCAGATTTAAACATAGCATTTGCACCGTAGGGCTGCTATCCACATGATGTTGCTTGACGGGGATATCGCCAAATTTGCAGGGGGTCCCCCCTACAGGGGTGCCAAGTCCGAATAGCCCTGAGTTTTCCAAGTCTTCATCCGCCATATAGAGCGTGCCCAGGTTATTACCAGCATTTGAATTATTCAGGAAAACACCAGTATTGTTGGTTACAAATGACTGGTTGTAATTGGACTGGACCGCCGAAATGGTGTCGATATACAATTGGCCAAAATCTGAATTGTTGGCAATATCAAGGATAGAGCCATAATTGCCACCAATCCAAGATGCTAATTGAGTTACTTCAGGGGTTGATTGGATAGCTCGCAGTCGAAAAATATCGATAATGGGGCGTCCTGAGAACATTAAGGGTGTAATGAAAATGAGTGACTCGGCTGTTGAATGATGATCTATGATTAGTTTATTCAGTGATTGATTAGTCGCTATGGTCAGACCGGCGTATATACCCCCGTCATCGGAGTTATCATCCGCCCCGAATGCGACTGTGAGTGTGGTCGCATACTTCCCAACCATCACTTGAAACTCGCCAGATTCGGTCATTGTTCCGGCACCATAGGCATTACCGACAATGTAGTCAGCAGGATCTTCTCCGGGGATCATCAGGTGTCCCGAAACGAACGTGACGTCATCAGAGGTGATGGTAAGTTTCTCTTCCGCCCACGCCACCTCACCCGAGGAAGCACTAACCGTCAGATTTGCATTAAATAATCCCGGAGTAGTATAGTTATGTTGAATGGTTATTACTTCCGTTGTAGAATTGAATTCCCTTTCATAGGGCTCAGTATCATCACCGAAAATTAGCTTGAACGAAGAGCATGAAGCGACATCTCCGGTACAGGATACCGTAAAGTTGACGCTGGCAGGCACTTCGCCAAATTGTATGTCTGCGCTCAACTGAATTTCCGGATCCTCACCGTCATTTAATTCTGATTTTGCAATGGAAATAAAGGACGATGTTAGCATGAGCAAGGACAGTAGGGCGGCCAGACGGGATTTTCTTGTTGAAGAACTCGAAGTCACAAACGAATGAACATTACCCATATTCATTTCCCCAGAATCTCCTTCTTCATCTGCAGGAATGGCCGTGGGCGCATCGGGGTTGCAGTGCCGGGTGGGTTTAGGGTTTTCTCGGCGGTCAGACTGTGCCCGGTGTCGGCGCCGCGGCGGTCCAGTTGTCGCAGGTAGGGCAGTCGCGGGTGAGCGAGTTGCCGTCGCCCGCGGCACCGTCGTCGTCCTCGTACGCGAGCGTGTCGCTGTAGGTGTGGTAGCCGAGGGCGATGGTGTCGGCGATGTTGCCGAGTCCGTCGCCGATGGCGCTGTCCTCGAGGCCGAAGACGTAGCTGACGCTCGGGTAGCGGCTGGCGAAATCAGTCGGGCTGGCGGCGACGATGGCGGCGCTGCGCGCCGGGATAGTGAGTGTTTCGCCGTCACCGCCGAGAATAAGGTCTTCCTCGGCGAGGTCGCTCAGCTTCCAGCCGTCGACCTCGGCCGCGACGTAAGCGGGGTTGTAGATTTCGACCCATTCGGTGCCGGCGGCCGGCTGGTACATTACCTCGGTCAGCCGCAGCGTCGTGTCGGGCGTCACGCCGCTGAAAAGCGTCACGCGCAGCTTGGCCGGCACGTCGCCGTCAGCGGTGCGCAGCAGCAGGATGCGCTCCTCGGTCACCGAGACCGTCGCTTTCGAGACGTCGCCGCCCCAGAAGCTGACGCGCGCGTCGGGCGAGAGCGTGCGCACCTCAACCGACAGGCCGTCCTTCGTGCCGAGCTCGTCGCGCAGCCCGTTGTAGGTGAATTTTGCCAGCGCCTCGCATTTGGCGAGCGACAGCACCCCTGTCTCAGTGAGCAGCCCCACCGTCAGGCCGGCCGACAGCTGCGGGCTGCCGCTGCCCCACTCGAGCGTCTCCCAGTCGACGGTGCCGGATGCGTTGCCGCTCGACCCCGCCAGCTCGTGCGTGATGGAACGCGCGGCGGCGATGCGGTTGTCGTTACTGTCAAGGTCGACGCCGATGCGGAAATCCATGGTGGTCGAGAAGGCCTGAATTATGATGAGGAAGAGCGTCAGCGCGAAGGTGAATTCGATGACGTGCGTAACGCCCTCTTCCTGCCGCGGAATCATCCGCGCTCCTCGCGCCGGAACAGCCATGCCGCGAGGGCGAGGCAGGCGAGGGGCCATAACAGCAGCGCCGACGCCACCTGCCATCCTGAAACTCCCTCGAAGTCAATCGCGAAGGTGCGGTGCGCCAGCAGCCCCACACCCATCTGGTAGACGTAGCCGGGATTGAGTAGTCCCATGTGCGAGACCACCGACTGGTAGGCCGGGTCCTGCTCGTAGCCAGCCGTGGTGACATCGATGCCCAGCGCGTACGCCGCGGCGAGGAACAGCAGTGGCCAGACCAGTGCCACCAGTAGCCATACTAGCAGGCCGTAGACCGCCGCCTCGGCGCCGGTGCGCGCCACGATGGCGAGGCAGAGCTGCAACAGCACGAAGGTCAGGATCATCAGCTGCCCCAGCAGCAGGTAGCCCGCAATCGCGGCGCCAGCCGGCTGGCCGCCTTCGCGCAGCATCAGCGCCAGCCCGAGCAACTGTGCCGCGAGCGCCGGCAGTCCGATTGAGAGCCAGAGGCCGAGCGCCTTGCCCAGCACGACTGTTTCGCGTCGCAACGGTTGCGCCAGCAGCAGAGGAAGCGTCCCGCTGTCGCGCTCGGCGACGAAGCTGTCAAGCGACACCGCCACGGCGGCGAGCGCCGTTACGAAGAAGGTGAACCACGCCAGCTGCCCGAGCGCGTCATTGGGATTCTGGACGCCACCGAGAAGCGCGTTCTCACCCTTCTGCAGGTCGCCCAGCAGCCAACCCATCCCGACGATGAATAGCGTGAAGAAAAGCACTAGTACGATGGTGCGCGGCGACCGCAGTCCGCGTCGTGCCTCGAAGCGGGCGATATGCCGTGCTGCCCCCCATTCCCGACGTATAGCAGGTCTCAGCTGGTCTGGCAACCAAACGACCATCCCAAACGCAGCGAGTGTCGTTAGGTAGGCAAGGTATTCGACCAGTACGCTCTGCGCCAGTAGTGCGTTGACCAGCGCTAGCATGCCGCAAATTCCATAGCTGACTTGTAGCAGGCCAATCCAGGAACGTCGCTTCGCCGTGAGCCAGACACCGGCTATCAAAGTCAGTAACTCGCTACCGAAGAACCAGCGATCCACCTGCGACGCGAGCGCTATATCCTCCGGTTGTGCTTCCCAGCCCTGCCGAATGAGGGTCATATTCTCGCTATTCAGCGTGAAGTTAGTGGTATCATTGATTTTAGTGGCGCGAATGGTGACAATTTCATTGGCGAAGAACTGCCCTGAGACGTTACCGTGTATCAGAATTGGCATACCTGATAAGTTTAGCATGGTCTTGCCATACAGGTCCTCGGTGTAGACCAGTCCGTCCACGGGTGAGAAAATGCCCGTCTTGATGGTCCCGTTCTCATATACCGAGAAACGCGGAGAAGTAACCAACGTGCCGCGGAATACCACCTCGTTACCACCAGGTCTCGGCTCGTTGTCGAGGTAGAGTCTCCAGACGTCGCCGTCGCGTTCAATCTCGCGTGAAGCCCAGTAGCCCCCAGGGTCGGTCTCGGCGGTCATGAACCAGTATCCGTAATGCAAGATCGCCAGCAGCAGGATTGCCAGCAGCGCTGCGGCCAGCGGCTGCCACGGACCCAGTGCTTCCCAGCGTGCCTGTAGCTCTTCGCGGTTCATTCCTCTTCCTCCGTCGAGACGAGGAACACGTCTTCCAGCGTTGGCTCATGCGGCTCCACCGAAAATACCAGGGTGCCCAATTCAACCAGTGCGCTAGTAAGGCTAGCTGTCGTAATTCCAGACAGTTGCACCTCCAGCCTTGTATGCTGTTTTTCGGGCGCTGCATGTGCCCCAACAACACCATCCATTGCTTCGACATAATCGAGCATCTTCGGCAAGAAGTCACCCAGCTTCAGAGTCACTCGCTGCCCTGCATCAGCGACCGCGTTGCGTAGTTCGTCAACTGGTGCCTGTCGTACCAGCCGACCGCGGTGGATAATCGCCACCTCACTGCAGAGTAGCTGTACCTCCGCCAGCACGTGCGAGCTGAGCAGAATTGTCAGCCCCTCGCTGTTGAACTGCCGCAACAGCTTCCGCAACGCGGCAACCCCGCGGGGGTCCAGCCCCAAAGTCGGCTCGTCGAGCACCAGCAGCCGCGGTCGGTGCAGCAGCGCTACCGCCAGTGCGAGGCGCTTGCGCATGCCGAGCGAGAAGCCGCGCACCGCGCGCGTGGTCTCGCCAGCCAGCCCCAGTTGCCCCAGCAGCTCGCCGCCGTGCGCATCGATATCGTCGCGCGCCAGCCCGTGGAACGCGCCGTAGAACTGTAGCGTCTCCTCCGCAGTCAGGTGACCGTGCAGGCCGACCTGCTCGGGCAGGTAGCCGATTTCGGCGCGCCCGCTAGTCGCGTCGAGCGGCTCGCCATCGAGCCGGATGGCGCCCGCGTCCGCGCGCAGGATGCCGACGATACAGCTGATGGCGGTCGTCTTCCCGGCGCCATTCGGGCCGAGGAAGCCGAACATTGCCCCTTCGGGGACTGACAGGTCCAGTCCGCGCAGCGCCTCGACGCGCGAAACCTCGCGCCCCCAGCGGCGGACGGGGTAGCCCTTCTGCACATCCTCAAGCTCCAGCAGCACGCCGTTGCAGGCTGCCTCGCGGTTATAAAACCGCAGCACCTGCGCTCGTCGTGAGGGACCTCTGGCGCTATCCGTTCCTGCCTGCCGCCCATGCGGAGATAGAGAAAATGTACCCTCGCGGCCAGCTGGAATCGCAGCTCGAAAAGCTGCTGGATGACCCGCTCTACGGAGAAGCACGCGCGCTGGCGGTGGAGCGACTGAACGCGGCGGTGGCGGACCGGATGGAGAGCCTCGGCACGCCAGTCGATGAGCGGGATGAGGAGATGTACCTGCTCTCCTACCTATTCTCACGCCTGATTCTCTCAGCGCAGGCCGACACGAAAGTGATTAACTGGGTTGGAGTGACCGAAGCGCTGAGGGCTGAAAGAACTCTGAAGGACGAGGAAACCAGCATCCTGCTGTATGTTTCGAAACAACTGGGCGTTCCCGTGAAAGTGGTGGAGGGAAAATTCCAGGTCCACTACACCGCCTACCTGACGGCGACCAAAAACCTCCGCACCGGTAAATGGAAGCTAGTCAACCGCGGCGTCGTTGACGGGAAGGTCATGCTCGACCAGCGTACGCTGGTGCGGGTGCTCAGGGAGATTGTCGTGGAGCACCTACAGGACCTGCCTGAACTCCCCGGAAAACTCGGGAAGAAGGTCCTTGAGCGGTTCAGTAACGACATGGAAAACATGCAGGTGATGGCGAAGGAGCGTCAGGAACGCGCGTTGCGCGAACTCGGCCAACTGGATTTCGGCAAGGCGCCGCCCTGCTTTTCGGGGCATTTGGCCGACCTGCAGGAAGGCGTCAACCTGCCGCATCCGGCACGCTTCTTCCTGACAACGTTCCTGACCGCGCTGGGGCAGGAGCCCGAACAGATTATGGAGCTCTACGCCACGGCGCCCGATTTCAAGGAGTCGGTGACGCGGTACCAGGTAGAGCACATAACCGGCAAGATATCGGGCGCCGAATACGATACCCCTTCGTGCAGCAGCCTCATCAGTCAGGGCGTTTGCCCCGGCGGAAACGCGCTCTGCCGCGAGATTGTCCACCCCCTCAGCTACTATCGCACCATGGCCGAGCGCGAGAAGCCCGATGGCGTGAAGCGCAAGCGACTACGCCTTGCCGCGGCCGGAAGCGGTGACGCGAAATTATGGGCGCAGCTGCCGCTCAAGGCGCCTGCTGACGCGCCGCCGCGTTCGCTCGCGGCGGCGCTGCGTGCCGACGGACCGAGCCGTGTCAGCCTGCAGGTTGAGCACTTCCGGGGGCGAAGCACGAAGGCGGGAGGCAAGTACATTCGCTGGGCCTCGGCGCGGCTGGCTGACGACACTTCCCCCTCGCTCGAAACCTTGCCACTGACGCAGTGGGAACTGGCGCTGCCGCTGGCGCACGCGAAGTCACGTGGCGAAAGCGTCGAGGTGACGCTGCTGCCGGTGAAGCTGGGCAACCAGTCCCGGTTGCATGTGCTCGCGGTCAGCTGAAAACGCTCAGCCGAGCCGGATACGGCGGCCGCACTGGCAGATGAATTTGATAGTCTCGGGAGGGATAGCATGCTTGCTGTCGCAGTTGGGGCAGGTAATCTGCCGGTCGCCGGCGTGCTGCTCGACGGGCGCGACATATTCTTCGCACTTCTGGCAGTAGTAGTCGGTCGTGTAGCCCGAGTCAGGCCAGTGCTGCAGCGCGCTGCCATCCTTTGAGCAGTGGAAGCCAGCGCCCTTCGGCGCCGGTGGCTTGCCGCTTGGTTTCGGTGGCTTCCCGGCGGCCGGCGCGGTCTTGCGCTTCACCTTGCGTCCGCTACGCTTCACCTTGCGGGCGGCCTTCTTCTTCACCTTGCGGCGGACTGGTGCCGCGGCTGCGGCCGGTGGCGTTGCGTCATCGCCAGTGCCATCCTCAGCATCTTCTTCCGAGCTGTCGGCCAGCTCGGCGCCAGAGGTCAGCTGTGCCAGCAGTTCAGTCTCGGAGAGTCCCTGTTCAGGAACGTCGGCGCCGATGCTATCATCAATGTCATCATCATCTTCATACTCGTCGTCATCATCATCTTCCGTGCTTGGCAGCTCCACCTCGTGGCCAGTCCCCATCATGCTTTCCTTGAGCGGGTCGTATTCCTCCTTCTTCAGCGGCACCAGTTCATCGGGGGCGAGCAGCCGACTGACTCCGTAACCGAGAACCACCAGCAGCAGGATGCCCGCCAGTGCGTAGGGCAGTTTCTCGACTATACCTGCCAGGTCAGGCAGGCTGAGCGAGACACCGTCCTCTTCGACCGCTTTCACGCTGACGAACATGATATTCTCGCCGAGCAGTGAGCCGTTGTCGTGCTGGGCTTGTACGGTGACCTTCAGCATTCCGATGAAGGCGCCGTCGCGCGCGTAGCCGTTGGTTCCCGCCCCGGGCCACTTGACATAGTAGCGGTCGTAATCAGGCGGAATATCGTTATCGTCCGGTGCGTCATACGAGGCGACGCCGGTAATCAGGTCCCGCGCTGTATCTAGATATTCACCGACCACGACCAGGCGGGAAACATTTTCCTTGTGTGAATCGGTCAGGTCAATCCAGATTTTAATTTCCCGTCCGCTCCCAACCGTGACCGTATTTTCGTTGTGATCTCCCATCAACTCTTCGTTGATGTAGACTGTGATATCAGCCGACGCCGCCGGCATGCCGAGCGCCAGCAGCGTCAGCAAAAGCACGCCATATCCGCCCGTCCGCGAGAGGTTGGAGATTAACAAGTGTACCAGCCGCGGATTTGCCCGCTGATATTAAGATATCTACTCTCTCGGGTGCGTGCGGCGTCTGTTTCAACCAAGTAACAATCGCTTGCCCTTGGCCGCCGCGTCCCCGCGCGCCCGCTGCGGCACAATCAGCGCCACTGCCCACGACGGGACCGCGCGCTGCTGCAGCGCCTCCGCCAGCGGCGAGTAGCGTTTGAGTGACCGCAGCCGCCCACCATCGAGCACGCGGATGGCGGTCGAGGCGATGCGCGGCTCGGAGAGCAGCAGTTCGGCCAGCGGCAGGTCGATGATGACTTCGCCTGGCTCCAGCCCGAGCCGCTTGGCGATGCGCGCTTCCGCGCGGCGGCGTTTGTCGGCGTCGGCCAGCGGCTTGAGCGGTTCGCGGTGCTCGTCGCCGATTTCCTGTGGTGAGAGCGCCCAGGCGACCTTGTAGAGCCGGCGATAGCGTAGCCGTTGGAGCGTCTCGCGCTGGAAGCCGCCCAGTGCCTCGAGCCGCGCATCGAGCTCGGCGTCGACCAGCGACTGCACTTCCAGCGCGCCAAGGTCCTCGATTTGCTCGACCGCGCGCGCCATCATCAGCTCGGCGATGCGCACGGTCTTGTGGAAGTAGACTGCCGAATACATCAGCGTCCGCGCCACCAGCATCCCCTCGACCGCCGGCACGCCAGAGCGGGAGATGACCAGCTGGTTGTTGTGCAGCACCAGCGAGTGGACCAGCCGCTCGCCGTCAATCGTGCCGTGCGCCACGCCGGTATAGTGCGAGTCGCGCAGCAGGTAATCTATCTGGTCGGCGTCGACCGTCGAGTGGACCACCTGCCCGCGGTAGGCCGGCCCGGAGTAGTGTGCCTGCCCGTCGTGGACCGCCAGCCGCGACTGCTCGCCTTCGCCAACGGAGCCGGTCACCAGCGCCGCCACTTCCTCCGGGTCGAGGTCGTGCGCCGCCAGGACTTCGGGAATGGTCGGCCCCGCCAGCACCGTATCGGGTGGCGGCTGCCGGCCGGTTATGATGTCCTTGGTAATCGCCATGTGGTCGACGCCTAGCCGCTCGTGCAAAATGGCCTCGAGCGTGTGCGAATAGGGGCCGTGCCCTACATCGTGCAGCAGCGCCGCGGACGCAATCAGTGCGGTCTCCGCGTCGTCGAGCCCGAGGTTGCGGCAGATGCGGCGCGCGGTGTGGCCGACTCCCAGCGAGTGCTCGAGGCGGGTGTGGTTCGCCCCTGGAAAAACGAGGTGCGCCAGTCCCAGTTGCCGGATGGAGGAGAGCTTCTGGAACTCGCGCGTCTCGAGCAGCGGCTCGAATGCTCCCTCGAGGGGAATTGCGCCATGCACGGCGTCATGCACCACCTGAGCCATGGGTCGCGAATGTCGGGACAGTTATAACCGCGCAGCCACCGGCAATATTAAGCCGCTCAATGCCCTCATGGGGCATGGGCGAAGAGGAACTTGCGCTGAGCGGCGAGCAGGTTGACCTGGCGCAGTTCGTGAATGACGAGGGCGGTATCTGGAGCCTGCGACAGGTCGAGAAGGTGCGTGGTTGGAACAGCATCGAGTATGGCGCTGGCCTGTCGGGGAAGAATACGCCGTCGACGGCGCTCTCGATGAACCGCGCCTACATCCTGCCGGGCGGGGTCGCGAAGGTGCACATCCACGTCGATTTCGACGTGATGATTTACCTGCTCAAGGGGAGCGTGCGGCACGAGTCGGTCGTGCATTCGGCGGGCGACATGTTCTACATCGAGCCGGGGCTGCCGCACGAAGTCTTCAACTGCTCCGATGACGACTGGGTCCACGCCGTTGTTGCGCGCTCGGACGCGTCTGAGTGGCAGAACATAATTCCCTACGACCGTGATTCAGATTAGCATTATAACCGGCGCCACATCCCGGGGCGCGATGGCCAGCACGAATGGGCAGGGCGGAGAGAACGGCGCGCTGCCGGCCGGCCGCGCGCCGGTCCGGCCGCAGGTCCATGACAGCATCCTGAGTGCTATCGGGGAGACCCCGCTGGTGCGGCTGCCGGCCGGTTTCGAGCCGGGGGTCGAGTGCGAAATCCTGCTCAAGGTCGAGTTCACCAACCCGAGTGGCAGCATCAAGGACCGCATTGCGCTCTTCATGGTCCGCGAAGCCGAGCGCAAGGGGCTGCTCAAGCCCGGCGGGCGCATCGTCGAGTGCTCTTCCGGGAATACCGGCGCCGGGCTCTGCCTGGTGGCGGCGGCGCTGGGCTACCCGATAACCATCGTCATCCCGGACAAGATGAGCCAGGAGAAAATCGACGTCCTGCGCGCCTACGGGGCCGAGGTGGTGGTCACCCCCGCCAACGTCGCGGTGGACCACCCCGACCACTACACCCGCAAGGCGCAGCAGATTGCCGAGGATACTCCCGGTGCGTGGTGGCCCAATCAGTATCACAACCCCGATAACACGGAGGGCCACTACCGCAGCACTGGCGCCGAAATCTGGCGGCAGTGCGAGGGGCGGCTCGACGCCTTCGTCGCCGGCGCCGGCACCGGCGGCTCGCTCGCCGGGGTCGCGCGCTACCTGAAGGAGCAGGACCCCACGGTGCAGGTGGTGGGGGTCGACCCGCCCGGCTCAATCCTGGCCGATTACTGGCGGACTGGCGAACTGGTCGAGCCCGGATTCTATTTCGTGGAGGGGGTCGGCGAGGATGAAGTCCCGGGCGCCTGGGACCCCGAAGTCGTCGACGACTACCGCGTGGTCACCGACGCCGTTTCGTTCGCGATGGCACGCCGGCTGGCGCTGGCAACCGGCATTTTCGGCGGGGGCTCGACCGGCATGAACCTTGTCGCAACTCTCGACATCGCCCGCAAGCTCCCCGCCGAGGCGCGCGTCGTGACGCTGGTGCCCGATTCGGGGCGCGCCTACCTGAGCAAGGTCTACAGCGAGGACTGGCTGCGCGACTGGCGCCTCTTGCCACCAACCCCTGCGGCCGACGCGACGGTCGCCGACCTGGTACGCGATGGCGCCCGCGCCTGGGTCAAGCCGGGCGAGACGCTCTACTGGGCGGCACGGCACATGGGCGAACGCGGCGTCCGCCCGCTCCCCGTTCTTGAGGAGGAGGGCGGCGCGTTGCTCGGCGTGGTCGACGAGGCGCGAGTAATGGAACTGCTCGCCGCCGGCGAACCGCTGGAGCTGCTGCTGGTGCAGGATTACATCGCCGAGGCGGGGCCGGTGCTCGATGCCAGCGCCCCGTGGAGTGAGGCGCTGGCCGTGCTGGCCGAGCAGGAGCGGGTGCTGGTGCGGGAGCCGGATGGCTGGGCATCGCTCGAGCGACGCGATATGTTAAGGGCGCTGCCGCGGCTGGACCACGGAGGCACAACCGATGTCTGACCCCGACAAACACGTCCCGCCCAAGCGCGACCCCGACGCCCGCTTCGGGACCCGCGCCGTCCACGCCGGTTGGGAGCCCGACGAGCAGACCGGTGCGGTCATGCCGCCGGTATACCTGACCAGCACCTTCGTCCAGGACGGCCCCGGCCAGCCGCGCGGTGGCTACGAATACAGCCGTACCCAGAACCCCACCCGCTTCGCGCTGCAGGATGCGCTGGCCGACCTTGAGGGCGGCGCGGCCGCCTTCACCTTCGCCTCGGGGATGGCTGCCATCCACACCCTACTGCTGACGCTCAAGCCGGGCGACCGCGTCGTCGCCGGCAAGGACCTCTACGGCGGCACCCACCGCCTCTTCAACCGGGTCATGGAGCGCTTTGGAGTCCTGATAGATTACGTCGACACGAGCGACCCCGCGGTCCTCGGGGCACTTCCCAAGGACACGCGGCTGCTCTACGTCGAAACTCCCTCCAACCCGCTGCTGACGATAACCTCGCTCGAGCAGGCGGTTGCGGGCGCGCGCAGGGTGGGCGCCGAGGTGGCGGTCGACAACACTTTTGCTTCCCCCGCGCTCCAACGCCCCATCGAGTTCGGCGCCGACTACGTAATTCATTCGACCACCAAGTATATCGCTGGCCACAGCGACGTCGTCGGCGGGGCGGTCGTGGTGCGCGACGAGGTGCACAGCGAGGACCTCTGGTTCCACCAGAATTCCGCCGGCACCGCGAACTCACCCTTCGATGCCTTCCTGACCCTCCGCGGCCTGCGCACCCTCGAGGTCCGCATTGAGCGGCACTGTGCCAACGCGCGCGCGCTGGCCGAATTCCTGCACAGCCATTCGGGGGTCGACCGCGTACTCTACCCCGGCCTCGCCAGCCATTCGGGGCACGCTGTCGCCCGTGAGCAGATGTCAGACTTCGGCGGGATGCTCTCCTTCGATCTCCCCGGCGGGATTCCGCAGTCGTCCGCGTTGGTCAAGGCGGTCCGCATTTTCCAGCTGGCTGAGTCCTTGGGTGGAGTGGAGTCGCTGATTGAGCTCCCGGCGCCGATGACCCACGCCTCGGTCCCGCTCGAGGCGCGGCTGGCGAAGGGCATCACCGACGGGCTGGTGCGGCTCTCGGTCGGTATCGAGGACCCTGCCGACCTCATCGCCGACCTGGAGCAGGCGCTCGCGAAGGTCCAGATTTAATAGCTCCCTAGCATGGGCCGCGCAAGGAATTTCCGCAGGTTCTCGGGCGAGGCGTCGTCGGTCATTCCACCTCGTGGCCAGACATAACACCGACAAGCAGCAGGAACGGCTGTGGACGCATCGGGGTTGCAGTGCCGGGTGGGTTTAGGGTTTTCTCGGGCGGCGCAGCGCGATGACGTACTCGGACCGGTCAGGAACGTAACGGATATGTTTCTGTTATACCAGAAATATATCAGGTATGGCGACTTTTCCTATCAGAGATAGGAACCTTGGTACCAGGTATGACTGATATATGTTACTGTAAACGGGTATTTGCCTCACAGCGCTAGCGCGTCTTGAGCAGGCATAATGCCTGTTTTCAGGCGTGCAAGCAGTGGTTTGTGCTCAAGCGAGTGCAAAAACGCTCTGGAAATCGATTCGCAGGACGAGTGGTTACTGTATAGTAAATGTTAATCTCATCGTGAATCTGAACGGGCGTTGGAGTCAGGGCTGTGGCGGTGCAGTGGCGGGCGCGCTGGCTGCTATAAAGCCGGGCCATACTTGCCGTACGTGCGCGCGACTCTGCGGCTGCTGAACGCGGTTTCACATACTGAGGTCATCGACGGGCGCAACATCACCGTCGTCTACCTCTACGGTCGCACCGCCGATGGGCAGAGCATGGCGGTGCGCACGGAGCCGCAACTGCCGTGGTTCCAGGTCGTCGAGCCGCCGGATACGATGGTGGCGCAGCTGGAGGCGCACGCCGAGGTGCGCGCAACGCGGCCCGAGCGGCTGTGGGTCGACGGCACGGAACGCGACTGCCTGCGGGTCGAGGTGTGGCACCCCGGCAAGGTGCCGCAGCTGCGCGACTGGCTGCGCGCCAGCGAGTTGGTGGTGCTGGCGGCCGACATCCCGTTCCATTTTCGCTACATCTACGACCACGACCTCGGCGGCTGCGTCACGGCCGAGGGCGAGATGCTCGAGAAGCGTGGCTGGAGCTGCCCCGTAATCGACGCCGCAACGCTCGCACCGGCCGAGACCTTCACTGCGCCGCTGCGCGTCCTCAGTTTCGACGTCGAGAATTCGTTGTTGGACCGTCGCCTCTTCTGCCTTTGCCTCACGGTCCATGACGGCGGGGAGCTGGTCGCGGAGCAGATGCTGGACGGCGGTGAAGCTGGCATCATCGCCAGCTTCACCGCCGCCGTCGCAAAACATGACCCTGACGTGATTACCGGCTACAACATCGACGGCTACGACCTGCCGTTGCTCGAGGAGCGGGCGAAACTGCACGGGATGAAACTGATGCTGGGGCGTGACGGCAGCGAAGCCGACCAGCGCTCGAACCGCACCTGGGCGGTGCGCGGGCGCGTAGTGGCCGACGCGTGGTGGAACGTCAAGCGCGAAATCCGGCCGCGGCAGGAGTCGCTCAACGCGGTCGCGAAGCAGCTGCTCGGGCGGGAGAAGCACGACGTCAACCCGCAGCAAATGGACGCCGAGTGGGAGCGCGACCCACAGCGCGTCATGGATTACTGCCTTGAGGACGCGCGGCTCGCGTTCGAGATTATGCAGCACATCCGCGTCCTCGAGAAATTCCAGCACCTCGGCTCGGTCGCGCGGCTGCCGCTGGAGGAGGTGCTGAACGGTCGCACCTCGTCGCTGATTGACTCGCTGATGATTCGCGCTGCCGACCGGAAGGCAATCGGCGTCCCGCTGACGCGCCACCAGCGGCGCACCGGCCACATCGTGGGGGGCTACGTCCACGCGCTCGAGCCCGGGCTCTACGACTGGGTCTGCGTACTCGATTTCAAGTCGATGTATCCCAGCATCATCATCGATCGCAACCTCTGCTTCACGACCCTCGCCGACGACGGCGAAATCCTCACGCCGCACGGCGTCCGCTTCCAGTCGCCCGATGTGCGGCGCGGGCTGCTCCCCGAATTACTCGAGGGGCTGATGGCGGAGCGCGACTCCGCCAAACGGGCGGAGGCGGCCGCAACGGGAGCCGAGGCGGAGCACTACCGTCGCGTGCAGGAAGCCATCAAAATCCTGATGAACTCGGTTTACGGCGTCTTTGCGTCATACTTCTACCGCTTCACCAACCTCGACATCGGCGCCTCGATTACCGCCTACGCCCGCGAGGCAGTACGCGACATCATCGCCGAACTGGAGCGCGAAGGCCTCGCGGTGATTTACGGCGACACCGACTCGGTATTTTTCGGCTCACCGCACGGCAACTTGGATGAGACGGTCGTCTTCGGGGAAGCCATCGCAGCGCGCTACTCCGGGGGGGCGCGACAGCTGGAGTTCGAGAAAATCCTGCACCCCTTCTTTTCGCACGGCGTCAAGAAGCGCTACGTCGGCCAGCAGGTCTGGCCGCGCGAGACGTTGGTTGTGCGCGGCTACGAGACGCGGCGCACCGACGCATTCCCAGCGCAGGTCGAGGCGCTGCAGGAAATATTCGCGCGGCTGATGGAAGGCTCGACCGAGGCAGCGCGCGAGACCGCGCGCGACTGGGTCGCGCGCGTTGCTGCCGGCAAGGTGGCGCCGGAGGAGCTGGTGATTTCCAAGACGGTCAATCTTGGTCGCAAATACAAGAACCCGAAGGCGATGGCGCACCTGCAGGCGCACGCCAAGTTCGTCGAGACCGGCCGCCCCTTCGTCAGCGGCATGAAGGTCGCCTTCATCGTCACCGACGCTTCGCGCACGCCGATGGTCGTCGAGCCCTACTTCTCTGGCGAGGAGCCGGCGGTGCCCGACCGGGACTACTACGCCGGCCGGCTC
>Ga0207984_1000503_pt1 | contig 23216 bp, 14 predicted proteins | sample ETNtaG_30_FD_185760 | JGI IMG/M metagenome (GOLD analysis project Ga0207984, IMG submission 185760) | Marine microbial and viral communities from oxygen minimum zone, Eastern Pacific Ocean - ETNP201306PF43B (SPAdes) (version 2) | ecosystem: Environmental > Aquatic > Marine > Oceanic ...
CCTCACAATCACCGCGCCCGCGGAAGCCTCATCCAATGCCAGCATGGCGCCTCGAACATGGGCAATCGCCTTCTTGAAGCTCTCCTGTTCGGGAACGAACTGCATGCTCAAAGGGCCTGACGGTTCTTCCGGGCTTCGCCTCACGCGATAGCTGTTGAGTGCGGCACGCTTCGGGAGGATCAGATGATCGCGATGCAGAGATCCGATGGTTGTGCCCACCTGGTGGCGACCCGGCAAGTGGACTCCTGTGTTGCTCTTTGCTCCGCTCCTCCACTCATTAAACCGTTGCTCAAATGCCGCGTGTTCCTTGTCCAGAAGAGTGGGTTTCAGTGGATCGGCGCCGATGTCATAGACTCGAACTCCACCCCAGTAGCTGATGCCGTAGAGGAAGTCACCTTCGACTCGCCATTCGCCGGTATAAGCGCCCCCTCGATGATCCGTAGACGTAACACTAAGCCCTTCTCCGCCAGTATTCAGCGAGAAGTTGGCGACCCTGACAGGGCTTCCCGCACTGACATCGAAAATGAGCAGCTCTGGTTTTCTCTGGTCATCTTCGAGGATGTGCGACATGTAGAGGTATTTGCCGTGCATCGTCAGATGAGGTCGGCCGCGAATCTTAGAATCATCCAAGCGTCCAATGAAACGCGGACGCAGTGGGTCTGAAACATCGGCTTGGATGAGACCGCCTGTCTTCACCAGGAACAACCGCCCCGAACGCACCATCGATGAGACGAACGGCCCGGAGAACCCTTCCGGCAGCCGCTTTGAAGCCTGGACACGGTAGGGAAACGACGGCTCGTGAAAATCGTAGATGGCGAGCGAAGTAGTGAGCTTGTCTTTTTTCCCGGCATCGGTGAAGAGGTACAGATATTCCCCGATCCGGATGGGTGTGCCCTGCACAGGCTCTCTCAGTTGAGCGACTTCTCTCGGAGCATTCGGGTTGGACAGATCGAATGTCCGATAGAAGCGTTCAGGATACTTTCTGTGAACCAGGTGATTCTTAAAGGGCAGAGACAGCGATGCTCCCGTGCGCCAGATGCCTGAGACTTTCGGCGCCGCGGAATGGCTTGCATCAATCTGTACGAAGCTACCCCAGAACGAGCTCAGAATTCCTCTCCGGCCAGCCATGTGAAGCCTTCTGTGAATCAGCTCCCGACTGAACCAGAGCCCTGCGTTGGCTTTCGAAAGCTCACCGGGCTCGTTGACAGCCAGTCGAATCGTCTGTTTCGGCGCGCCTGATGCCTGTTTGAGAGTTTGCTTCAGATCAAAGGACCACAGCCCTGCGAACTCGTCGACGACCGTTACCAGACCTTCGTTCACCACGATCTGTATCGGCCTCATCTGATTCGCATCGAGCGCCGCCAGCAGACTGAACGAAGCAGAATTCTTCATGCGATAAACTCTGATCTGGCTGCTCTTACTCTTGCGGTTGAATGCACTTGCCACCAGGAGATCTCCGTGGATGGCCTTCGGCCATCTGGTACCGGGAACTGCGGCGACCGAAATCAGTTTCTGAAAATGCCGTCCGTGAAAAATGGTCGCAATCTTCCCCGATCTCAGAAAGGCATGCAGCAGGTAGCCATCGGCGTATAACCCGCGGACCGGTTCCGGCAGACGGAAAGTCCTGGTAATGACCGGGCGAAACGGATCGGAAAGGTCAAGCACGTGGAGGTTTTTCTTCTCACTCTGGTATGCAAGGCCATTGTGAAAGAAGGTGGGAATTATCTCTTCAGAGCCCGCCCTTCTCAGGTTGGACTCTGGTCTGATTACCTCCGCCTTGTGCTTTGCCGGTTTAATCCATCGAGCGGGCAGGAAGCCGAGTTTTCGGGGCTTCCTGATGTCAGAGACATCAAACACATGCCAGCCCACATCGCTGAGATCGGTCGGATGCTTTGGGGAGGCAAATATCTTCACATACATCAGGTTGCCGCAGAAGATGAAGCGACCAGCATAGGTGAGACCTTTGGGATGAAATTCCCAGACGATTTCAGGGCGACGTGGGTCAGCGATGTTGATGAGTTTAAAACCTTCGCGTCCCGCTGACAGCGCCAGGTAATCGCCCCGAATCTGCGGAGGGCTCTGGATGTCTCCGGCAATCATATGAGCCACCAGTGAAGGCTTTGTGGGATTCTTGAGATCGATGATCTGAAGAGTTCTGTGTCCTTTCTTCGAAACAAAAAATGCATGGTGGCCTTTGAGGGCGACGCCCACTGGCTCGCCCGTCGGCAGCGGCACCGAATGCACCAGTTCCAGCGGCTGTTGAGTATCCCCTTCGGAGAATTTCAATCTGCCGTTTATCGGGTCGAGGGCGATGGTGCCGCTGGGCACTGTAACGTCAGGCCACCCCGCTCGATCTGAAAGGTCCTGATAGACCACTTCCCGCGCCTGAGTGAAATTCCTGGACCCAGCCCATAACTGCGATGCGATATCGATCCCGTCATCAAGTATTCGGATGCCGCCGGGCCGGCCGTACAGAAATTCGATCTGTTTGGGACGGATCACTTTTCCATTCGAACCGCGGAGTCTGTTTGGCTTTCCGCTGGGCACGAGAGAGAAGGTAAATGGACTATCGTCGCCGGCATCGTACCAGGTGATGCTCTGAGGGTGTCCCTCACAGAAACTCAGGCAGAGGCCGCTGATCAGGATCCAGTGAGCATGGTCCATTTGAGAATGATGAAGTGAAGATTTCCTGAGGCTGACGGATGCGACCGAATTGGGCAGACCAATTATTTCAGCCTATCTTCCCATCATTGGTCTGCCTAATTCGGTCGCGGAGTTCACGCACCACTTTCGCAACCCAATGGATTGTAGTTCCACTCTCCTGAGCGGAAAATGAAAAGAATGGCATCGAAGACTTCCATCACATTCAGAAAGCTGACCAGAGACGATATTCCATTCGGCATGCAGCTCAAGAAGCAGGCAGGATGGAATCAGCTACCGGATGACTGGGAGCGATTTCTGAAACACGATCCGAACGGCGCATTCGTAGCTCTGGAAGATGGCACACCCGTCGGCACGGTGACGACCACCCGATACGGCGATCGATTTGGCTGGGTCGGCATGGTGCTGGTGCCTGAAGAAAAACGGCGAAGAGGCATTGGTACCGCGCTCTTGAGTCAGGCAATCTCTCACCTCCAGTCAACAGGAGTGGCTGCCGTCCGTTTGGACGCCACGTTGGCCGGCAAGATGGTGTACGACCGGATCGGATTTAGTGACGAATACCACCTCGAGCGCAGGCAGGGCACTGGGCGTGATAGCGGTGCCACCGAAGCACAGACCATGGTCCGATCGGATTTAAGCAAGGTCATCACTTACGACGCGCCCGTCTTTGGTGCACGACGAGAGCACATGCTTTCGATCTTGTATGAACAGAGGCCTGAGCTCTGTTTCTGCATGAAAGACACATCAGGCGAACTCATCGGGCTCATCATGGCCAGACCCGGCGCAAATGCATTTCAGATTGGTCCGTGGCTCGCTGATTCGGAAGCCGTCGCCGAGCAATTGTTGCGTGCTGTCATGAATGCCCTCGAGGGCGAGCCGATATTCCTGGATGTCCTGTGCGCCGAGCCTCAGTCTTCGCTCGTTGCCCGCCATGGTTTTGAAACTCAAAGGCCGTTCATCCGGATGTTCCTCGGCGAGAATAAGTTCCCGGGTGTTCCGGAAAGAACTTTCGCGATTGCGGGGGTTGAGACCGGGTGAGTAAATGCAGGGCAGTTGAATCACGGGGTACAGGGAATACAGGGAAAGAAGAATTCCCTTAAAGAATCTTCCATGTCTTCGGTGTTTTGGGTGGTTTATTTCTGCCTTCAATTCTGATTAACTCCAAGTCGCCATGACCAACCCTCACGACGAATACCACAAGCTTGTCCGCATGATGCACGACAAGCTCTGGCTTGAATCGCATCTCGGGAATACGGATGCCCCGGCACTGGTCTGGCCGGAAGTGGAAGCTCTGGCTTCGCCGGGCATGGATGCGTTGAGGCAACAGCTACAACGGCCGCCGTCGCATCCCCAGCCTCAGAGCCCAGCAGCACAACAGCCGCCACCCCCTCCTCAGTCCGCGCCACCCCATCAACCTGCACCGCCTCCCAAACTCGTTCGGATCAGTGATTGTTCTCCTGAGCCCGGCGACCATCTCGATGCGGATTCTGGCCTCAGCAAGCAGGAGCGTCTCACTCAGCTCTGGCCGATTGCGCGTGATTGCACACGGTGCGAGCTTCACCAGGGGCGGCAAACGGTCGTCTTTGCGGATGGCGATGCCGAGGCTGATCTTCTTTTTATTGGGGAAGGACCTGGATATGACGAAGACCGGCAGGGCGTCCCGTTTGTCGGGCGTGCGGGGCAGTTGCTCAATCGGATTATCGCAGCGATTGGGATGCGGCGGGAGGAGGTTTTCATTGCGAATATCGTCAAATGCCATCCTCCAAGAAATCGTGATCCGCAGCCTGTGGAAGCCAAGACCTGTCTGCCGTTTCTTCTTGCACAGATCGAGATCGTCCAGCCAAAGGTCATTTGCCTGCTGGGACGCATACCGCTGCAATACATGACTAACGAGAGGAGTATCATGCGCAGCCGTGGACGCTGGTTCGAATACAATGGCATCCCGATGATGGCGACCTATCACCCGGCCTTCCTTCTGCGCAACGAGAACGAAAAACGCAACTGCTGGGAAGACATGAAACAGGTTAAGGCCCGCATTGATGTGTTGAATAGCGGCGGCGAATGACGGGAAGATTGAAATGATGAGTGTCGTCGAAAGGGGTGACTCAGAAGCTTTTACGAGAACCTCACCGCCAGGAGCGACGAGCACACCAGGAAGTGGAAGCGAGTCAGACTTTCAAAGTATCTCCATGAATCGGCCCATCCTGTTCATCCTCTCATTTCTTTGTTGCGCAGTGCCTGCGCAATCCGCTGAGGTCCCGCCGAGCTTCGTGCTCAAAGGCGAGCTTCACTTTCAGGCCGATGCGAACGCTTCCACGTCGCTCCGACTTGAGAGCGCTGACAAAGTGCACCTGCTGATCTCGAAGGGCGGTGTCACCTGCTCCATCAATGAGAAGGCCATCAGCTCGGCCGCGTGGAGCAAGCCACTCCCGACATCTGCGCCGTTCGCCCTGATAGTCGGCCGCGGCCTCCTTTCATTCGTTGCAGAAGATGCTCTGGAAGCCCATTGGGAAATCCCTCGGCTCAAAGATTCGAAACTCACCGTTAAGGAAGGCGACTTTGCGAAGCTGGCAAAAGTGCGCTTGCAGCCGTCGTCGTCGATTTCATTCTCCGATGACTTCATGCGTTCGGATTCGACGAAAGACGAGTGGGTGAAGGTCGCCGGCAACTGGAAACTCGACCGCATTCCCAATCCGACCTGGAGCGTGAGCCCGTTCCGATATCGATGTGATGGTGAAGGAACGCATCTGGCATCGACCGGATATTGGTTCTGGAGTAACTACGCAGTGCGCGCAGCTGTACGTCCGGGCTCATCCGGAGGCGCAGGCATCGCGGCGTCGGTGAGGGACGTGAAGAACTTTGTGATGTTCCGGTGGCAGAATGAGGCGGCTCTCGATCCGCGGCGTGCGAATGGAGCCCTGCAGCTTGTCCAGGTCGTCTCAGGCAATGAGGTGGTCCTGGCGGAAAAAAGAGGACAGATCGATCCGAGCCAGTGGTATGAATTTTCGCTCGCGCTCGCCGGCCAGAATGTTTATGCCCTCGTCGATGGGTATGAGGTGTTTCGTCACAGTCTCAATCAGGACGGGAAGGGCCACTGGCCGTTGGGCAAGGTCGGTCTGTGGGCATCGAATGCCGACGCGGCCCTGTTCGATGATGTACACGTTAAGAGCATGAGTGCTCTTAAGATCGATGACAGCGCGGCCGAACTGAAGTCGGTGTTTGGTCCGCGCAAGGTGGTCGTTCCGCAGGTCTTCACCACAGATGCCTATATGAAAGGCTGGGCTTCTACTGCTGGCGAGTGGTCTTCACGCTCGAAGGGGCTGGGGCAGATGCTTTGGCGTGTCGGTTCGTTTGGCAAGGATTTGACCGTCAACTGGCCGTTGAAATGGAAACGCGGCGTGGGCAGGCAGCCCGTCCGCATCGCGATGGCCGCGGATGGGTACGACCTGACGACCGGCTATCACGTGCACATGCTGAATGAGCTCGAGTTCTTTCGTCAGGGAAAGAGCCTGGGTAAGGCGGCCCTGCCGGACAAGATCCGTTCCTTTGAGTGGCGAAGGCAGGACGGCAGCCACCGGTTGCTGGTGAACGGTGAACCAGTCGTCCGGTTCAAAGATCCCAATCCGCTGGCCGGCGGGAAAGTTGGCATGTACCTGCCTGCTTCGACCAGGATCATTCTCGATACCAACAAGATTCAGATTCACGCGGCAGGACAGCAGGACTACACCTTCTCGACCGCGCCTGTTGACTGGCGGGTGGCGTCCGGTGCATGGGACATTACTTCCCGTTGGATTTGCACGCCGAAGTGGTCGTGGTTTGGCGGGAAGAGCCACGAAACCGCTGCCATCTGGAGCAAGCAGACATACCAGGGCGATCAGGTGATTGACCTGACCACCGCAATCATGATGGATTACGGAGCCCGGGGCGGTTACCGGAATGTGGGCGACCTCAACATCTCATTCTGCGCAGACGGGCAGAATCTCTGCAGCGGATACACGCTCATGTATGGCGGTTTCAATAACACGAAGACCTGTCTGTGGCGCAAGAACAGAATTGTCGCCTACCGCCTCGACCGCCCTTATCCGATGTCTACCCAGGGCTTTGACATGTTCGCCCACAAAAGCTGGTTCAACGTCAAGGCCGAGAAGAAGGGCGACCTGATCCGTTTCTATCTCGGGAACGAATTAATTCTCGAGTATCGAGACGACAACCCGCTGGAAGGAGGACACATCGCCGCCTGGACCTGGGACGGAGGAATGATGGTCCCCCGCGTGCGGATCTTCGCCGAAAAACTTGGGCAGGCTCAGTCACCGTTCCTCAAACCTCTGGGCACGAATCGTAAGCGTTCCGACGAATTCAGTGCATTCAGAATCGAATCGAAGGACGAGAAAGACACCATCACTTTCGTCAATCCACAGTCCGGCGGCGACTTCACCTCCCCACTTGGGCTGCCGGCATTCAATGCATTGAAAAAGGGACGACTCTCCTTCGACTACCGTATGCAGCCTGACGTGCGACTCCATCTCTACCTCGTGGCAAACGGCCAGGATTTTTATGTTGCGATGACTGCACCGGAGAATCCCGCCGCTCACGAGTTTCGTGAGACCGTCATCGTCTCAGGCCGGCAGACACGCAAGCTCGACGTTACCGGCAAAGCCAGGCGCCCTGCCAGGCTCGGCAAGATCTCGATTGTTGCGGACGGTCAATGGAACACCGCGGCCGCTGATTTGGCTGCGTTGCTCCGACCATTCTTTTCTCGATCCGAAACGGTCGAAGTGACCGGCCTCCGATTCGCGAATTGGTGCAACGAGGGATATCTGATGTCGGGTTTTGGGGGCAACCGGCTCGGGGCGAGTTTCAGTGTCGGCAACATCCAACTGCGAAAGACAGATGTTCCGGTCACTGCAAAGTCCGGCGCATTTCGGACGGTGGATGATTATTCCTCTGACAGTGGCCTGTGGCGTCAGCTCGAAGCCCCCACGGCAAAAATGTCGCTGCAAAAAGAAGATGGGCGCGATTGCCTGAGAGTTACGGCCGCGCATCTGCCATTCAAGGCGGCGCTGGTCACCCGGCCGTTCGATGTTTTCTGTTTTCCCAACCTGACGATCACTACCAAGGCAGACCCCGGCGGCGCCCCCGCCTTAAAGTGTCTTGCAGGAGGCAAGTGGCATTTGCTCCGCTGGCTGCCTCGGGTCGAACGCTGGATTACTCAAGACATCAGCCTGCTCCCCGTGGTCGACGCCCTCGCTGGGAAGGCGCCACTGATTGAAGCGTTGGTCATCGAAGACGCCGTTGGAAATACTGCCGTTGAAGTTTCCACATACATTGATGAATGGCGGCTTAACAGAACCCCCTTCGCCGCGGATACGAGCCGGCCAGTCTTAACAAAGATGCAGCCCAAAAACGGAACTGCCGCTGCCCCGGATTTCGTTCGCTTCTATCTCGGGGATCGGGGAAGTGGAATCGACTCTGCATCCGTTTCCCTCCTTATGAATGGCAAACGGTACACACCGATCAGCCCGGGCGTGGCCTTCAATTCAGCAACAGGGCTCTTCACTCTAAGCCTGGGTGAACCGTTTGCCGACAAGCAAAAGGCAACCTGCCAGGTGAAGGCAACCGATCGGCGAGGCAATCCTCTCGAGGGCCAATCGAACTGGTCGTGGACTTTTGACTATGCCGAAGACCGAGTAGCGCCGGCAGCACCGTACGTCAGCTACGTGCCCTCTGAAAAACTGGCATGGAACAACTTCGAGGATTCGCTTGGCGAATGCATCAGCCGGCGGGGGGGAGGCGCGTTACGCACAGATACCACTTCAGCGACCGGCGATTACTGCGTTCAGACTTTTGGATTCAGCACGTTCCTGACTGTCACCCCCTACGACGTACGCAAGTTTCCAATCGTCTGTTTCGATTATCTGCTGCCCATCGGTTCGCAGACCAACCTGCTCGTTCGTTCGGATAACGTGAACTGGAGCCTCGGCCTCGCGGGGGATGCAGTGGCCTCCCCCACTTCGACGTCATTGGCAAACCTTGATGGGATTCGCGCGGACGGTGAATGGCATCGGGCGGAGTTCAATTTGTGGGAGCTTCTCAAAAATATTGGAAAGGCAAAAGACAATTTCACCATCGATCACATTGCTACCTTAAGTGGTCGCGGCCGATTCACTTCGAACAGCGCTTCAGGCTGGTTCGACAACTTCTGCGTGAGCTCGAGGAATGAGTCGAGTCCTTCGTTCGAATGGTCAGAGCCTTACGACGCGACAGGTATCGCCGGCTACAGTGTGTTGCTCGATAACAAACGGGCGACCGTTCCGGATGATACGATCGATACCAAAGAGTCGAGGATCTCATTTAAAAGGCTGAAGCCAGGCGAATACTATCTGCACGTGCGGGCGCGAGATATGGCGGGGAATTGGGGGCCGGCGGGGCATGTGAGAGTAATGAGTAATGAGTAATGCGTAATGAGTAAACGGTGGCTTGTGGACCTGACTCAGAAGGTGGCATTAATTATCGAGCATCCCTCGCCTCTGCAGTACCGGCCGACCAAGCCCACACTTACGTATTACTCATTACGAATTACTCATTACCTCTCCGCATCTGCCTCTTTCCCTCTGGCCACAAGCTCCTGCTCGGCTTGTTCAACGTCTTTTTTTGTCTTCAGCTTCTTTACCACATAACCGGGGCTGGGCATCGGATACATGATCCGGCTTGCTCCTGCTTCTCTGAGGGCTTCGCCCAGTTCCTGTTTGTCAGTTGCGAGGGCGATGATGGTGCCACCGTTTCCGGCGCCGGCGAGTTTGGCGCCGAGGGCACCGGCTTCCAGGGCGGCTTCGATGAGGAGGTCGTTTTGCGGGCCGGAGCCGCCGAGGTCGCGCTGGATTTCGTGGTTTTCAACCATCAGCTCGCCGAGCAGGTCGAAATCGTGATCGAGCAGGGCACGTTTGCCCTGGCGTGCCAGGTGCGAGATGCGGAGGTAGCTGCGGACGATATCACGTTCCCCCTCCAGCCAGCGTTCGCGGATGGGTTTGTGGACGGCGCCAGAGCTCCGCTGCACTCCGGTGTGCGCGAGGACCAAAGGATAGCGTGAGATGTATTGCGAGAGGGATTCCATGGTCGCGTAGGGCTCCTGGCCAAAAGCGCGATAGAACTGCTTGGTCCGAAAATCCATGTAGTTGAGGCCGCCGAAGGTGCACATGTACGCGTCCTGGTAGCCGCACAGGATACCGAGATAGTGCAGCTCGCAGTGGCGGGCCATCTCTGCACGGCGGAACGGATGCTCGTCGCGGCCGATGAAGGCGAGCACTGAATTCAGGATAGAAACGATCATGGCGGACGAGCTCGACAGCCCGGCGCGGAAGGGCACGTTGCATGCCCAGCGCAAGGCAAACCTGGGCTCTTCGAGATCCAGAAAGCTCAAGACGGCTTTGGCGACATCGAAGAGGCCATCGTCAGGGACCAGGTCTTTGGGGCCGCCCACCACATGCCGCTTGCCTGCAACCTCGAAGCTGAGCTCGTCTGCCGGCTTTATGATGACCGCTGCCCTCTCGGCGGTGGAGATGGAAAGCACGCTGCCGCCGTAGAGGTCGGTGGGGTTTCCTATAATGCCGGCCCGGCCGGGCGCAGTGCAGAGGAAGGAAGCGGCCAACTTAGATCTCCCTCAGTCTTTTTTCGATGTATTGGCGGATCAGGTAGCCGTGTTTCTGGTCAGAGAGCGCGAAATCAATGAAGGCTTTGAAGTAGCTCTCGGGGCTTCCGATGTCATAGCGCCGTTCATCGCGTTTGAGGCGGATGCATCGGACCTTGTGCCCCATTTTCATCAGGTTGCGGATGGCATCCGTTAAGTGCAGCTCACCACCGATGCCGGGCGGTGTGCGCTTGATGGCCGCGAAGATTTCGGGGTTGAACACATATCTTGCTGCGACCGCGAGCTTGCTGGGTGCTTCTGCCACGGACGGTTTTTCAATGATGTCCTCGATCTCAAAATCAGTCTTTGCTCTGCCTTTGGGTTTGACGACTCCGTAGTGCTGCACTTCGTCTTCGGCTACATCGCAGACCGCGATGGTCGCGCTCGCGCCGTATCGCAGGTGCGACTGGATCATGCGCCTTACGAGCCCAGAGTAATTCGAGGACTGGATGATTGTATCGCCGAGGCCGACGACAAAGGGCTCGACGCCGACGAACTGTTCTGCGCTGGCGATTGCATCCCCGAGCCCGGAGGGAAGCCGGCTGCCGGTAGCAATCATCTGGCGGGTGTAAAAGAAGCGGACACCCTCTGACTCGTAATCAATTTCCTCCATGTGCTCGATGTCCTCCGCTTCGGCCAGGCGTTGGGTGAGCTCAGGGTCGCGATCGAAATGATCTTCTATCGAACGTTTGTCTTTACCGGTAATAAACAGAATGTCTTTGAGGCCCTGGTCGACCATCTCTTCGACCACGTACTGCACCACTGGCTTGCGCGCAATGGGCAGCATCTCCTTGGGCTGCGATTTGGTGGCCGGCAGCAGGCGGGTGCCCATGCCCGCGACGGGAATCACGACTTTATCGATGCTCATTTGTTTTCCTTCTGTTGAGACTTTTCGATGACCTGACCTTTATGGTATCGCTGAACATGCTGGAATTCTAAAGACGATTTTTGAGGCATAGGTCTGTGCGCATGGTTGAACAATTGGCTTTCATAAGGGACCATTTCAATCGGCCTCCCAGATACCGCACGAATTCGCGCGAATCCGGGCTTCTCGCCCGGTCGTCTCGCACACCATTAAGCTACTCCAGAGCATTCGATGGCAGGAAACGAAGAACTTTTCGGGCTGATCGCCGTTCGATCAGGTCTGATACGAAGGCCGCAACTCGCCAAGGCCTTGGCCGCTCAGGAGGATCGCAAGCACGCTCGGAAAAGACTGGGCGAGATTCTGGTCGGAATGGGCGCCCTCGAATCGGATGACGTACGGAACATTCTCCATGTCCAGGCCCTGATGTATGCGCTGAATCCGGACATGCAGTTGATCATGGACGCGATTCAACATGACATGGTGACCGAACAGCAGGCCGGACGATGCATGGAGATACAGGCGGATGAGAATTACGAAAGAACCATTGGTGATATTCTTGTCGATCAGATGACGATCACGGAACAACAGAAAGACGACCTGCTCAACGAGATTCAGGCCAGACACGGGGATGGCTCAAAACTGGTTCAGATTATTCAGGAGGCGTCCCAGAGCCAGGAGGGGGCTCCTGGCATGTCCGGGCTCGATGAGGCCCGTCTCGGCGAGGCAAAGCAGTTGATCGCTGAGGGCGTTCGATCCCTGGTACACTTGGGCATCATCAGTCACGTGGTTCACCGTCAGGGCGAGACTTATGATCTGAAACACTTCGTGGATACGCTGGACGAAAGTCGGAAGGAGGTCCAGCACGCGATTGATGACCTGGTGGAACTGAAAATCCTGATCCGCGAGAAAAAGTGGACAGGGCACCTCTTTCGATTCACAGACGATTCAGATATCCGACTGCGTGTCGAAATTCTGCTGCTTTGCTGTAATGAACCGAGGCACAGGCGTGAGATGTTCTCCATGCTGCTGAGTCACTGAACGAAGTCCTCCGTTCATTGATTTCGCGGGAGATCATGGGAGTCTTCACTATTTCAAATGAACCTATCCTCCTTGAAGCCTCACCCGCCGCTCACTACAATCCTGAGCTTTGGGACATAACTGTTTGATCTAAGGATGTCTTATGAAACAAGCAGCAATACTTGTTGCGGTATTTGCGTTGTTTTCGCCCCTGTCGGGTGAGAGCTACCCGCCGCGCAGACAAAGCAGACCTGTGGCGGCGCCGCTCCCTGCAGCTCCCCAAAAGACGGAAGAAGCCAAGCCGAAGAAGCGTGGGTTTCTATCGCCGCTTCCATTGCTGAGGCGCGCCATTCCTTTCAAGCGGCATAAAGAAGAAGAAGAACTTGATGACTTCGCCAAGGAAATCGGACTCAAGAAAGTAGAGAAACGAGGCTTTATCAAACGCCTGAAGGACTTCCTCGAGATAGGGAAGTATGAAAAGAAGCCAAAAGTCCCAGGCGAGAACTTTTCTACCAATGTCGTGCGTAGCATCGCCGGCGACGCGTCAGCCCTGATCAATGCTTTTGTCCGCAACTGGCCGGTAGCACCCGGAAGGAAACCGATGGTGCCCTACGATCCACACCGGAGAAAAGGGCTGGTAATATTGGAACAGGAGGATGTCGAGTTTCTGAAGACAGAGACTTTCAATCTGACTGGGTTCAAACTCCTGTGGAAGAGAACGGACCTCGGTGATCTCCAGGTCACCAGTGTCGCTGTAACCACAGACAACGTGCTCGTCGAAACCAGCCGGCGTGAGGTGCTGGGCCTGACAAAGGACGAAGGCAAGCTTGATTGGATCTTTGAGTTTGAGCAACTGCTTGACCGCCAACCCCTGCTGACTGGAAACGGCATTTACGTGGTCTCCGCGGACATCCTTTATTTCATCCAGGAACCGGCACTGGGAGTCTATGACTGGCGAAGACCGCTGCCTTTTGCCGTCAGCACCACCCCCATAGAATATGGCACAGACCATCTGGTTTTGGGCGCAACCAACGGCCGCATCAATCTCTATAACCGCAAACATAAATTTGCAGCCTGGCACATCCTGTGTCTAGGCGCGGTTCGTGAGCCGTTGGCTTTGAGCGGCAAGGGCACGCTCTTGTTCTCAACGGACAATGGCTACCTCTACAATCTCAATCTGGCCACTCAAAAATATGCCTGGCGTTTCTCTAAGATTCTCAGAGAGGTCTCGTCCGCTCCTGTCCTGGATAGGAGAGGCGACAGGCCGATGGTAATCGTCGGAACAAAAGACCAGTACCTGATCGGTGTCGATTACGCGGGCGGGACGATTCCCAAGGTGGGAGATTTTGGAACCTGGGAAGCTCTTCTCAGCGGCCCAATTACAGAAGCCCCCGTGCTGCACGGCGATGACCTTGTGCTGGCCATCTCGAATGGCGGAGGGCTGCACGCTCTGGATCGCAAGACCGCCAAAGAGATCTGGTATGTGCAGGGCGTCACCAAAATCATTTCGCAAGGGGAAGGCGAGGTCTACTGCCTTACCAGGGACAACCTGATGGCGGGCATAAACCTGAAAGCAGGCGCGGTAAGGTGGAGCTATGACATCTCCCCGTTCAAATACATCCCGCAGACGTCGAGTGAACCCCTGATCGTGCTGGGGACAAACTCCGGAAAGATCTTTGCCCTCGAACCACCGGCGGCCGGCACGCCATTCGAAGATGTGGAGCTGTTGAAACCGGCTGCCGGCGCCAAGAAAGAAGCACCCGGAGCCCCCAAAGGTGTTGAAGAGATCGCACCTCCCCTCGACGACCTCTAATTGCTTCAGCGCGGCATTCTGCTGAGAATTCGGCCATACCTCTCCTGAGGAACACCATCAATGGGTGAGCCGAATCAGAACATTCCAATCAAGAAACTGCTCTGCCTCAGCATTCTCTTTCCGGCAGCGGTTCTGTTGGTTCTGGAAGGTGCCTGCCGCCTCCTCTGGCCGGTGGACGGTGCGTATCGAGTGTTCATGCGTGATGGGGATGAGCTTGTTGTTCGCCCTGAGTATCGGGGCGCCTTCCACGCCCTTCGCTTCGCAGAGCGGAAGCCAGAGGGAACCGTGCGCATCCTGTGCCTCGGCGGCTCTTCGACCTATGGTTTCCCATTCGGCAAAGAGACAGCCTTCGGGCATTGGCTGCACCATCAACTGGGGGATCATCCAGAGAAGAAATGGGAAGTGCTGAACCTGGGGGCAATGTCTTACGGCACCCACCGCATCCTGGATCTGATGCCGGAGTTTCTCAGGCTGCAGCCGGATGTGATTCTCCTCTACGCCGGCCACAATGAATTCGTGGAGCGGACCCACGGGGCGGGTCGCAGAGAGCCAGGTGGCCTGAGGTCGGTGCAGCTCCTTCGGAAAATGTTTTCACCGAAACAGGCGACCAATCCAGCCGAGGTCTACAGGGAGACAGTTCACCTGAGCAGCGAGCAGGAGCGAGATGTAGTCATCGCAAGGTTCAGGGAAAACTATCGAGAGATTATCGCCCTCGCGCAGAATGACAGGGTGCCCATCATTGTCTCCACCATGCCGAGTTCCCTTAAGGATTGGCGGCCGGATGCCTCCCGACTCTTCCGGCTAAAGGAGCAGAAGGCCTGGAAAGAGAAATATGAAAAGGCCGGCCAACTATTGGACTCAGAAGAATATGACGATGCGCTTGTCCTGTTGAATGAACTCGAAGAGCTCGACCCGACCCATGCCGAGGTCCACTTCAGAAAGGGCCAATGTCTCCTCCGGATTGGCGACATGACGAGGCACCCCGTGAGAGTGAAAGAGACCCTTGAGAAAGCCAGAGAGGCATTCACAGAGGCCCGCGATAATGATGCGTCCCCTCAAAGGGCGTTGAGTGGTATCAACAAGGCGATTCGTGAATTGGCCGCGTCAGCGAATGTGCCGTGTGTGGACGCAGTGCAGAGCTTCGCAGCGCATTCGGAGAATGGCATCACCGGCAAAAAGCTGATCGAAGACTACGTGCATCCTACTCTCAAGGGCCATCGTCTCCTGGCGACCGAGTTCTATGTTGCCCTGCATAAACGCCTCAAACTGGGTGGACAACCTCTTCCGAAGACTGTCTTCAGAACGCTCAATGAGCTGCCCGCCCCGGAACCGAGCGGTCCGGCCCGCGCATCTTTCTTCTACAACCTTGGTCTGAAATTCATCAACCAGGAGAACTGGCCAAAGGTCATCGAAACTAACAGGCAGGCGATCCGGTTTGACCCTTCACACGCGCTCGCCTTCAACAACCTCGGCCGCGGCTATCAACAGACGGGAGAACTGAAGACAGCCCTGGATTGCTATCAGAAAGCGGCAGCCATACGACCGGATATCTCCGGTATTCACCGGAATCTGGCCACCCTCTTTCAGATCCTTGGAAAGCTTGACGAGGCAGAGGCCGCGGCTCAGAAAGCCGTGACGCTAAGGTCGGATGATGCCAGTGCCCATTATCTATATGCCACCATCCTGGCTGCCCATGAACGGACTGAAGAGTCCATCAAACACTACAAAAGCGCGGCCCGCCTCAAGCCGGATTATTTCGAGGCCCACGCCAACCTCGGCCTGGCCTACGCACTGATGGGCCAGAATGAAAATGCGCGCTCTGCATGGAAGGAGGCGTTGGAGATCCGGCCCGGAGAGCCCGTTGTTTCAGATTGGCTCAGGAAGCTGAAATAAATCTCGATGCTTCTGGCATTCTGTTTCGCGGGATTGAATTGCACTCCGCCACACATCCTGTTCCCGCTAATCCCACCAGACTTTCTTTCGCAATTCCTCTATGTGGTCGATGACCAGTTGCCGCACTTCTTCGCCATCGGCCTTCAGATCCGCATAGGCCTCATCGGAAATCACTTTGTCCTGCCTGAGGTCCTCAAGACATTGAAGCGCCTGTTCAGCTCCTTTGAGACCTCGCCTGCAATTCACAATGTTCCCGCACAGGGCATCATCCGTGTACCCCATGCCGTGTCCGCCGGCGATCTTGGCGGAGACTATGTGAGAGCCTGACATCAGGCCGATCAAGTCTTCGCATGGCTCGCCGTCATCTTCGGCCTCGAACAGGTGCTTCAGCTTCCGGTGCACCCTCAACGCGTACTCCATGCCCTTGTTGTATGCAGGTATGGCCTCGAGCTGGCGGTCGCTCTCCTCCATCTGGCGGGCGATATCCGGGTCATCGAGTGCTTCCTCGCAGATTCGATTCATCTCTTCGATGTGCGCCGCCTCTTCCTCCTCATCCCAATCGTCAGGCCGCTGATCCCAGCCCATTTCTTTGTCAATTATCTCGTCCCGATCGGGATGATCGATGAGTGTCTCAAACAGTTCGCCAAATCTGGCCGAACGGACATCGCTCCGTTTCATGAATTCTTCCCACTGTTCTTCGTTCCAGGGGAGTTCTTCGTCTTCATCGTGTGTGCGCATGGTTACCTGCCGGAGAGTTTCACACCGGTAAAAAAAAGTGCGACCATGGCGATCACCAGTATCAATGCAGGAACAGCCACGCCCGCGCCTTCAAGAATCAGTGGCATCGCCAGGGTCAACAGCCCGCCGCCGATGAACGGTGCGGACAGCGGCGCGGCCAGCGCGTAATCTTCAGCCGCGCCACTATCGAGATCTTTGTCCACGATGCGCAGAAGCATGAAGCCTGTGGCCGTCGTACCTGTCGACATCCCATAATTGATGATGCCCAGTTCAAACCAGTATTCGGGCGGCAGTAGCCTTCGGCCGATCCAGAGAAGGCAGACCGCGCACCAGATGAAGGCAACGACCAGAAGAATAGTGAGCGGCACAATCATCTTGATCACCGCCTCGATGCGTAGCGTGGCGATGGCGGAAACGATGAGGAACTCCATCGCCGCCGAAGTCAGTCGGCGGATGCTGTGGATGTCTATGAGGTCGTCAATCTTCAAAGCGTGCATCCCCTCACGGACGATGAGGCCGCCCGCGAGTGTGTAGATGAAGAAGGGCAGGTCTTTCACTTTTTCGGCCATGTCAGGAATGAAGGACTGCATCCTTTCTCCGGTCGCGATGACGAGCAGCGCTCCCTCTATTTGCGGAACCCACCAATTAACGATATTGCTCAGCAGGAAGCCGATACCAAAGGCCGCGGCCAGAATTAATGCCTGGAATACGATTGGATCGATGACCTCGGGCCTGACCTTTTCATACGCTGCAGGCTCTTCACCTGAGCGCGATTCCAGTCCCTGAATAATTGGAATCTGCACATCTCCCGCTCGGGTCCATCCTCGCCGGACCGCCAAGTTAACCAGCACGATACCCGAGACGACGCTGTAAACCAGGCCAACCGTCGCCATAAAAATGCCCAGATCGTGGCCATCCTCGAACCCGATACTTTTGAAGACCTGGCCCATGGCCGCAGCCGTGCCGTGGCCGCCGGCAAACCCGGTTTCGATTAGCTGCCCGAACGAATATGGAACTTCCTCATAAAACGGCTTGATCAAGAACCAGCACGCAATAATTCCGATGGTCATCTGGCCGAGGACGATGATCCAGACCATGATGCCTTCGCGGGTGGCCAGCTTTGCGCTTTCTTTGAACGAACGCGCCGGCTTCTCCATGTAGAGCCCGGCAAACACGACAGCGATCAACCAGCCCGGCCACTTGCTGAGGATTTCGAACGCCTCCGCCGGTAAAAGCGCGTTATAGGTATTGGCGATAATGGGGATGGATTCGACGAGGCGGGGGCCGAGCACGTAAGGGCCGAGAATGAGACCGACCAGCCCACCGATAACGGATGCCGGAATGTACAGCACCTGCAGAAAGCGGAAATGGACCCGATAGATGAACCCTATGAGCAGGAGTGCGCAGGCGATTAGAAAGGCGTGTTGCATTGTTTATCTGTGATGCTTCAGGGCAGTTCGAACAGAGAATCTTGTCGCGGAGCGCCAAGACCACGTTTTGCACGTTTACTCTATCCCTAACAGCCGTTCAGCATTTTCGTAGTAGACCTTCTTCAACACTCCGTCCGGCAGAAAGATTCCATAAATCTTCCATTCGCCGGTGGGCGGGAAATCGTGGTCATAGTAATCGAAATACTCGTCATCTGTTTCGAGGAATCGATAGTAAATCTTGTATCGCGGCTGTGACGGCCGCCCGGGATAACGATCCGTGCCGAACAGAATCCGATCCTGATACTTGATGAAGAACTTTCGAGCGGAATAGGGCTGCCTGCCGAGCTCAGCGACTCGTGCAGACATGTCGATTGAAAAGTTCGGATGCGCATCGAGCACTTTGCCCGCGGTGATCAGATCCTCTGAATTGTTGCCCATGTGCGCGCCGATAAAGTTCGTTTTCGGATGCTTCTTCATCATGCGATTGCGCTGTTCCAGAATCTCTTTGCGGGGCGGAAATTCAGGACCGTAAAAGCTCCAGTTCGGATGGCGGTGCAATTGCAGCCACCGTTCGTTGAAACGATCTATCGGTTTGAAGAAAGCAACAGGATCGGCCACGTGTATCAGAACCGGCATTTTCAGCTCACCCGCCTTTTTCCAGATGGCATCCAGCCTCGGATCATCGATAGGAACAGCCTTGCCTGATTTATCCTTCACCGTCAGTCCAAGGCTTTTGAAAATCTTGAGACCTTTGGTGCCACGGGCATGCGCGAGCTCGAGGAAGCGCGCCATCTTGGTGCCGAAATTCGGTTCGTCGATGCGAGAGAAATCGATATTGCAGAAGATGATGAACTTCTCGGGGTCCAGCTTGTGATAGCGTTTCAGCAATTCGTCGAGCTTGTTGCCCCATCCGCCGCTCAGGTTCACCACCCGCTTCACGTTCAGCTCTTTCATTTTGGCCATCAGAAAATCCGGCTCGATGGCCGCGGGAAAATGGGTGTGGATATCGACGGCCGGATACTTTGCGCTCGAGACGAGATTTTCCCGCACAGTTAAGGAAGGGCGCGGCTTATAGTCTTTGAGGAGATCGTCTCCGATATAGAGGGCCTTGCCCAGGTCCGGTTTTTCGCCCGGGGAGACCGACGCAATGCAAAGAATCAACAGGTGGCTTGGGAATCTCATTTGTTTTTCTCCAGCACTCTATTTACCCATTCACGAAGTCTGGCTCGCACCGGGCCCGGGCGCAGGGTCCATCCGTCGTTGTGATTGCGGTAGCCGGTTTCCATAAAGGTGAAATCACCCTTCACCGACGTAGAGCGGATGAAGTCGCGTGTGCGCTCGAGCTGCGATCTATTCCAGGTGCACTCGTGACAGACGAATTGCGGCGTAACCCCAAGGCGCTGCAGTCTCTCCCCGGCCGACTTCTTATCCGCGCCGGGATAGCCCCAGGCATGGACTCCGTCGTAATGACTGTAAGCAATGATGCCGGCCCACAGGCTCGCAATTTCGTTGTCCTGCAGACCGATAAAATTGCATGCAATCGCGCCACGTGAGAAGCCGCAAAGAATGATTCGGTCTTTGTCCCCGCCGTACTTCTCGCATATCCACGGCACAGCCTTCTTACAGTAATCAACGGTCGGCCGAGGGTCGCGCTCTGGCGGCGTACCCCACCACCGTCGGACGTTCTTCTTCCCTTCTCCATCGAGGTAGGGCAGGCAGAGCCAGATAAAACCGGTGCCTTCGCTGATCCCGTAACCGAGTTTGCTGCCTTCCACGCGTCCGGTGCTGATGTCGCCATATCTGTCTTTGTAGGGGCCGTTCCCCGCGTATTCCACGATGACCGGATATCGGCCGCCCGGCTTCCAGTCCGTGGGAAGATAAAGGACATGATGGACGTCGGTTTCTTCGTAATCCTTCAGCGTCTGCTTTATTCGCTTGCCCGGTGCGGGCCCGCCTTGCGAAAGCTCGGGGATCTTCAGGTCTGGTTTGACCGTCCCGATATCCACACCTGAAGCGACGGCACTCATGAAAGGAAGTCCCGATAAAATGCAGTAAGCGAGAATCATGACGATTATTTGAAGCGTCGCTTGAATTCAGCGAGGCAGTCCTGATACAGCAGCAATCCGTAGGCGCTGAAGAGCGTCTGCAGTGCTCCTACCACGAGAAACGTAACGATGGATGTGCCGAGGCTCGGCCCAGGGCCCGTGGCTTTGGCTGTATTGCTGACCACTCCCAACACCGCGAACTGAGTCAAAGTAGCAAGAAGATTCAAGAGTGCGATGTGCAGATACCGGCCCCTGCAAATTCCCATGCAATCCTGCATCCCTCTCTTGGATAGCACGGCCACGAAGCCGCGCAATCCCATCTTCGAAATTCCGTAAAGAATGCCCGCGCTGATGGGCAGACGATCCAACCAGAATGCGGCACTGCCTTTTTCAGGCTGGTATTCCTCCGGACGTCTGGCAGAAGGTGGAAGAAAAGGAAGGAAGGCTCGAATCAGAGTTTGAAATCCCACCAGCAGGTCCCATCCAAACAGCCGGAGGCTTCTCGTCAATGCGCGTTCGAGCCATTCCTTCTTTCCAGATCGTTTCGCTTCCATGACGGAAATGACACATGCGCTGCCGATTACCAGAAAGGCCTGAAAGAACAGCAACAGGAGAATCATTTTGATGACATCCGTCCCTGCCCGTTGGATGGAACCGTAGGCCCACGCCGCAGGTGGGGTGCAGATAATCAGAATCAGCGCGACCTGTGGCAGGCATTTCACCCACAAGGCAACGGCATCCCTGATGAGTTTCGAGATGCCTGGCGATTTCGGGTTCTCACTCATGCCGGGATTCTGAAGGGCTGGCAGCACATTGGAAAGTCATTATGAACGTGATCGATATTTGAACTGCATCGCAAACAGATCCGCGTCCTTCATTCGGAATCGCAAACGGATGGGCAGTCCTGCTAACCGGCCAACGTCCGCGCTCCCGTTCCACTTCACCGTGCGGTTGAGGTCATCGCCAAGAATCTCGCGGCAGTCCTCGAAAGTGAATCCTGGAATCGGCACATCTTCTTCGTCCTGAAGTATCTCAACCCTCAAGCTGCCGGCGGCCGATGCAGAGAAGTTGAGGCTGAGCTCGCTGCCCGAGAAAGTGAATGGCCTGGTTACTAATTCTCCGCCCGCGGCTGACGCGTTCAGGGAGACAAAACCGTCCTGTCGCATCGTGTAGCGTCTGAAGTTTAGGCTGTCTCCCCGCCAGTAACCTTCCACCAGGTAGAACGAGAGTTCGTCGGGCGCACCGGTGAACCGTGACTTCGTTGTGACGATACCCCAGTTCGGCCAGAGGTCGGCATAGGTCCAACTGTCCTGAGGGCGCAGGCCCGGGCGGATGAACGATTCATGCCAGAGATGGAAGTGATTTCCGTTTCGGCTCGACATGAACATCGCGTCCGTGAGCGCCGATCCATATCTCTCGCTGGCTTCGGCGCGCATGCGTCGGTGTTCGAGGTCCGGAAGATCCTCCATCGCATCCGACCAGCCACGGTCGATATAACGCATGGGGAAACCGACGAGAATGTGCGGCGCACGAAAGTATGGAATCACGGAGTTTGTGTACAGATGATCCGGTTTGCCCATCTCGTAAGTGAGGAATTCAGACTCCGACCAATTCAGGAAATCATCCGACGTGGCAGTCAGAAGATCCCGCTGAGTTCTCGACCCACGCACGATGCCAGGAGCGGCGTCTTCGTGCGCGGTGTAGTCCTCTGATTCCAGCCAATTGCGATGATAGCTGCGGTACTTGCCGATCACTTCATCCCAGAAACAGACGTTGTGCGAATCAAACCGGCCACAGGTGAGCACAGGCTCATCCTTCGCCGGAGACCAGTGGATGCCGTCCGCAGATTTCATTGCGAACAGTCCCTTCGAACCCGGAGTCGACCGTGGGCCTTCGTGATTCGGATTGCCTCCGATTGCCCAACTCTTGTAACGAGCGTCCCCGGCCGAGGCAGGATTTGTATCCTTGAAAGGCGTTAGCGTGTGGAGGCCGAATCGCTCGTCCCTTCCCAACAGGATGTTGTTTGCGGTCGAACCGTCGAATTCAACGAGATTGAGTTCCGGCCGTTCCCAGTGAATCCCGTCGTCGCTCTCGGCGTAGCAGGTGCACTCCGGGCCTGTCCTGTGTTCTGTGCTCTCCATGATCTGCCAGCCGCGATAATACATTCGGTATTTGCCTTCATCCTGAAACACGGAGATCATCCCGCACGCATTCCCTTCCCATGGCCGGTCGGTTTTCAGTGCGACTTCCTGAGGGGTCGGGCTGTGCAGCCTGAGTTCCAGACCGTGCATTCGGCTGATGAGGTGGTCGTCGATAAACAGCTCCAGCCGTTGGCCAATGTCGATGGGATATTCCTGGTTGGACATGAGGCATCCTCGTTGAGCAATAGAAACAGCTTACTTTGGCTGCTGCGCTTTCTTTTTCAGAATCTCCCAATGTACTCGGGCTACATCGCCCATGTAGTGCGGCGAGAAATATTCGGTTGCCGCGAGCCTGACGTGCTTTGCCGTACCTTGTTTCTTGCCGAGGGCCTCGTAGTAAAGCCCGATATACAAGTGCGCGTAAAAGAGCTGATTTTTCAGAATGTGGGCCGGCGGATTGCCCTCGTTGGCTCTCGCCAGCACAGCTTCCGGTGTGGCTTTTCCGGCATACATATCCAGTACCTTCATCATGGGGATACGCACATCCTGTTTGATTGGGATTAACCCCTCCTGCGCTTTTTCCACTCCGACAAGGGGCGCGTTGCAGATGAAGTGAAAGACCGAGTTTTCCACGTCGTTCGGATTCACTGATCTGTGAAGCTCAAACTGCGCTGCGCCTTCCTTAAACCTGCCGGCGTAATAGTGGCTGATACCGCGCTGCCAGTGATACGGTTCCCGGTCCGGATAAGCTGCGAGGTATTTGTCGTAATCTTCGATCGATTCCACAATATTTCCTGCGCGAAAATGCGCGGCACCACGTGACTGGTAAAACTTGGCCGAGCCCGGCTCGAGCTTAAGCAGAGCCGAATAATCAAGGATGGCGCTCTTGAAATCGCGTTGGCCTTCAAACATCTGAGCACGAGCATTGT
>Ga0207984_1000504_pt1 | contig 23213 bp, 19 predicted proteins | sample ETNtaG_30_FD_185760 | JGI IMG/M metagenome (GOLD analysis project Ga0207984, IMG submission 185760) | Marine microbial and viral communities from oxygen minimum zone, Eastern Pacific Ocean - ETNP201306PF43B (SPAdes) (version 2) | ecosystem: Environmental > Aquatic > Marine > Oceanic ...
CTCAAAGGGGTATGCCCACCAGAAGTGAAATTGGTGGATATTTATCGCGGCGTAGTGCCTTTTATCGTGCTGCAATTAATCGCCCTGGTCTTGGTGTTTGCTTTCCCGGCATTAGTGACCTGGTTGCCGGCACAGGCCTTCAAACCACTTTGAGAATATCTTTTTGCGAAGTCGGGTAGGCGGCGAACTTACAGACAGCTGACTTCGGGCCGGGGTGAAGGCTGCAACGTCTCAATCCGATATAGCGCAGGCGATAGCCGCGTAGTCGACATCCGCGGGTGCCGAATTGCTGCTCGAGTTATTCCGCCGCTGTATGGGAGTTGTTCAGCGGAACCTTCGAAGAGCGCGTCAGCCCTTTCTTCCCACCTGCTCTGCAGCCGGATGCAAGCTCGCTTTAGCACTTGGACGTGTATCTATTCGTGCGAACCACGCGCTGATGTTCCGCAAGCTCGGGGCGATACTCTGGCCAACCCCAGCGGTGAAATCCGTACAGCAATAGAGCACGAGGTCAGCTATCGTCACGCGGTCACCGCACACGTATTGCTTACCGTCCATCAGCGCATCCAACCACGCTAGGCCGTCCTGAGCGGCTGCTTTCAAACCGTCCGCTGCCTCTGGCAGGCAGCGCATCCGATCCTTGAACCGCTCCAGGCCTTCGGAATACCGATATCCGTTGTACATGTTTTCGGTAATTTTCTGCTCGATGCGACGTGTCCACATCCGCGTTTCTGCTCGCTCCTGTGCAGTGCTGCCCACCAGGGCAGGGCTGGGATGCAGTTCCTCCAAGTAGTCGCAAATCACCACTGTCTCCGCTAAAACCAAGCCGTCATCAAGTTCCAGAGCCGGCATCTGCCCACCCGGATTCTTGTCGGTATAAGGGGGCTTGCGGTTCTCTCCCCCCATGAGATCATGCTCCAGGGATTCCAACTCGATCCCCTTTTCGCTGATAAACATGCGCACCATGCGCGGATTGGGGCCAAAGGAATTCAGCAGCTTCATTCATTTTCCTCCTGTGGGTGAAACGGGCCTTACAGCGACGCTACTCAGGTAGCGCCTATTCCTACCCCTTTGCCTCTTGTCGCTTAACAGGCAGGTTTCTGCTCCTTAAGCTCCAGGAATTAGGTCGAGAGTGCCGAGCTTAAATGCGGCCGGCGCTTCATCCATTCTTCCTATCGCATCGGCCTGTCCTTGGGCGTGCTCATCGCCAAGCACCGGCCCGACCAATCGGCGGAACTTGTCAGTCAATTTGTTCCATTGAACTGGGGTATCCGAACAAGGTTCGCTGACATCGGCAAATTTTTCGAGGCGTTTTCCCTTATCTGTCTTGATCACCACCCTGGCACAGTTGGGATTGGGCAGATCGTCGTCGATCAGTTCAACACGATCACGAAGAGCGATCAGATCGCTACGCCGTGCCGTCTCGTCTGAATAGGAACCCAGAGCTCCCGTATCAACGCCGGCAATCGCCATCGCCACCAGATGTCGAATAGAGAACTTAACCTCCAGCCCAGATTCTGGCGCAGCAATGTCGCAGACATCGTGCAGTGACGGTAGAACGCTGACCTCAATGCGGGCGACCTCATCGGGCCTGAACCCATTGGCAGTGACGATGCTCCCGACAGCTTCAAGACTCGCATGGGTAAGGTAACAGGCAGCATGATATTTGTACAAACCCGCTTCGACGGCGAGGCGCTCATGGCTGGCGCCTGGGAGCAGGGAAGCCGAAAAGCTCGTCGTCTGCGTATGTGCGAAGCCCTGATGTGCCTCGATGGCATCCGGATTGGCGTTAAAGCCTCGGGCCGCCCAGCGTGCTGCCAGCAAACCATTCATCGCGGCTTTGCCAGCATGCAGTGGTTTCGCCATGGTGCCGAACATCGCCTTGAGGCCTGCTGCCTGGGTCGCCGCAAGGCCCAGAGCATGCGCACACTGCCGGGCATCGAGGCCAAGCAATCTCGCTGCACCTGCAGCCGCTCCGAAGGTGCCGGCCGTACCAGTCGAATGCCAGCCCGCCAGGTAGTGATCCGGTTCTATCATCTCACCGACTGCGCAGGCCACCTGGTAGCCAACAATGAATGCATCGAGCAGTTCGCGGCCGCTGGCTCGGTGTTGTTCGGCCAAGGTCAACACCGCAGGTAACACGGCAACACTGGGATGGCCGTGCAGTTGGCGATTGACATCATCGAAGTCCAGCGCGTGAGACGCTGCGCCATTGATAAGAGCAGCGCTGGCTGGAGCGACCGTTTCCGCTCTACCGACTAGAGCGCACTCCCCGGTTTCACCGTTATCCAGGGCATCGGCAACCAGGATATCCACCAGCGGTTCCCGCGCTCCAGCAATGGCAACTCCGGTCCAGTCAAGAACGGCATGCTTGGCCCGGGAGAGAGCTTCTTCGCGAATCCCGCTGGCATCAAAACCTGCGATCCACTCCGCAATCTGACGAGTGGTTTTCTCCATCAATAGGACCTCGCTATACCCAGCACGTGTTAAACCATCAAATTAAATATCGGATCTGTTGATATCAGTAATCACTCATGTCCCACGACTATACCTGCGCCAGAGTTTGGGTGGTACTGACCTTTGCCCGTGCTCGGCCCGGATATGACTGACAAGTAAGAACATCGCTTACTGTTACTATCCGAATCGCCCTTAAGGATATTCGACGACCTGAATTGAGGACCGAGCAGATGACCAAGATTGGATTGATTGGCCTGGGGACTATGGGTGCCAGTTTTGCCACAAATCTTCTAAAAGCTGGGATCGAACTCACCGTGCATGACATTCATCGCCAGATCGCCGAGCCGCATCTGACGGCGGGTGCCCATTGGGCCGATACACCAAGGGAGCTCGCAGCAGCTTCGGATGTGATCTTGACCTCGCTGCCCGGGCCGCCGGAGGTCGAGGCGGTAGCACTGGACGAGGTCGACGGCTTGATTGCCGGCATGGCACCGGACTCGGTGCTGTTTGATCTTTCCACCAACTCCCCCACCGTCGTCCGCCACATCCACCAAGTCTTTGCCCGCAAGGGTCTACATTGCCTTGATGCTCCGGTCAGCGGTGGGCCCAAGGGTGCGGCCTCAGGCAAACTGGCAATCTGGGTTGGTGGTGAGAAGGAAGTATTTACCACAAACCGCAAGGCCCTGGACGCCCTGGGAGATCAGGTCCGCTACATCGGTCCCATCGGCGCCGGCGCCGTGGCCAAGCTGGTGCACAATGCCGCTGGCTATGCCATTCAGACGATCATGGCGGAAGTATTCTCTGTCGGCGTCAAGGCAGGCGTCGAACCTCTGGCTTTGTTTGAGGCCGTTCGCCAAGGCGCTCGGGGACGACAGCGGACCTTCGACAGTCTGTCAGAACATTATCTGATCAATCAATACGACCCACCTGATTTTGCCCTGCGCCTGGCCCACAAGGATGTATCCCTGGCAGCAGAACTGGGACGTGAATTCGATGTGCCCATGCGCCTGATCAACCTCACCCTCGCGGAAATGAGCGAGGCTCTGGGTCGAGGCTGGGGTAATCGAGATTCCCGCGTTGCCATGCTCTTGCAACAGGAAAGAGCAGGTATCGATCTTGCGGTAGACCCTGGAGACGTCCAGAGTGTAATCGAGGCCGATTAAGCTTTCGGGGGGCACTACTGCGGGTATCGCTGAACCTGTTTTTTCGCCGATCACATGAGCCGCTTATCGTTCATACTCCTCCCCACTGTCAAGAGGAGCAGGGAAAACGCGAGTGTTCTCGATTCGAGAAACATAATGAATCCCGAAAAATTATGACACGCACCAAGGAGAATAAAAGTCTTTCTAAAAGGGCGTCAGCAGTTTGTGGAGGTGGCAGTAAGATGACCCGAACACGACCAACCCAAGTTAAGATCGAGTAGTAGTTCACGAACCAGCCCTGGCGACAGCGGGAGAGTGACTTCTGTCCATGGCCGCTTTCTGCCGCGGCCCACCCAGCATCGAGTATCCCAGCCATTGAAATAAGATAGGAGACCGAACGATGAACGGTACCAATCAAAAGTTATATTTCGGTCTCTGCACTGATCAGAATCTCAGTTTTGATACTCTGGTCGAACGCTGGCAATATTTTGAGGAACTCGGATTCGACAGCGTCTGGGACTGCGATCACTTCAACCAGACCAGCGATCCAGACAGCCCCTACTTTGAGGGCTGGACGCTACTGGCAGGGCTCGCGGTACAAACGAAGCGCATTCGCATAGGTGTACTCGTAAGTTGCAACACGTTCAGGCACCCAGCGCTACTCGCACAGCAGGCGCTCACTGTCGATCACATTTCCAACGGCCGACTGGAACTTGGCATTGGGGCTGGTTACCAGGAGGGAGAACACGCACGTTTCGGTATACCGCTTCCACCACCCGGTGATCGCCGCCGCGCGTTTCACGAGGCAGTACAGATCGTTGACAGCCTGCTACGCAATGAGACCACGACTTTCCAAGGGCGCTACTACCAGCTCGCGGGAGCATACGTGCGGCCAGCCCCGGTGCAGAAGCCGAGGCCGCCGCTGACGCTCGCCGCACACAAAAAGCTAATGCTCCGTGTCTGTGCTGAGTTCGCCGACACCTGGAACTCGTCGGGGTCAATCGACGAGATGCGTGAGCGTAACTCGATACTCAACGAGCATTGCGCCGCCATAGGGCGCGACCCAACTCAGATCCGGCGGTCATGGTACGGATGGATGTCAAAGATGGCCGCTCAAGGACTGCCCGACCCATGGGAGAGTGTGGGTGCATTTGAGGAAGTCATAGGCCGGTACCACGAGTCCGGCATCAACGAGTTCATCATCGATCAGCCCCGACCCGAGCAGTTTGGGGTGTTAGAAACGATAGCGACAGATCTGATTCCGCAACTTCGAAAATCGGGCAGCCTATGATGCCCCGCCGAATATAACGAAGCTACTGTGGGCTCTAATCTATTTCACGAATCTATCAGAATGGTCGAATTTGAGTCGTGAGGCGCCCTTGCTGACTGTATATACCCGAATCATCGAGCCGGTCACTGACTGACACACATCAGAACCGCTGAAACAGCACCTCAACCTCACACTTACGAAACCAGTTGGGTCAACCGCTTTGAGAGCGTTTTGAGCAGTTCCATCCCGATCGTCGGTTGCTTGAGCAGCGCTTCTCGAAACACTCTGCCGTCGAGCACCAGCGTCTGGGCTCCATTTTTGCCAGCGACAACCGTCGCTGATCGTGGCTGGTCCGCTAGGATTGCCATCTCACCAAAGCATGCCCCAGGCTCGAGTGAGACCTGGTCAATCTGCCCATCCTCCGACGCGTGGACAACGGCCTGACCGTCGACCAGCAAAAACACTTCGCTGCTATCAACTCCCTTCTCGCAGATTAGCTCACTCGCCAGATACGATCGTTCCTCCATGAAGCTGGAGATAACCTCCAGGCTGTCACTACCACATCCGGAAAACAGGTCGGTCTGCTTCAACCAATTCAAGCGTGTCGTGGTGGGAATCTCCCCCAACCGCCGTGACAACTTCATGTTCTCGTCGTAATCAACAGGGCAGTCGATAACGACCACGTCGTCGGCCTCAAGCGCCTCGCTCAGAACCCCCGGCAACTGGTCGGCCGATTGGATCCTCTTTCCAATCGCACCGAAGGCTTCGGCAAGCTTCACGAAGTCCGGGTTCTGGAAATCGATGTGCGAGTTCTTCCCAAACTGGGCCTCCTGCTTCCAGCGAATCAGTCCGTACTGAGAGTCGGTCCAGATCAGTATCACCATGGGTAGCTTCAGCCGCACGGCCGTCTCCAGGTCCTGAACGTTCATCATGAAGCCGCCGTCACCACTGATCGCCAATACTCTGCGACCGGGGCAGCTCAACTTCGCCCCGATCGCACCGGGAAGGGCGAACCCCATCGAACAGAAACCGTTCGAGATCAGACAGGTGTTGGGCCCTTCACACTGGTAATAACGTCCGATCCACATTTTATGGGCTCCGACATCCGACAGAAGGATGTCGTCTGGCCCGAGCGCTTTACGGACGTCTGAAAGGATTCGCTGCGGCTTGACCGGGAACCCGGTATCCTCGGCATATTGTTCGAACTCCTGTTGCATCGTTTGACGATAGGATAGGTACTGCTCGCGTTTCACCAACACTTGGTCCCCGATCTCTTCCGCGAGGGCCTCAAGTGCTGCCGTGATATCTCCTGGAATATCGACCTCCGGCGCAAAATGGGCATCGACCTCAGCGGCCGTTGTATCGATATTGATCACCTGTTTGGGTCGCCCGCGATTCCATAATTTCGGGTGGTACTCGACCAAGTCATAGCCAACGGCCAGTACAATGTCAGCCTCCTCGATTGCCAGCGCCACCACATCCCGCGCCTGAAGTCCTACAGTGAACAAGCAATTGGGGTGCGACGCGGGAATCGCACCCTTACCCATGAACGTATTGGCCACCGGTATCCCGGTCGACTCACTCAGGTTGATCAACTGATCGGTGGCCTGAGCTCTCAGCACACCGTTACCAGCCAGGATCACTGGAAATTCGGCCCCTCTCAGCAACGTGGCCGCCTTAGCGATCTCGCCAGCATTCGGCTCTGGTTGAACCGACGATGCCGGGACTAGCGGGCTGATCAGCGAACGGTGTTTAGCGATGTCCTCGGGCAACTCGATATGAACGGCCCCGGGCTTCTCGACCTGGGCCAGGTGAAAGGCCTTGCGAATGATCTCCGGAATTGTATCGGCATTGGCGATTGTGGTTGTCCACTTGACAATCGGACGGAACATCGACACGACGTCCATTGCCTGATGGGATTCCTTGTGCAAGCGGGTGGTAGACCCTTGACCGGTCAAAGCGATCAGAGGGGCTCGGTCCATGTTGGCATCAGCCACTCCAGTTAACAGGTTAGTTGCTCCCGGACCCAGCGTGCCCAGACACACTCCCGGCTTGCCCGTCAAGCGGCCGTAGACGTCAGCAATGAATGCCGCTCCCTGCTCGTGTCGACAGACAACGAATTCGATTGATGAATCCAACAACGACATCATGATGTCTGCATTCTCTTCCCCGGGCACACCAAAGATGTACTCCACACCCTCCTGCTCGAGGCAGCGAACAAACAGATCGGAAGCTTTCATGCCGAGTTTCTCTTTCGAACTTGATGATGAAGCGGTCACCCACAACCACAGAGGACCGGACCGACAGGAGAGGCTATTGTAGGATTACCGGGCCCGGTATAGAAAGTGTAAACACCCGGTTTTGCTCTGATCATTATTGAAATGGCCCCGAATCTCTGGGGTCTGGCAAGAATAAGGTCCTCTTTTCCGCCTCGGACTTCGAATCCCTCTTGGCAAAATTCTTTTCTACACTAGGCATTGCTTTCGTGGTTATTTAATGGCCATGCCCGCCTGATTTCGGCTAGCACCTTTTTGCCGGCCTGAGCCCAATACTCTTGTTTGATGTGATGGTGCATTTGCAGTCTGCCGGGTAAAGTCCGGCCATGGAATGGACAGTATTCTGGTCGCAGTTTTTCTTCTACCTCGCTTTATTGAATCTCATCGGCGTTGTCAGCATGGTCGTTATCCTATTATCTGGTTTGCGGCAAATCGAGAAACTTGTTGATCTCCCGACAAACCTAAACCTTGATCAGAAAGTTTCGATCATCGTCGCAGCTCGCAATGAAGAACGACACATTCGACCCGCTATCGAATCGCTTTTGCAACAGGAATATGGCAATCTGGAATTGCTTGCTATCAACGATCGGTCGACAGACAAGACGGGGAGAATCCTCGATGAGTTGGCAGGTGACGACAGTCGACTGCAGGTGATGCACCTGAATGAGCTTCCTTCCGGATGGCTGGGAAAGAACCACGCGCTGCAGTACGGTGCAACCCGTGCCAGTGGTAAATGGCTACTTTTTACAGATGCAGACGTTGTCATGAGTCCGACGACTCTTCGGCGTGCGGTCTCTTTTGCAGTCAACGATAAATTGGATCACCTGGCCATGATGCCCGAGGTCCGCATGCCCAGCCTGTTCCTCGAATCGTTCGTTGCGGTGTTTGTCGTCGGCTTCAGTTTGTTCTTTCGCCCATGGAAAGCACGAGACCCGAACAGCGATTCATACCTTGGTGTTGGCGCATTCAATCTAATACGTTCCAAAACCTATCGGGCAATCGATGGGCATAAGCCGTTGAGGATGCGGCCAGATGACGATGTGATGCTGGGAAAACTCGTCAAGCTGCATCAACACAGGCAGGGCGTCGTCAACGGAGTCGGGCTAATTTACGTGCCCTGGTATTTGTCCGTACGGGAAGTTGTCGTGGGGTTGGAGAAGAATATGTTTGCAGTCATGGATTACAGTATTCTAAAGAACGTGTTCTGGTCGATCGCATCTTTGCTTTTCTTTCTACTGCCGTGCGGGGCAGTAAGTTTTACCTCTGGCATCACGCAAATGTTTTATCTGGTCATTATTATTGTTCTGTTATCACTCGGCTGGAGGGTGGCGTCTGAAATCAATGTCCGAAAATTAAGTATCATATTTTTTCCGGTAGTAATATCGCTTCTGGCCTACATTCAGTGGCGCGCCATGCTTGTCACCATAATCAACGGTGGAATTCACTGGCGAGAAACTTTTTATCCGTTGGCCGATCTAAAATCGAATAAGTTGTGATACGCGGGTGGGTGTAGGCGGCAACTTGAGCGGATCGCAATCGACTATTTTACGGGCGTTTAGTCGAATCGATATAAGTCACGACGATAGAATAAGAGCGGCTAATAATCCATCGCTTAAAGACTCGGACTCATTCAGGCCATATTCGGTTTTTTTATTCCGAACGATTACCGATGTTCGGCGAGAACCATATCTGCAGCTTTTTCCCCGATCATGATACAGGCAGCATTCGTGTTGCCGGAGATCAGCGTCGGCATGATGGAGCCATCGGCGATGCGTAAGCCTTCAATTCCGTGTACCAGTAGTTGGTCGTTGACGACTGCATTATCATCGCTGCCCATGCGGCAGGTGCCGATCGGATGGTAAGCCGTTTCTGCGGTCTTTCCAATCCACTCGATTATGTCGGCATCACTTTGTACGTCGGATCCGGGCTTGAACTCGATGCCGCGAAAGCGATCCATCGCCGCTGCCTGCATCAGATGCCTGGCGAAACGGACGGCATCTACCAGCGTCTGTCGGTCGAGCGGGTCGGAGAGAAAACTAAAACGAATTGCCGGTGCTTCACTTGGATCCGCCGACTTGATGTGAATTGACCCCAGACTTTCTGGGCGCAATTGGTAAACAGTAATCGTCATGCCAGGTTCATCAAGCAACTGACGCTTGGTCGGAGAGAACGTGTACGGGACCAAATGGAGCTGCGCGTCGGGACTCTCCAGGTCGGCACGGGTCTTAATAAATGCCAGGAGCGGAGCCGACGGAAGACTCAAAAAGCCGTCCTTTCTTATTGCGTATCTGAGAACTTGCCACAGTAACCCGAGACCACGTGCCCGATCGTTGAACGTCACACCGCGTTCGCTGACTGTCCAACCCATGCGCGGAGCAATATGATCCCGCAAACTCTCACCAACTCCGGGCAAGACGTGGCGCACTTCAATGCCATGCGATTCCAACAAGGCGGGTTGCCCAATCCCGGATAGTTCCAGAAGCTGCGGAGAATTGATCGTCCCGCAACACACGATAACCTCCGTGCGGGCCTGAACATCGACAGGACGACCTCCTACCGAATAGCTGATACCAGTGCATCGTTTCCCTTCTAACGTCAAACGATGTACCAATGCGTCGGTGACGATCTCCAGGTTCGGGCGAGACCTGGCTGGTGCCAGATAGGCCACCGCTGTACTTATTCGTCTGCCATCTCGAATGGTGGTCTGGGTCCTGCAGATTCCCATCTGGTCGGCACCGTTGTAGTCTGGGTTGTTGGGCAACCCGACCTCTTCACCGGCCCCAAGCAAGGCATCGTACAGCGGGTTCTGATCCGTAACCTCGCTAATATGTAATGGCCCACCTTGACGGCGCCATTCATCCGCGCCCGACTCATAGTTCTCGATACGCTGGAAGATTGGCAGGACATCATCGAAGCTCCAGCCCCGATTACCCAATTGTGCCCAGGCATCGTAATCCATAGGCTGACCGCGCACGTAGACCAGACCATTTATGGCACTCGAACCGCCAAGCAGCCGGCCACGGGGAACTGGAATTGACCGTTCGGCCATCATCGGTTCGGGCTCGGACGCGTAGCACCAATTGACTTTTGGATTAACGATGAGCTTGCTGTAACTCATCGGCACCGGGGTAAGCGGATGACTCACCTTCCCCGCTTCGATTAACAGAACCGTGAAACGTCGATCTGCGCTCAACCGGTTCGCCAGCACACAGCCGGCCGAACCAGCGCCGACAATGATGAAATCAAAAGTGTTATCCCCATTCATCGTAAGGTCATCTGTAACCACTTCTCAGCGTTTTAGGAAGACTCGCGAAGATCATCGACAATCCAGTCAAACCGAAAAGCCCAGCTCCACCCAACCAGATCCAGCTCCTTTGCTGGTAACTGTTACTACAAAGAGGGAAATCGAAAATTAGCAAAAGAATATGTCGAAAACGAAACCATGAAAACAGTATCACTCAGAGGTACTCCAATCATTATTCATGTCTGATGAGTAATCAATTGGTTTGCGTTTATTGAATAACTGCATTGCAGGACTTAACTCAAGTAGTCACTCTTCAGGGTTCCAACCCGCCTTGACAAGGCCCTCGATGATGGGGTCGGCGAGGACAGAGTTCGGGAGAAAACTATTGCGGTAGTCATCACGTGTCTTGAGGTTGGGTCGCAACTCAAGGTAACGGTCCAGTGCCGCCTTGGCTTCAGAACCGCGTTCCAGATGCCCTAGAATTGCGGCCCGTATGCCCAAAACAGAACCCCTATCCGGATAATACTGTATGGTCTTCTCCATCGCCTCCGAGGCTTTTTCATACTCACCTTGGCCTAGATAGGATAAGAACAGCCCGGTATAAAAGTCCCCCAGTTCAGGATCAACCGGACTGAGCTCGAAGGTTTTAAGCGCACTGCTTTCTGCTTCCCGAAACTCCCCACAATGTGCCTGGGCCAATGAAAGCCGCCAATAGTTGAGAGCATAGCTGGGATTGAACCTTATTGCTTTTTTTGCATAGTCCCGTGATGTCGCATGATCTCCACGAAACATGTTGTAACTGGCAATTGCTCCCAACGCTAACGGATCCTCAGGATTCAGTGCTTGGGCCTGGTGTGCATGATCCAACATCGAATTCAGCGTTTGCTTGCCATCTTTGGTAATTCGATGAACGAGTTCCCAAAAGCTGCAAAACGCGAGATGGGAATGGGCATCTGAAAGAGTGGCGTCCAGTTTAATGGCCTGCTCAAAGTGCTGGCGCGCCTTGGCCAGCACAGGGTCCTCAAAATCCGTGCGCTGCCGTTCATGATAGCAACGCAACCCTTGCAAGTACTCCTCCCATGCACTGAGATTCTCCGGATGCTTGCGGATGAGCCGGTTCTGCTCGTGCCCGGTCACCGAAGGCGCTACCCGCCGAGCAATCGCTTCGGAGACCTCGTCCTGCACATCAAAGATGTCCTCCATTGTGCGGTCCAGCTTTTCAGACCAAAGGTGATGGTCCTCCTCCCCGTCAATTAGCTGTGCTGTGATGCGCACCCGGTTACCACCCTTGCGCACACTTCCCTGCACGATGTAGCGCGAACCAAGTTCTGTTGCGACCTCCCTGAGATTCACAGACTGACTCCGGTAGGCAAAACTGGAGTTCCTGGAGATCACCGGAAAGGTACGCCACAGGGAGAGATTGGTTATGATGTCCTCGGTGATGCCATCAGCGAAAAACTCCTGCTCGGCATCCCCGCTCATGTTGGCAAAGGGCAGCACCGCAATAGCCGGCACCTTGGTATCCGCCGCGGATGGTGATTCAGAAGACACCCCTGCCCCGGCAGCAGCCTGAGATGCCGCCGCTACGGCGTTCTCGAAAGCCTCCAGCACCTCGGCAGCAGTGCCCATCTCAACTTTGAAAGTGGGTACCGGGGCGGCGATGTTCTTCATCTCCTGCTCGCCCGTGTTGACAAAGTTCAGATCAAGCTTCCTGCAGACCTCCTCGTGAAACTTACCAGATAGGGCAATACCGCCCGGTTCCGCCGTCGCCTCAAGCCGCGCCGCCACGTTCACCCCATCGCCGTAAAGATTGTCACCCTCGACGATCACATCACCCAGGTTGAGCCCCACCCGGAACTGCATCCGTTCCTCCGGGTCCATCTTTTCGTTATGGCCCCGAAGGCTGTCTTGAAACGCCACTGCTGCCACAATTGCATCGACCGGGCTGGCAAACTCGGCAATTACCGAATCACCAGCGCTGCCAAAGATGCGCCCGTGGTGTCTGGCAATGGCCTCATCGGTAACACTCCGGCAGGTCTTTAAGTTTCGAAGAGTACGGTCTTCGTTCTCACCCATCATGTGGCTGAAACCCACCGCATCGGCAGCCAGAATAGCTGCGAGCTTGCGTCTTGGGATTGATTCCACCATAAAAGCGCTTTGCCTTTTAATATCGTGAACCCATTAAACGACAAGTTTTAGATTAACGTTCAACAGCTATCTTTGTATAGATCAATCTGGGGAATTTCCTGAAAAGATCGATCTCGGCAGCCCAACAACGAGTTACACCGCAATCCATATCTTCAAACCGGGCTGAACTGGGAAGGAATTTCGTTCCAGTTGCGGGAGAGACAAATAGGGAACAGATGATCATCACTAAAGGAGAATATCAATGTCAGCTTGGATCAAGATGATTTCGGATGAGGAAGCCGATAAGGAACTGCTCGACATTCTCAAGCTCGTCCGGACTCCACATGGCACGGTAGACAATGTCATGCGTGCCCACACATTAAGACCAAACACCATGCGCGGGCATGTCATTCTCTACCGCGCGGTTTTACATGACGATGCTAATACTTTGCCCATGTGGTTACAGGAGACAATCGGCTCCTATGTGTCGATTCTCAATGATTGCACGTACTCACTGGCAAACCACTGGGCAAATGCCCGCCACCTCATAGATGATGACACGCGTGCTGACCGAATCGAAACAGCGCTTTACGCCCGCAAGCTGGATGATGAATTCGAAGGTCTGGAACTTGCTCTACTCCAATATGCTGAGAAACTGACGCTCAGTCCCGGTGGAATGGTTAAATCTGATGTCGAAGCGCTCGTACACGCGGGTGCCAATGACGGGCAGATCCTTGAAGCCAACCAAATCATTGGTTATTTCAATTATGTCAATCGTTGCCTAAATGGGCTGGGCGTAACAACCGAAGGGGATGTTGTTGGTTTCTACAAGAGCGATTAACATTCTGCATCCAAAGCAATTGGTTTCACCACGCGTTCCGCGCTCGTCACATACCCATAAAGACATTCTTCTGATGAACTACACCCAAGCTGGAATCGTAGATACAGACGTCATTCCGGTCATCGATATCACACCTTTGCGCGATGGTACGGATCCCGCAAAGGTCGGTCGGGCTTTGCATGCAGCAAGCCAGACCCTGGGTTTTATCTACATTAATGGGCACGATATTCCCAGCAATGTTATTGAAGCCGCTCGCAACTCAGCCTACGAGTTCTTTCGAAGTCCCGAAGTCAAGAAAAACACTGTGGGGTTGTCGTCAAAGCACCGCGGCTATCTTGGCCCCGGGGAGGCGAGAATGCACGATGGTGCGAAACCGGATCTAAAAGAGAGCTTCATCTGGGGCCACCCGAACAAGAATAAAGGCACGAGCGACGATCATCCTTTGCTTGGGGCAAATCGGTGGCCGGAATTTCTACCCAGCCTTAAAGCCCATGCGACAGATTATTTCTGCCATGCAAACAGGATCGCCTGTCATCTGATGCGTGGCTTTGCACTTGGCCTCAATCTCGACGAAGATTTTTTCCTTCGCTCACGTGCCAGACCCTTGAGTCGTGCATCCTTTGTTTACTACCCAGCGCAACCCGAAGACATGGGAATTGAACAGTTTGGTGTTGGGCCCCATACCGATTTTGGCGTGCTTACCGTTCTATGTCAGGACTCGGTTGGCGGCTTGCAAATCAAGAATATCAACGGTGAGTGGATCCATGCGCCGCCTATTGACGGAACGCTGATAGTCAACGTAGGAGATCTCCTCGCACGCTGGACGGATGGTGCCTACAGATCGACCCCACACCGGGTCGTGAATGACTCTGGGAGGGAACGGCTTTCACTGGTACTGGCATTTGACCCGGATCCCGATACGCTGATTGACGCACGAACTGTGTATGGACTGGACCACATCGCCCAGGAAAAATCCATAACATGCGGTAACTACTTGGTCTGGCGATTCAATAAGGCATTTCCCTATCGCACAAATGGACAGGATGGGTAGAACGATTGAAGTTTATTAAGATGGCAGATTCATACTTGCCCTCGGGCCTGCGGGAACCACCCGCGAGAGATCGGCAGGCTGGCCGACAACAGAACACAAAAGCTTCCAATCTGATCCAGTAGAGACCATGCAATGAAAGTAGATCCTGATCTTGCAAATGGCGCCCGCAATTTACTAATCAATTGTGCAGGTCTTAAAGAGGGTAGCACTCTACTGATCCTTCGCGAAAATCCGAGCCTCGGATGGTACGATCTTGAAGCGCCTCTGGCAGTCGCGTCAGAAGCTCAGAAAATGAACGTGCATCCCACGGTTCTCGAGGTTGGCGCACCGGGAAATCTTCCAGACCCATCCGTGGATGAAGAGATCGGCAACCACGACTGCATTATTTTTTTTGCACGACTGGGAGACCAAGAACGATTTACTGACACCATGCCGGGGAAAACAAGTGTCATGTGCTATGCGCGCAATGCGGAAATGCTTGCTTCAACTTACGGCCAAACCGACCATCGGGCGCTTGTGGACCTGAAAAACGCTGTCAACGACATCTTGCTGGGACCTGACAAAATCGATATTTCCTGCCCCATGGGCACCGCGTTTTCAGGTCGTCTTACCAAAGAAGAAACCTCCACTGATGTTTTTATCCACCGCTTCCCACTCGGAGTGACTCAGCCGATACCTGCGGACAATTATTCTGGCCGGGTAGTGCTGACGCGCTATTTGACACCGACCGGTTCCAAAGTCTACGAGCCTGCTTTCCTGAAGCTTGATTCACCCGTATTTGCCGAAGTCGAATTGGGACGAGTGGTAGCATTTACCGGAGAACCAAGCGTTGTGAGACAGGTCCACGAACATTACAGGATGGTCGCTGACAAATTCAGCATAGAAAGTGATGTTGTTCATTCCTGGCATGCAGGCATTCATCCGGGTTGTAAGTACACCGCTGATGCTGCCGAGAATCCTGATCGCTGGTCCAATACAACTTTTACCAACCCCCGTTTTCTACATCTGCACACCTGCGGAAACTACGCCCCTGGAGAAATCTGTTGGATGGTACTGGATCCAACAGTCTCGATCGGTGCAAAAATTCTTTGGGAAAAAGGCCGCCTTCGCACCGATACATTTTCGGGGCTTCGTCGCTGCCTAGAGTCGTGGCCAGAACTCGGAATCTTGTTCGCAGAGCCATCTGATCTGATCGGGTTGCCGGATGAACAGTTCTAACTCTCAGCGTCACCCGCCAAGTGAAATCTGTCACCCTTTAGTTTGACAGCTGTTACGCAGTCAGATCCTCCAGTCCGTTGCTATAACGAAAGCTCGAATATCTGATTCTGGGAGTAGAGGCCGGTCCGGGAGTTCCAGAAGTTCTTCGCTCAGCGCTGGACCCGCTGAGATCGTTTATCTCGACCACTTAATATTATTCCTGTAGTTCGCCAAGATCGCGATGGCAAGCGATCTCATGATCCTTGACAGCCCGCTGTAGGAGAGGAGCTTTCCTATCACAAACATTTACGATTGCCAGTGAGCAACGGAAGATTGCCTGGAGCGACTGGAAAATCTGATCGATCCTTTGCCCTATCTTCGGGGTAATCGCCTGTCGCTTGCAGACTGCACCTATCCCACAACCCTTTTCATGATCCAGGATGTCTCTGCTGCGCTGCAACGAACAATAGAACTACCAGACAAAATCATGGCTTGTAGGAGGGCACTCTACAACAACGTCACCATTTTACAGATTGTTGATGAAAACCGAGATGCAGTCTCATCTTGGCTCATCTCAAAAACCGAAAGCGCCTAGCGATGTCTTCTTCATTTCCCTTACCGCAAAGTCCTCGTTCAACTCGCCAAGCATGTGGGGCTGATAAGAATCCCGCCCGATAATTCTTACTCTGCTGTGTCCTTAACGATGGGCGCTGCATCTGCGGAACCGTCACGTCCATAACGCGGGGCATTACCTCGGCCCTGAGACGCAAGATAAGCCCGATTGAACACGGCATAAGCACCGCAGCGGGTGCAATCTACGTCGTTGCCATAGCAGCAGAACGGTTTTTCGAACTGGCCGCCATCGCCCATATACAAGGGCAAGGTGTCCCGGCGAAGAATGCATTTTTCACCGTGCTCACCGGTCCATTCGATGGCCCGGTCCGATTTCATCATCTCCAACGTAGCGGTGTGCGATTTGATGACGTGGGGATATTTTTTCTTCAGTGCAATGACCCGCTCTAGAACCTTGTCTCGTTCTTTCAAGTCCTTCCAGCCCAGCCCGGTTTCATCATTCTTAACCGGGACATAAAAGCTAAAGGCAACGCCATCGATAGGCCATTCCGCGACCTGCTCAAGGAATTTCTCCAAACCAGGCGCATTCTCGCGCGTTACGGCCATTTGCAGTATCACTGTAGTGCCATCGCTGGCGTCGCGGGCGAAAACAGCTTCCTTCACTTTGGCGAAAACTCCCTTGCCCCGAATCAGATCGTTCAGATCAGCCGGACCGTCCAACGATACCGTGACCAGATGCCCGGGAATTGACGGGATGCCATAGGTACCGTTGGTGACAACAGCGCTTTCGGGAAATAGTTTGATGGCCTTGAGGACCATGTCCTTGCGAATCATCGGCTCGCCACCCATGAACAACATGGAGCGGATGCCGTGTTTGTCGCGCAGGGTTTCGAGCTGGTGCAGCATGGTGGCATCATTCATTTTGTTGCGCGGCGATTGCGGATTGTCGGCGCGGAAGACGAAACAATGGCGGCAATCCAGGTTGCAGACATTGGTCACGTTGACCAGAGCGTAGGGATACTGTCCCTCGCCAAAATTTGTCGGCTCCGCCAACGGCACTGGGTTGCTCATCGTGCTCAAATCCAGATTTCTTATCGCGTTTTTGGTCTGGCCGACAATCTAGCCCGGTTTGGTGTGAGAGTATGGTGAGTCTACTGCAAGATAGAAAGCTGATCTATTTGACTGACTTTGATCGCTGAGGTCACCGAAGCCGGAACCAGATGGAAGCGCTGGGGAATCTCCTCTGCGTATTCTTTTACCTAAGCAAGTGCCGCTTACACGACACGGTCAGCTTTCAACTCGGCCACGGCAGCTTCGCCATAACCCAGTTCAGTAAGAATCTGCTCGGTGTGCTCACCCAAGGTGGGTGGACGACAGCGAATCTCGCCTGGAGTTCGCGATAAACGCACGTGGGTCTCGGCGATCGGAGCAAGTGCAGCGGCACCCGGATATTCGATTTCTTTAAGGTACCCGGCGCCACGAACGTGAGGATCCTGCAAGGTCTCGGACGGTTTATATACATGGCCAACCGGGATTCGGGCCTCCTCCAGGGCGGCGATCGCGTCGTCCCTGCTCAGTTCGGCGCACCAACGTTGCATTCGTTCGGAGATCACCGCGCCATTATCCCCACGCGACATGTCATCCTGAAAACGAGGATCCGAAAGCCATTGTTCCTGCTCGCCCATAAGCCGCGTCCATCTCTCAAACAGAGGTTGGCCAATGACTTGCACAATTATCCATTGGCCATCCCTGCAGCAAAATGCATCCGACGGCGCAGCTATCTGTCCACGATTACCTGTTCCGATCCGATCCGGCCCGATCATCGCCTGCTCAACCAATAACGCGTTATTGAATGTCAGCGCGGTACCGAGAAGCGTGCCCTCAACAATCTGACCCTCACCAGTCTTGTCACGGTGCATTAACGCAGCCAGAGTACCGAAAGCAGCAGCCGACGCAGTGCCGTAGTCGACCCAAGGCGTATAAGCCTTCATTGGCTCATCCGAATGCCCAGTCAGATGCATCATACCGGACATTGCCGCCGCGACACCGTCAAAGCCCACTCGTCCGCTGTATGGCCCCGTCGAGCCAAATGCGGAAACGGTGGTTAGGATAATATCGGGCTTGATTGCACTCAGGCTTTCATAGTCCAGCCCCATCGTTTTGAGCGCTGGAGCCGGTAGGTTAGCGATCACGACATCAGCCGTAGCGACCAACTTGCGTACGATTTCACGACCCTTGGGCTTCATCGGGTTTAGCGTTAAACCAAGTTTGTTCCGGTTTATCTGGAGGAACATAGCGCCAACGCTATATTCCCCTTCGGCACCCTCACCGACTGGAATGGTATACCGGTCTTCACTGCCGTCGATCTTTTCGATTCTTATAACTTCAGCCCCCATATCGGCCAATAGCATGCCACAGAAAGGCCCTGCGATATAACGACCAAAATCAAGGACGCGGATACCGTCCAGCACAGTTTCCACAATCTATCCTCCTACTTTTTTGCCGCTTTCGTGACGTTCATCTAGAACAAAATTGGCGTAACTTATTGCGCGACCTTGGGTTTAAGCCATCGAAAAGTATGAATCTCAGTCTTCTTTTCGGTAGTTTGAATACCATGAGTCACGATTCTCTCCACTTCTTTGTTCTAGCGCTCTTTCCGCCCAGAATTCTGAAGATACCTGTTCTCGCCGCGATTCTGATCCCTCATCGTCGGCAACAACAAACGTTGCCGTCAGGCCCAAGTCTTTCGAGCTGGAGTCTTGACTTCGATTTGTACGCAATCTTCCAGTGCTTCGCTTGAGTGAACAACACCCGGGGAGTGACGCCACACCGACCCGGCTTCTGAGACAAATTCCTCGTCACCAATACGGTTGCGCATGCGCCCACTGATGAGCGTGGCCACGGATTCGTGATCCTGGTGCACGTGACTCGGGTCAATCAACCCCTTTTTTCGCCACACTTTCAGCATAACCAGTTCTTCGGTCACCATGAGGACTTGGACCGAGAGCTGACCCTGCTGTACCACCCCTTCGACAGCCCGTACCGTTTCGACTACCAGCTCCGCGGGATTAAGATGAAACGTGTCCAGTGGTGCGAGCGTACGATTGGTTGGATCATTCATGGGAAGTCCTTGTTGGAGAGGGCAGTAATAAGGTGGAATCTGCTGTTGTACCTAACATGCAGTAGATTGCTTTTGGGTGGGAATTATCATTTTCGGGCCTTTCTAGAGAATACCGGCACTGGTTATAGGCAGCAACAATGCCTTTTCCCATATTCATTTCAACCTCACTCCAGTCCTACTCGCTTCATTGAATGATCGTCTCGAGGGATCTGGCCAAGGCTGCCACCTTCTCGGCACGATAGGGGGTGCGCAGGGTAAAGATCACCTGATCCACACCCACCGCGAAGAGCGCAGCTGCGTTGTCTGCCGCTTCGGCCGGGTCCTGATCTGCCGCCGATTCGATCTGCACCGAGCGCATAATCAAAGACGAGTCTCGACCCACCGCTTCACAATGGGCCAACAGAATCTCATTTTTCTTGCGAAATACATCCGGCGTCGCGAAGGGAAGATTCCAGTGCTGTGCAAATCTGGCAGCGATCCGCAGGGTTCGTTTCTCGCCGCCCCCACCAATCACAATAGGCGGCCTGGGCCGCTGGGGGCCTTTGGGCTCGCAGCGGGCTTGCTCCAGTTGAAAATATTTTCCGTGGAATGTCGTGATTTCTTGAGCGAGCAGACTGTCAATCACCTCCACCGCCTCTTCGAAGCGGTCCATGCGCTGCCCCATGGGAAGCAGGTCAATGCCGTAGGCTTTGGTCTCCTGTTCATTCCAGCCGGCGCCCAAGCCTAATTCCAAACGGCCGCCCGAAACAATATCGAGCGAAGCGGCCATATTGGCGACCAACGCGGGGTGACGATAAGGCACCCCATTCACCATGCAGCCGATCCGGATTCGAAATGTCGCCTGAGCCAAGGCCGACAGGGTGACCCAGGCCTCCAGACAGGGTCCGTCCTTGTCCCCTAAGAGTGGGTAGAAATGGTCAAAGTTCCAGGCCGTTTCAAAGAGCTCAACCTCGTCAGCAGCCCGCCAGACATCCAACATTTCCTCCCAACTGGTATGCTGGGGCGCAGTCTTGATCCCAAATCGCATGACCTATCCCCTCCTTAATGGTTCAAATCCAAAAAATCTAGCTGCCGACTTCGGCCGGCACCACCCCGCGGCGATCGTACGTATCGAAGTCCTGTTCCACACCCGCATGACGTAGCGTACTTTTCAAGGGAGCATGACCACCGTTTATCGACTTGACTTTCCAACGGCACCAGAATGACAACATTTTATTAGCGATCTGGATCAAGATAATCGTACAGGGGCGCCAGGCTGTCCGGTGTTCCCGCCAGCTCTCGTTTTGCAAATTCGATTGCCGCCACTTCATGACTGGTCAGATCATTCAGAGCAGTCAGGTCTTCTCGAGGGGCCATTCTCTCAAGCGCGGTGAAATCTTCAAGATAGCCAGGGTAGCGGTTCACCATGTACGTCATAAACTCGAACCAGTCGAACGATGCATGACGACCTACATAAGCTTCCCCCCGTGTTTTGAGTTCTGATTCATCCCTTGGAACCAATTCATATTTCTCGAGCAGTGGCGCAATCGACTCAGCTGCTCGGCGCTCTACCCTGGCGAGCACCGTCAGCTTTTCCTGTTCTTCAAAATGATCAGCTAGCCCATAGAAATAAGCCTCACCTTCAATTTCCTCTTCGTAATAGGACAGTAACGTTTTCAGATATTTGGCTGTCGTTTTCATCTTTTAGATCAACAATCTATAAAACACCTGATCATCGTCGTCAAAAACACTCCCTGTAAGGGTCTTGATTGTTTCCGTCTTCTTTGAAACAGAAGGCTTTATCAAGACATCTACTCACAGATTAATCTTAGCTATTTGCCTTGATGTATGCCGCGGCCTGGTTTGCTGAATCGCGGCCACTCTCCAGCCCGCCATTAACGGTACTCGCCTGTACCCTATGGGTAGCCTCGCCTGAAAAGAAAAGTTTTTCGGCAAGAGTCCTGCCGAGGACTCCGCGGGCTGCAGACCTGCCCGGCCTGACAGCGGAGTATGCGCCGTCGAACAAAGGTATCTTTCCACAGGCTGTGGCAAAACCTTTTACAAATCTCTTTTCTATGTCATTGCCCAGCATACTTTTGATACCGTCCAGGCCGTAAGCAATGGCTGTCTCCATGGACTCCCGCTCTAATGCTTTTGCCTGACTGCCCCCTACATAGCCGTAAGTGAGATTCGAATGGTTGGTATTGGTGAGGTATCCCACACCGGTTTCATCGATTTGTTGCTGGTAGACATAAGTATCTGAACCAAAGCCAAAAATATCCTCACTGAACAACAGCCCGATATAGTTCATGACCGCCATATCGATATCATCGATGGCTTCTTGCTTTTCAACCGGCAGGACGGGAGTGAATCTAATGCGTTCGGCAGCGAGCACACCTACCGATACGGTCAGAATCGCAGCGCGTGCCCTGATCTTTCCAGCTGAGGTCATTACCTCGACGTGATCACCGCTCCAGTCAATCTCTCTGACCGCTGTCCCCAGACTGACCGGTATGCCCCCGCCGTAGTGGGCTACAACCGCACCATAACCTTGGGCACAGAACCAGCTGGTTGCAGCCAGGCTGTTCCACCAGCTTTTCGGTGACCAGTCTTTAGAGTCCTGCGCCATGTCCCAGACGCCATACTCCGAGGCAACCGTATATCCCCAGGGTCGTGAGAAAAAGTCCTCACCGAGGGCAGCCCGGGCGTTGTCTTCAGACCCCGTTGCTCCGCTCAGGGCAGAGCCCCGGATTCTTTTATTGAATAACGCATCAGTTTTCCAAAGATCAGTCAGTTCTTCCTCTGTGGCTTTACGATTACCAACAAAATACTGTTGTCCGCCGTCGTCTCGATAGAGGTCAAAGCCATTACTTCTCGCGTGAGAGATCAATGGATTGGTGGGCGAAGCCCGCATCCAGTGTGCATGAGTATCAAACGGCAGACCAAAAATCTTGTTATTCGTATGAACCCGTCCACCAATACGATAATTGGCTTCTACGACCACAAAACTAATACCTTTGTTCTGCAACGTTTTAGCCGCCTCTAAGCCAGCAATACCCGCCCCAATAATTACGACATCAGGGTTGGTTCCCGTATTGCCCATCACAATCCGCGGGGCCAGTGCTGATGCTGCAATTCCTTTTAATAGAAGACGACGTTGCTGCTGCAATTTCCTCACCATAACAAGAGACCTCTGTATGTTTCATGGGGCTTCGGCTTTGCACTCCGAACTATCGCAGACACGCCTGATCCAGAAATCCTGGCAAAACGAGCTGGCATCACTGAAGCGTGGCCCTGTTTTTCCGGCGATTCCAGACAGCCAGTAGAACTGCGATCAACAAGAAACCTGCCGAACACGCCAATAAAATTGCACCTAACCGGACGTAAGAATGCCTTGTGCGGTTTTGTGATTCAGCGATCTTCTCGTAACTGATTGAGAATGGAGCGACGATCCAGTTCTTCGGCACTTTCTGTTCTAGCCTAAATACCACCATTGGTTCGCCGCTATCGATATCAGTTCGTCGGACCCACACGTCCACATAAAATGACAGTTGTTCATAGATTTTGCTGTAACCGGGCCAATTACTCGGATATCGAAATATTTGTTCACCCTCCTGAAGGGTGAAGTGGATCGAGTTCATCGGTTTCATGAACCCGGTCTGTACACCCGACAAATCATCAATAATGAACAGCTTGTCAACGGTGCCGCTAAATTTGTGTAGCGTTTCTTTGGCTGGAACATTTGAACCGAGACTGTAAAAGAGTAACGCAGCCCCGACTACTCCACTGATCAGAGAAACAGCATAGTACGGCCACACCGAGCGTCGCTCATTCACCAGCGTCATAAACCTCTCTTATTGTCGTCAGTTCAACTTGGTAAAACGCCATGAGTCAAAAAGAACCGATCGTGTTGCCCTCGACGTGCTTGCTAGCTTTGC
>Ga0207984_1000506_pt1 | contig 23184 bp, 20 predicted proteins | sample ETNtaG_30_FD_185760 | JGI IMG/M metagenome (GOLD analysis project Ga0207984, IMG submission 185760) | Marine microbial and viral communities from oxygen minimum zone, Eastern Pacific Ocean - ETNP201306PF43B (SPAdes) (version 2) | ecosystem: Environmental > Aquatic > Marine > Oceanic ...
TGTCATCAGTAGTGATAAATCCAAAACCTTTTGCGTCGTTGAACCATTTAACACTACCTGTTTTTGTTTCCATAATTTCTACTTTTTCCTTATTAATTAGTTGCCTAGCTTAGATCTTCTGAGCTAGCATTGTTTAAAACGTTTTGATTGTTTGCTACTGAAATACATTAACTACCGCATAAAGGATATCAGGATAGAGGGTGAGTTTACCAAGGTTTTTTTAGGATCGAGTTGCTAATAGAAACAAATGTCTAGTATTTTTATAGTACTTTGTTATTATACTATTATCTGGAATACTTTGGTGTTTTTAAGTTGAAGCTTAGGTGCAGAATCATCTGGCTTGCCACTGCTCATTAGAATTAAAACACCTGTTTGGGTATCAGATCTTTTAGGAAAAAACAATGTTTTGTCTAGTAGTAGTTACGAATCAGTTGTTATAATAACTGATTAATTTTTATTAAGTTGTTATTAAAGTTAGTGTGTTATACCATTCTGCGCTGTTTTGAGCTAGAAATCATTTTTGCCTTGTTTGATTTTGTTTGGTCGAACTGAGTTCAATGGATAAGTTGGAAGGTCAGGTCAGTTGTATGAAAACAACATATGGGTTGACGAGAAAGCAAGTAAAATCATTGGTTAATACTATGTTGGATTTGGATGTAGACTGTGAATAGGGAGGATACATTAAGTGGGGCACTAGGATTGCTGGATAGAACTGACGATTTCATTCGAAATTCCGCAACTGTTAAGATTTTGTCTGTCGGTATATTAATTGCATTTCTTCTAATTCCTTCATCTATGATCTCATCACTGATGAGGGAGAGAAAGCTGAGGAGAGACTCAGTTGTTCAAGAAATCAGCCAGAAATGGGGAAACCGCCAAACTATCATAGGTCCCTTTTTAACCGTTCCATTTAAGACTTTCCACACAGATGAAAAAGATAAGTTGAAATTTGATATTCGCTATCTCCATATTTTACCGGAAAACTTACGGTTTTCTGGGCAGATAGATCCAGAAATTAGATATAGAAGCATTTACGAGGCTGTTTTGTATAACGTTCAAATCAATGTAGATGGTAATTTTTCAATTCCTATACTGAGCCATAACATTGATCTGGAAAATATACTTTGGGAAAAAGCTCTATTTTCTATGGGTATAACAGATATGAAAGGAATTCAAGACAATATAATCATTAAATTTAATGAAAGGAATTATGAAGTAAGTCCAGGATTAGAAACAACTGACATCGCTCTCTCAGGAGTGCAGTGTTCCATACCATTGTCCCCAAACGATGATAGTAGCACGTTTTCCTTGCGGCTGAACTTGAATGGTAGTGAACAAATTCACTTTATCCCAGTAGGTGAAACAACTAGTGTTGATCTTAAATCAACTTGGCCTTCACCGAGCTTTAACGGTTCCTTTCTCCCGACCACTAGCGAAATTACTGATGAAGGTTTTTCAGCGGCTTGGCATGTTCTGCACTTAAATAGAAATTTCCCTCAATTTTGGGATGGAAATCAATATAAGGTTAACGAATCCTCTTTTGGCCTGAAGCTATTAATTACGGCTGATATATATCAAAAATCTATTAGAATATCGAAATATGCTTTAATGTTCATTGTTTTCACATTTTCCGCTTTTTTCTTTTCAGAGATAATCAACAAAAAAAGAATTCATCCGGTTCAATACATTTTAATTGGGCTTGCTATTATTTTATTTTATGTTCTTCTTCTCTCAATGTCTGAGCATTTAAGTTTTGATGTTGCTTATATTTTGTCGGCAGTGGCGATAACATGCACCATAACAGGTTACGCCCAAGGCATTTTAAGAAACCATCATTTTACATTAACCGTCTTGGGTATATTAATCATCTTATATACATATTTGTACATTGTCCTTCAATCTGAAGACTATGCTTTGATTATGGGCAGTATTGGGCTATTTGTCGTATTAATTACCGTGATGTATATAACAAGAAAAATAGATTGGTATTCTTTGGACAAAGGTTCGATCCAATAAGAAAACATTAATTGCATTCACCAGATGGCAAAAGCTTAGTCTTAGTTTAATTCGTCCGAGGACCGTCACGAATGCTAAACTTAGGTTTGATCATGTATCTTAAATGTCTGTATGCGAGAGGCAAATATTGTGGGTCAAAGATCAATTATTCTCTTAGTTGTAATGATGGTTACTTTTGCAGGATTGGTACGCGCTGAAGTAACCAAAAAATTGGTGGTTAAAAGTGACAAAGAATTGAAAGGTATCAAGGTAAAGAGAATTACTTGGGAAAAGGACGGGGCGAAGATGGTACTTATTCCTAAGGGATCAGATAAGATGGAACCTTTTTGGATAGATATGACTGAAGTAACGGTTGGTAGTTTCAAAAAGTTTCTGGCGTCAACCAATCATCAATTCGATGGTGACTTGTGGCGTCAAATTGATAAATACTCACCAACGAGCAAACACCCGATGATCTTTGTTACTTGGCAAGATGCAGCTGATTATGCCAAATGGGCGGGCAAAAGGCTGCCCACTGAAGTGGAGTGGGAATATGCGGCACGAGGGGGATTGGTAAACAAAAGATATCCTTGGGGGAATAATCCGTTGGGACATGATGAAAGTATTGCCAGAGATTATGCTAATTGTAAAGGAATCGGTGACAGGGATGGATGGGATAAGTCTACAGCACCAGTAGGTAGTTTTAAGCCAAATGGTTATGGTTTATATGATGTAGCGGGCAATGTTTTTGAATGGTGCGAGGGTTGGTTTGGCAGTGACCAGAGATTCCGAGTTTTGCGTGGGGGGTCGTGGTACCTCGATGCTTACTTTCTGCGTGTTGCTTACCGTTACGATGTTCCTTCAGATGTTAAGTATCTCCACCTCGGATTTCGCTGTGTGGCAGAGATACCAGAGTAGATGATTCCGTAGCGGATCTTTTACTGTGACGATGGATATCTATGGAGCAAAAAATCGGTGGAAGTATTACTAAATTGAGTGTGTGAAGAAGATTTTATAATTGTGAGATCATAAAAATGATGAAATCAATTAGCTATTATATATTGTTGGCTTGCTTTTTGAGTTTGATGGGGTGTGAAACTCAACAGCAAAAGGAGATTAAGAGATTAGTTGGAGAGTTAAAGCATAAGGACCCAGAAATAAGTTTTAAAGCAGAAGAGGCATTAGTAAAAACTGGCAAAGATGCTGTACCCATTCTCATCCGAACATTGAAGGGGCAGGGGGATAGTTTTGAATTAGAGGAAACCTTAGTGAGGATAGGTGTAGATGCTGTCCCTGCTTTAATACGAGCATTACAAGATCAGGATAAGTTTGTTCGTCGTCGTGTGGCAAGGATATTAGGGGCAATAGGGAAAGTCGCTGTGCCTGCATTGATAAAACTTTTGCGGGATGAAGATAGTAGTGTTCGTCGTCATGCGACATGGGCCTTAGGAAGAATGGGGAAAGAATCAAATGATACAGTTTCTGCTTTAATAGGGGCATTACAGGATCAAGATACAAATGTTCGTTGTGCAGTAACATTCGCATTAGCAGGAATAGGAGCAGGCGCTGTGGATGCAGTACCTGCTCTGGTGGAGGCGTTACAGGACCAAAATGCAAATGTTCGTTGGGATGTGGCATATGCATTAGGGAGAATAGGAGCAGGCGCTGTGGATGCGGTGCCCGCTCTAGTAAAACTGTTGCAAGATGATGATGAGGTTGTTCGCTTGAGTGCAACAGGAGCCTTAGGGGAAATAGGAAAAGATGCTGTGCCTATTCTAATTCAAGTGTTGCAGAATGAAGAACTAAGTGTCCGTGCTTATGTAGCGTGGGCATTAGGAAAGATAGGTGTCCCTGATGCAATCAAGGCGATAGTGGGAATTTTGCCTGAATTGATGCAAGCATTGCAAGATCCCACAGCCCGTGGTGCTGCGGCAGGGGCCTTAGGGGAGATAGGCAAGGATGCAGTACCTACTCTGATTCAAGCATTACAGGACACGGACCCCGAAATTCGTGCGTATTCGACACGGGCCTTAGAAGTAATAGGGGCAGGCTCGGTGGATGCGGTGCCTGCTCTGATACAATTGTTACAAGATTCTGATTTTTATGTTCGCCGTACTGCGGTAGCGGCCTTAGGAGGAATAGGCAAAGATGCAGTACCTGCTCTGGTTCAAGCAGTACAGGATACGGATCCCGAAGTTCGTATGTATGCGACAAGAGCGTTGGGTGGGATAGGACAAGGATCCACGAATGCAGTACCTACTTTGATACAAGCGTTGCAGGATTCCGATCCAGCTGTCCGTCGCGCTGTGGTATTTGCATTAGGAAAAGTAGGCAAAGATGCTGTACCTAATCTGATTCAAGCATTGCAGAATCCTGACCCAGAGGTTCGTTTTAGTACAGCAAGAATATTGGGTTCTATAGGAAAAAACGCTGTGGATGCAGTGCCAGCCCTAATACAATTGCTGCAGGAACATGATCCAGAGGATCGTGGTGCCGTTAATTCTTGGACAATACCTCGTGTTGCAGCAGAAGCCTTAGAAAAAATAGATACTCCTGAAGCACGTAAGGCAGTCGAGGAACATGAAAAACTGCAGCAGTTAAGGTGAAGTAAATCATTGCAGATTGACAAGTGTTGGCATGTAAAACAGAGACATATTGGTTGTTGATTTAAGTTCTAATGTCGTTTCTAATAACAGTATAAGGAATCTGAGTGTCATAATTAAGTTTGGATAAAAAAGCGGTAAAGTGATGAAACTAATTAGTTCAATGTTGTTAGTTTAGTCTGCAGAGTTTGAAAAATGTCTCAAAAGCAGGAGATTGAAAGGCTAATCAGTAAGTTGCAGGATGAGGATAAAGATGCTCGTGCGTCCGTCGCATGGACATTAGGTTGGATGGTAGAAGAAGAAGTTGTGGATGCGGTGCCTGCTCTGATATTAGCATTACAAGATCCAGAACCAAAGGTTCGTGTTGCTGTGGCTGGTGCATTGGGAAGAATGGAAGGAGTTGTGGATCCAGAACCTGCCCTAGTACGAGCATTACAAGATTCAAACCCAGAGGTTCGTGCTGCTGTGGCCGTCGCATTAGGGGGAAAAGGTGCTGTAACGCGGTGCCTGCTCTGGTACAAGCATTGCAGGATCTCGATCCAGAGGTTCGTGCTTCCGCAGCATTTGCATTAGGGAAAGTAGGAATAGACTCGGAGGATGTGGCGTTTGCTCTAATATCGGCGTTAGAGGATCCGGATTGGTCTACTCGTGGTAGTGCCGCAGGTGCATTAGGAAAAATAGGAATAAGATTAGAGGATACAGTGACTGTTCTGATACAAGCGTTGCAAGATCCAGATCTATGGGTTCGTGGTATTGTAGCAGAGGTGTTAGAGAAATATACCCGCGGCATCGGAAGTAATTAATAATTTTCCACAACAGAACTCAGGAAATTTTGATTAATGCCAACATTGTTCAGTTATGGTAAGTAGCGCAAATGTGGAGAAACAGCCGAATTTTTTGTGGTTAAATACTCATGATCTGAGTGCTCGACATCTTGGTTGTTATGGCGATAGCTATGCAAAAACACCTAATCTAGATAAATTATCTTCTCAAGGAGTTCGTTATACCAATGCTTTCGTGTCAGGGCCAATTTGTTCACCTTCCCGTACAAGTATTTTTACAGCTATGCATCCAACGACTGTAGGTACGTTACATCACCGCAGTTTCGCAATACGTCCTGGATTTGTACGACTACTGCCTTATTATTTAATGAGGGCCGGTTATATTAGTACACAGATAAATACGGATCTCAATACGTATATCGACTCGGATGAATGGTCGATGTATCTGGATAGCTCAGATCTATGGAAGAGTCGGCCAGACGACCAACCGTTCTTTGCTGTTTATAGTTTTAGTGAATCTCATGCTAGCACTTTCAAAATGGACCCAGAGGAAGTTCGGCTTCAACGCTCGAATCTGTTACAGGACGAGGAATTACATGATCCTGATCAAGCTCCAATACCAAGTTTTGTTCCTAATACCCCTCTTGCTCGTGAAAGAATGGCCCTGTTTTATGATACAGTTACTCAAGTCGATTACCATGTTGGAGATGTTCTGGGAAAACTCGAACAGCATGGATTTGCTGAAGATACTATTGTCTTCTTCTGGGCTGACCATGGGTCAGGCTATCCTCGGGCAAAAACCCATGTCTACGATGACGGATTGCAAGTCCCGTTGATCATTCGGTTTCCTGAAAAATATCAGCATTTTGCGCCCAGTCTTTCTGGAACAGTTGTGGATGATTTTGTTATGCTGATGGATCTTGGGCCATCGATCCTAAGTTTAGCTGGGATAATGAATCCTGAACATTTTCAGGGCCAAGCCTTCCTCGGGCCGCAAAAGTGCGAACCACGTGAATATGTTTGTAGTGCCAGGGATCGTTTAGACAATTGCAATGAGATGATCCGAACGACTAGAAACAAAAAATACCGCTATATTCGAAATTTTCTTCCCCATCGCCCATATGCCTCATTTTATCCTGATGGTGGGTTTTTTGAACAGATCCCGCTCGAAGGTACGCCTGCACGCGATTTTTGGGAGACTTCCTGCTTGCCTAAAGAGCAAAAGATCCATGATCCGGATGGAGTGTTTCTTATGCCCATTCCGGAGAACTACGCAGAATATCTTATATGGCAGGATTCAAAACCTTATGAAGAATTATATGATATTGATAATGACCCGGAAGAAATAAATAATCTGGCTAACGATCCGAAGTACCTAGATGTTGTTAGAAAAATGCGGAGAGAGCTGTATGAATGGATGATCGACACACGCGATTTGGGACTCTTTGACGAAACAGAAATGATCGTCAGAGCGGGACAGTATGATGGGATAAACTACGAGGTTGGCGCCCGTTGTCGGAACCTTGAGCGTATTCTTCAGACAGCCGATCTTTCACGTCGAGGTGAAGATGGCAGAATAAAGTTAGTCGAGCGTCTAGACGACTCCGATAGTGCTGTTCGCTACTGGGCTGTTACCGGATTGATGTCTTATGATATGGACAATAACATCACAAGAAAACTAAAGCATTTGCTCCGAGACGAATCCCTCAGCGTTAGTCTTGCTGCTTCGGATTCACTGTGTCAGACAGGGTGGGTAGATATAACCATACCTGCCCTGCGTAATGCTCTCCAAAGTGATCTCCTTTGGGCACGATTCCGCGCGGCTGCTAACCTTTCCTATTATGGACGAGAACAGTTATCGCAAATGAAATCCCTTATTCCCGATTTACAGACCGCCTTGAGAAACTCCTCCTGTTATGATCTAGAACATTTGCCATATATAGAATCGATGTTCTCTCAACACTCCTTTAATGCGCAAAGAGATACAATCGTTGGTGTATGGGTTATAGGCCGTGTGATCAAACGCATCCAGTTGGCATAGTTAGGATATTCTGTTGTCCTGATGTTGAAATCCGTATTTGCAATATTCTGTCACCTAAGATGACTGGTAGTAGCTGTTAGGTACATAAACAGTATCTAGCCATAGTTTTGGGTTATATCTTCGTGGTAGAATGGATTGGAAGCAGGAATCTTAATGTTTGTTATCAACGTCTCAATCGATAAAATCATACATTGGGCGCTGAAAAATGATAGATGATATGCTCCAGAAACTACCCATGGCAAATTCCCCCAAAATTAATCCAAAAAACAGCGGTATCATTTGCCTATAGGTTTTCAACCCACCTTGTGTAAGTAGCATTCTTTTCAGCACCCATCCAATTAAAAAAGACAACCAAAAGATGTTCATTGTGTAGCTGCCAGAGACAGCGTAACCGATTGGAGATAACGGCCACCACAGGAATCTCCAGCGTAAGAATGTTAATAACATCGTTACACAAATACCGAATGTAACAAAGGTGGTTGAGACCGAATCAAATTGTGTTGGCATCACAAACCATCTTTGGAGACGATTGAATGGTCCCCAGCCGAAACTACCATTTGATCCAAATTGATATACTCCATGTAAATAAGCCCAAAAGGAGGCTAACGAGCCAAAGGGAATCACTAGTAACATCGCTATCATGAATTTTTTGTCAGCGATGCTCGCCCGCTCGGCGATTTTAAAACTTTCCAACTGATACGGCATTGGGTTAGAAGTATGAGCCCGATTGAAGAAGTACAAGAAGGAGAACATAGTCAAATCACTAGGAGAAAAGCTTCGAGTGCCCAGTATTTTGGTCAATGCCGAATCCGGACCCATGAAATGCAGATCGTGGAACAGAATGCCAGATTCTGCTCGAATACGGGTGAAACTAATAGATAACAGAAAATACAAGAGGAAAAAAATAACAATCACCCACATAGACATACCAGAAAAGTGGCAAAAACCCATTAAGAAAAACGAGGAAATAATAACTAGAGAAACTGCAATTCGATATCCTATTGTTTCGTTTGATTTCTCAATATCAGTGTGTTTTGAAATTACATTTATCGCGACCTCCCGGAGATGCTTTCTTGTAATCCAGATGGCCAATAGTCCCAACCCAAGATAAGCACCAAAAGATTGTTCGTCAGCGTAAGGGAAAACTGGTAGTCCCGCAAATCCCATCATGCTGCCAAATATCTTTTGACCTTTCCAAAGGAGGTAGAAACACCAGCAGGAAAAAGACAAGTCTAGTGGCATTAGAAAAGCAATCCCGATAGCAAAAGGATAGATTGCTATTGGGGTCCAACCAATAGCAGAAAATGGCTTTTGGGGAAAGAACCGACTGATGTCATATTGTTGGCCGCTGATTACACTGGGTACGACTGGCCATATAAAGTGTAAGCCGTTTAGTACATTAATACCGAATGAAAAAATAAAACATGCCCACATCAAACGATTTCTGAACAGGCCAGATTCTGTGGAGGTCATTTCAAGCGGTAGCTGAATTAGAGGATAGCTCAATTTTTCCTGTTCTGTCCATTGCTTACGAAAAATAATGTTTAGTCCAAGCGTAGCTAAGAGTAAAGCTGATAAAAAGGTTGTCCACCACAGAATAGGTTCCAACCATCCTTGGATATTTGTCATTGTGTATAGGGTCGATCCACCTCTATAGAAATCGGTAAATACTTTTGGATTATCAATGGTTAACCAATTAGGAATATACCTCCAAAATAGGTTCTGCCATTCGTTTTCCGTGGTAGCAAATTGATAGGCGTGTGGAATGATCGGTACCAGCACCTGAATAGTAAAGTGGCTGGCTAATACTGACGCGATGGTCAGCATTACGTATACAGTTAGCAACTCACTCTGCTTAAGAGAGAATTTAGGGAAATGACGAAACAGGAACGAGTTGGCAAGATTCAAGACTAAAACGGAAAAAACCACATTGTACATCAACGTAATAGTTCCGCTTTCTCCACTGCCAAAGAAGAACGACATCATAATCCAGTAACAGTTGATGATAACCATTACTAAGCCAATTAGTATGGAGCGAGGGGTAGTGGCTGATTTCTCTGTTTTTCTTGGCATTTCCATCTACGAAAGATTGGAAAATTTTCTCCATAAGACTTTCGGTTTCATTCCGAAATCAAGTGATATTTTTTTGCAGAGAGAACTATGGTCCTCTCTGTTTTGGGAGTGAAAAGCATATCTAAAAGATTATGTGTTCTCTGTAGTAAGGCAAAATCGATTCATCAACCGGTCAGACAATACTAAATTTTTTACCAATAAGCTGTTGTATCATAGTTTGTCTTTAGCCGTAAGCTCCGTGATCAAGGAAACCAACGAGGCGTTTTAATCTGGGATCGGCATCTTTGTAGACATGTTCAGGCATGGTATAGTTCATGAAGGGATAGTATTTGTGACCGATAACTCTTCTGCCATAGGTGATTTGAGTGATGTATCGGGTTTGGTCACTTTGGTTGGGACCACCGCGATGCCAAACTTGATTGTTAAACATAGCTACGCTGCCTGCTTTGCCCAAATTGTATTGGATTTTATCTTCCCATTCTGTGTCCTCAATCTGAGGCGGTGGACTGGCTCCGAAGAGGTGGGATCCGGGTATGGTTTCTGTTCCTCCATGTTCAACTTCTGTGACGTCGGTTAAATAGTAATTTGCGGTGAAAAATAAAACGGGCAGTCTGATGTTTTTGGGAGGTTGATCATCTGTAACAATTAGGTGTGGAGTGTCATCCTGATGCCAGGTGCTGAGTCCTCCACCTGGCGGTGTGATGAAGGAGTTGTTATGTATTATGTGACAGTTAGGAGCGACCAGCGCTTCGGCAAAACTGACGATTGGTTCCAAATCGAACAGGTTAAGGTTGGCTGGGCTGTGTTCGAACATTCGGTGATGCAGCTGAATCCCGGATCCCGTGTTTTCGGGGTTTATTTTGGCGTTAAGGTCTTTCCTAAGTTGAGCGCAGTGTTCTTCGGTTAGAACCTCTTCTAAAAATAAACACCCTTGTTGGTGAAAGGTCTCCACCCACGTTTCGATCTGTTGTTGGTCGACGGTGTAATTGGATTCGAATCTTTGGTTGCTTGTGTATTGTTGAGTCTGAGAACTCATGTTTCTGCCTTTCAAGAAATGTAAATATGGTTGTGTCGAGTTTGATGTAGTGAAGGTCTATCATCCAGAAAATTGTGAGGAGACCAATTATTGTTGATTTTGTCTATGTTATGGTGTCAACTTCTGTAGATTTAGTGTGGAAGTTACATTAGGTTTGTTCTCTCCATTCACTTAAGCCGTCCCTTTTGAGTGTTTATTATATTTTCAGTTTCGGCATCTCCAATTCCTTTTGATTTGAGTCATTTGGGTATAAACAAACACTAGTTTTTGAACTGAAAACTTCAAGTTACATTATGATTATATCTTTATGGTTTCGAATTTCTTATCAATTAAATGGTAGTAAGTGTAATGGGTTTATGTCTCATCAATTCGAGCTATGGCGTAGGAATCAAGATCAAGTGTCAAATTCCCATTAAAAGTTGACAGACGCTGTCCTAATTCAGCACGAAAGCCTTCGGGGGTTTTTTTTGCTGCCTGTATATTTGTTTCGTTTAAGTGACGTACAAGAACATTTTCGGCCAAGTCTTTAACTTTGATCTCTAATGGGCTAAGGCTTAGGTTAGCGAGGATAATTCGCCTTCTCCCTCCTTTTTTAATAGCAATTCCCTCCAATGCCAGAGGGTTGCTTGATGTTGAGAGCATAATTTCTCCTCCGGCAAAATCACCAACGTCGGCTAGTACATGGTAAAGAGGAAATACGGCGCCAGGGATTGACTGAAACTGTTCTGGTAGTTGAGACCCCTCTTCTGTTTCCATTACCCCGCGCCAACCGCTAGTTTCATAATAAGTTGTGCTATAGACACCACTTTGAGAAAGGTACTTAAGACTGCCGAGCGTCCAACCAGCACCGTACAATGACATCTGTCGCACATCAACCTGAGCAGGCAGTTCGCCAGCTTTGGGGGCTGATTCAGGCGCAGCGGCATTGGGATTAAAACGTGGCAGAAAAGTTATCGGAGTTACCGCAAGTAGTAATCCTGCAGAAAACTGTTGAGCACTTTCAACTGTGATAGCTTGTGCTTCAAGAGTCTCCGTTAGTGAAGAGTTATCGAAAGCATGAACTTGTGGATTGATGGAATAACAAATCAGATCTAGTCGCTCTGCTAAAGAGCGATTGCGGTTCAATTCAGTAAAGTATGCATTTGTCCCAGCTCCGATTTTGGCGCCAGACAAATAACGGTGGGCAATTTCAATCCATTTGGAAGAGGTGGATGACTCATCCTGATGGAAGATAAGATAGGTTGTCACAGGAGGTTCGAACTGTTCAATCGCCCTTTTCCAGCTTTTGATTTGTTCTTCAGCTGAATTGTCTAGATGCAGGGCAATTTCTAAAGATATATTTAACAACTTTGCTTCGTTTATAGCCCGTTGTAGTGTTTGTTGGTAATCTAAGTTGAAGTCAATATCCACCCGGAGATGGGATAGATTAATGGCTTTGAGGCGTTCCAGCTCCTTTTCAGAAAGAGGTTGACCGTGTGACGCGACCCCTAGTCCAATACGTGGAATAGAATGTGAGGCTTCTGTATCGAAGGTAAAGATAGTATGGCTGTCTCTTTCATTCTCAAGACGTGCAATTTTTTCAATCGGTTTGGTTTTATTTGATTCTGATTTGAGGGTTAGCCTAATCGATTGTGAAATTTTCGTTCCGGCTTTTACTTCCACCGGATAAGGAACAGCAAGTGGTGTACAGTAGGTTTTGTACGATGCATCTGTCCAATTCCGCTGATCCTCCATTTCGAAGGTATCACCGCTAAACCTGACTTCAGCCCAAAGATCAGTTTCAACTTGGTGGGAAATTGCCTGCATATCCATAAATGGTTGATGTGGTGAGATAAACTTGGGGAAAATACCCTTTTCTATTGTTCCATCAATTTTTTCGACGCGACATGGGATATTGCTGCAAGACATTGGATGAAGGAGACAAAAACCGATACGGTTACGCTCGAAGGTTGAAATCGCTTCACCATCCATGCTGAAAGTGACGGTTCCGTCCTCTTCGCCGATAATTGTTCCCTGCCAAAAGAAATGGATATTATCCTGCTTGTTTTCTACATCATAAGTGATTTTGAATTTTTCATCAGCTATATCTATTTGTAGATTCGATAATTTCGGCAGTATTGTATCCCAGTTATGATCACGAATTGCTACGTACACTCGACGGATAATCTCCTGATTTCCAAAACGAACGTACCGCAAATCACCATCTTCGAACATTAAAGATAGCGGTCCGGCTCGCAATTCTTTGTGTTCTGGTAGCGGGGTATCTTTCCCATAGTATGACACTGGAGGCGATAGTTTTGTGTTCATAATTTCTGCCTTTCCATTATTCTTTATTATCTAGTGCGTTGATACCCTGTTGCAAAGCCTGTTTATACAACCATAAGTCTCCGCCATAGGCCAAGCATCGAAATCCTTTTTCTCGCATTGAACGACCTTCTTCAACGTTAGAAGTCATGAATCCCGCTGACTTGCCGTGTCTCTGACAAATCTCGGCAACATGGGTTACTGCCCGTAGATATTTCGGATGGTCAAACTGTCCGGGGATTTCCATCGAATTAGTCAAATCAAAATGGCCAATCCATAATACGTCAATTCCGTCCAAGGCGGCAATTTTATCTGCATTTTCTAGTCCTTGTACAGTCTCAATTTGGGCTATCAATAATATTTCTTGGTTAATGCTAGACATTTTGTCCAAAATATTACCTTCTTCATAGTCATCATGAGCAACACCAAACGCCGCACCCCGTTTGCCTATTGGTGGATATTTAGCTGAGTCCACGATTATTTTTGCTTGGGCTTCAGTCTCTACCATGGGTACCATAAGCCCCATTGCCCCTACATCCAATGAACGAGCGAAAAAGTGATATTCTGTTGTTGGTACACGTACCATCGGAACGATATCTGCAGCACGTGACGTTGCCATTAATGAACGTATGGTTTCGATACTCCATCCAGTATGCTCCATATCAAATATCAGGAATTCTGCCCCTGCCCCAGCAGCGATTCTTGCAATTCCTGAGGTGTTAAACTCGAACACCATTGTGCCTGTTGAGGTGCCACCTTGACTCAAAATTTGTTTTACTTTATTTTTTCTCATTTTTTCTCCATTCAGTTGGAAAATTTACTTAGTTTTTCCTTTAAACGTGGATGATTTGCAACATCGTGATTGACTACGTTTTGCGGGATGCGACCCATTGAAACATCCACAATGCTTTGGCATGCGCTCTGGCCGTTTCCTAAGAAACATTCATCCGTCCAACAGATAGCATGTGGTGTAAGAATAACATTATCCATACTTAAAAGAGGGTTATTGGTATCAATCGGTTCCTGCTCAAAGACATCCAATCCTGCTCCTTGTATGCGTTGATTACGTAGTGCATTGATTAGCGCTTGTTCTTCTACAATGGGACCGCGTGCAGTGTTAATCAAGTATGCAGTTTCCTTCATCAAATCGAGTCGTTCTGCATTAATCAAGTAGTGTGTTTCAGGAGTCAGCGCACAACAAATACAAACAAAATCCGATTCTCGTAGCAAGTCTTCTATATTTACCAACTCAATTCCTATAGCTTTTGCTTGTTCGATAGTTGCGTAGGGATCATAAGCTAGATGGTGCATTCCAAAGGCCTTAGCTAATGTAAACACTTCGCGGCCGATATTTCCTAAACCGATTACGCCTAGCGTTCGACCAGTAACTCCCGATCCCATGTGGTCCAGTTTTTCTGCCCAGCGACCTTGACGGATCAGGGTGTCTTTGATGGTAAGTTTATGACTAAGGGCTAAAATAAAAGTCATGATTGAAGCTGCAACCGGCCGTCTCACACCGTCAGGTGTTATCGTTAATAGAATACCATTTGTACTACAAGCTTCAACATCCACATTGTCGTATCCTACGCCAAATCTAGCGATAATTGCTAAATCATCGTTCCCATATAATGTGGTGGCATCTACTGTGGATGATAGTACTAGTAATGCATTGTAGCCGTGTATCTGATCCGCACGCAACGTTGGGGTGTTTTCCGAAAGAAATTCCCACTCAATTCCCGTCGCTTGATCCAGCGTATCCACACCAATGTTTCCAAAGCCAATAGTCCCATCTGGTTTCAGGAAGTCTCCTGTCAGACCTACGCGAAATGTCTGGTCCATTAACTTCTACCTCCTTTGTGATAATTTTATCTGTGGTAAATATTAAGAATTCATTAGCTGTTTTTTGCGTTGAAACTTCGTCGGAACGTCTATATCATAGTTACATCTTTAATAATATGGAAATATGCATTTTAAGTTCATGTTATTGCAGAAAACGTATTATATCCCATTGTAAAGATAAGGAGAAGAAAAGTTGAAAGAGTTAATTGCTATTGCTCCAAGAAAGCCTATTTTACAGGATTATGAAGATGGTCCTATTAGTGATGGGCAAGTTCGTGTCAAAGTTGAGTTTGGTGCCCCAAAACGAGGGTCAGAGTTAACAGGATATCATGCTGTTCGAGGTAGTAGTTTTCCTATGGGGCTTGGTAACATGTGTGTTGGTCATATTATTGAAATTGGGGATGGCGTTGAGGGTTTTTCCATTGGTGATCGTGTTGCTAGCCATGGGCATCTTCGTGAAACTCATACATGGAACGCAAATGGTTTGTTGCGGTTGGAGGATCGGATGACATGGAAAGAAGCTGTTTGTTACGATCCCACTCTTTTCGCTTTAGGAGGAATTAGAGATGGTCAGGTTCGTTTAGGAGATACTGTTGCTGTGTTTGGGCTTGGGGCAATCGGACAGATAACGGTACAGATGGCAATAATGGCGGGGGCCTCGTTTGTTGCCGCTGTAGATCCAATTGAAAAACGACGTCAGGCAGCCATAAGTGCAGGGGTTGATATAGCACTGGATCCAACTTCTGTTGATATCGCTGAGGAACTGAAGGCGGCAACTAATGGTCAAGGAATTGATGTTGCCATTGAAACCAGCGCGGCCTATGAGGCATTAGATCAAGCCATACGCGGGTTGGCTTGGGGTGGTAATGTTGCTGTTGTTGGCTGGATGAAGGAGTGTAAGGGTGGACTTGATCTAGGGGCTGTTGCTCATTTTAATATTCCAAATCTAATCTTTGCACGATCTTGTAGTGACCCTAATCGTGACCATCCACGTTGGGATTGGGATCGGATCCAAAAGATCTGTTGGCAATGGCTTAGTGAGGGGCGTTTTCAATGTGAAGATATTGTGTCGCCTGTTGTTCCTTTTTTGGAATCTCCGAAAGCCTATGAAGAAATGGATTTTCATCCGGAAAAAAGTATTAAATTAGGTGTTTCATTTAGGTAGACCTTATATCTTTTTTTAGATGCAAATATGTTCATTTGCGAATATGATAGAGTATCGACATGCCAAATTGAGGAGGTTTTGCTTTATGCTTATTATTGATGGTCATCTCGACCTTTCTTGGAATGCGTTGCAGGGCAACCGGAACCTACTTAATTCCGTTTACACTATTCGGACTCAGGAAAATAAAATACCCGGCAAAGGCCGGGCTCAGGGGACAGTTGCTTTCCCAGAGATGCATAAAGGGCGAATTGGGCTCAGTTTTGTGACGCTATTTGCCCGTTCAACAGGCCAGCCAACTTCGTACGTGGATTACGAATCAACGACCCAATCTTATGGAGTTGCCCGTGGTCAGCTATCCTATTATCGTGCTCTTGAAACAGAAGGCCATGTTCGTATTGTTACCAACCAAACTGAGTTGGATCAGCAAATAACCGAATGGGAAGAGTGGGAGTCTGAGGTAGATCCCAATCATACACCACCTTTAGGGTTTGTTATTACCATGGAGGGGGCAGATCCAATTCTTACACCCGGTCAACTGGAAGAATGGAAAATGGATGGCCTGCGAATCCTAGGTTTGACCCACTACGGATTAGGAAGATACGCGGGTGGAACCGGAACGGAGGTGGGGTTGACTGATTTGGGGCCTCCTTTACTGAAGGAAATGGAACGGTTGGGAATCTTACTGGATCTAACCCATAGCTCGGATCAGGCATTCTGGGAATCGCTGGAACACTATGAAGGGTTGGTGCTGGCCAGTCATAATAATTGTCGTGCTTTGGTTTCCCATCAACGACAATTTGATGATCAACAACTTCGGGGGATTTTCCAAAGGGACGGTGTTATTGGCTTAGCGTTCGATGCCTGGATGCTGAGTCCGGGCTGGACTATCGGTGAAAGTCGAAATGATTCAGTCACCTTGAACACGGTTGTCGATCATATTGATTATATATGCCAATTGGCGGGAAACTGTCGTCATGCGGCAATTGGAACTGATCTGGATGGTGGATACGGCCGGGAACAATCGCCGTCAGATCTTGATACTATCGCTGATTTGCAAAAATTGGTTGGTCTGTTGGAGAAACGCAGCTACAATCATGATGATATTGTTGCTATTATGCATGGTAATTGGTTGAGGCTATTAAATCAGGCTTGGGAATAATCAATGAGACGAGGGTTTAGAGAAGCTGGTTTCTGGCGCAATTTTGTAATAATACAATACAATTGTTCCTCATAAATGGAGATTGATGAATACTTCTGAACGCCATGTTATGGAACTGTTTAACCTACAGGGCAAAGTGGCTATGGTAACTGGAGCATGCGGTTGGTTGGGTTCGACAATGAGCCGAGCATTAGCTGAAGCTGGTGCCCGTGTAGTTGTCACCAGCCGAGAGGAGGGCCGAGCGGTACAGTTTGCCGATTCCTTACCCAATGGCGGTCATTTGGGAGTCAGTTTCGATCAAGATGATACCAATACCATTCCGGATTTGATTAATTGCGTGGTCAAAGAAATGGGGCAGATTGACATATTGATCAATAATGCATATGGTGGTACAGCACCTGATATTAATATCGCCACAGCTGAGGATTTTGATCGGGCCTACCATGTGGGAGTAACGGCTTATTTTCTCCTGGCACGTGATGTTATGTTACATCTGAAGGAACGTCAGGTCTCGGGTTCGATTATCAATATTGCCAGTATGTACGGTGTTGTCGCTAGCTATCCAGATGCCTACGATGAATTGCCGGTTAACAGCCCTCCCAATTACCATGCTTTGAAAGGTAGCTTAGTCCATTTAACGCGCCATCTTGCTGTTTATTGGGCCAAATACAATGTTCGGGTCAATGCAATTTCACCGGGGCCATTTCCCAAACCGCAGATCCGTCAGGATATTGCCGATTTTATCCCTCGTTTGGAAGAAAAAGTACCGCTAGGCCGAATGGGAATTCCAGAGGAATTGAAGGGCGCTGTGGTATTGCTGGCTAGTGATGCAGGTAGCTATATTACTGGTCAAAATTTGTTAATTGATGGTGGGTGGACAGCTTGGTAAGCCCGATCAAAATCCTCAGCTGCGGCGTTTGGCCAGATCATTCAAGAGGTGATACAATTGTTCAGGGCTATCAGGATTAGGAGCATCATCTTGGGATGGAGGCCAAACACCGGATCCTTGAGTTACCAAAATCAGTTTCCATTCCTGATGACGGAGTGAAAAGACGACAAAAACCGAATGATGTATTACTGACTGACGTATTGTTATTATCATTGCCTGTTAAAACAGGTAGAATGTTGTGACTATATTTGGCTGTGTTTTCTGGAAGATTCGTGCCGACGATAGCAGTGCGAGTTGTCATTAAATCAGTTAAACAAATGAGTTGGTCTGAGGAGGTTCCCGGCTTAATAATACTTAGGTCATCTGGCAACGGTTAAACGGTTTGGCTTGATCATGTTCGTACCTGTAAAGAACCTCGTGTTTTAAATGGGTATGTTAGCAGTATCTACCAGTCACAACACCATCCCTTGTTGGAGTGCAAACAGAAGAGAGGGAATGTGTATTTGTAAAACAGACTCCGTCTGTGGACAATTGGTCCATATTTTCTTATACTCTCTACCCCCTAAAAAACATCAGAAAAATGTGTGGTGTTCTAACGCCAATCAAACAGAACGCCTAATGTCTGGCTACGGTCGTGTAAAAACTGCTCATATACTTCTGGGGCTTGGTTTGGTTGATAACGGTGGGTAATTAAATCTTCAACATGGAAAATCTTACGCTCTATATACTTGTAAAATAATTCTATTTGACGATTTCTGGTCCAGTAGGCGTATTCCGGTTGTAGTCTGGTATTATGTGTGCCGATTACTGTAACTTGACGGGTAAGGATATCTTGTGTTAGACGCTGTTTTGATGGTTCTGGTGAATCGCCAAGTAGAATCAACCGGCCGAAATCACGAGCTAACGGTAGGGCTGTTGGAAACACTTGCCAGTGTCCGGTGACGTCATATACCACGTCAGCCAGTTGTCCTTCTGTCTGCTCAGACACCAACTTACCTGCGTCTGCAGCTATCCCGTTAAAAGTTGCTGTGGCTCCGAATCGAGTTGCAGTTGCCAGACGTTTGGGTATGGTATCAATTACTAGAATGTTCCCCAAACCAATGGTTCGTAGATATTGTGTTACTAGTTGACCAAGAGGTCCGAGACCGATGACCACTGCTGTATCTCCCATTGTGTGTTCGGCACGGCGAACAGCAGTCTGGGTAATTGTTGCTAGAGTTGACCAAGCGGCCGCTTCGTAACTGATTGTATCAGGTAACTTGACAACGTTCTCTGGTTTGGTCAAATGAAGTTCTTTGTGATTGGCTCCGGTGTATACACGGTCTCCAACTTTGAGGCTTGATACATTTGAACCCACTTCAACGATCTCTCCGACAGCACTGTAGCCTGGGTAAAATGGGTAGTTTACCCAACTTGACCAGCCTGTGTCGGTATCAAACACTCCGCGATAACAGAAACTTTCTGTGCCAGTACTGGTAAGGCTGACTACGGTACGCACTAGTATGTCATCGGGGTTTGGGTTGGAAACTTGTTCATCCAGAACCTCACATTTTTGTTGGTCTGTGAATACAATTGTTTTTGACTTCATCAGTTTCTCTTTTCTTCGATTAATAAAAGTTTTGAAATAAAAATAAAAGTATAATTATAAGATTCTTCTGCTGATTCGTACAATTCCATGTTTCTGCGCTAAAAAAGGATGAATCGTTTCAATTGATACCATCATAGTTTAAGTTGATTTGTTGGTTGCCCTTCTTTTTCCGCATCGCCATTCGGGCGTGATAATTTTTCTGACATTTTTTTGTGCAGAACATCTGTTCAGCCCCCCGGAATTTCTGGTTATTTACCAAAAATATCTGGTCACAAGAATAGTCGTTGAAACAACATTTCGGTTTAATCAACCGCCCAGTTTCCTCGTCTTTAACTCCCCCACGGACACACAAATCCATTTGTCTAAATACAGACCGACAAATTTCAACGACCCACGGGCGAATGTTCGATTTTGTCAAATCAACTTCACCTTTTTCATCATAAACGAAACGGGCATATACATTGGCCGAGCTTGCTTGCTCCAACGTTTTTGTTCTCTCGACATCAGTCTCAAATCGGTAGGAATCCGGCACTTCGCTTTTATCTACTAGTGCATTGATGTGTCTATCGATCCGCAGTTTGTAATCTGGGTCATCCACTTCTGTTTTACCCAAAATTACCAAACGAAATATTTGTAGATCGTGCCAAATCGACTCAAGATTTTCAGGTGCGGCCCCCATACCATCAACAAACATCTTCTTAAACAAACTAAACCCATCAATATACTTGATTACTCGGTCCAGTTCAGCAATAGTTTTAAGCCGATCCATATTTAAAGCGATTACTTCTCCCTGCTTCTTTTCGTCAGCCATTTTCCTGCACTCCTATATTATTGCGTTCCTATTTCTGGTCCTACCGGTATCCCAATCAACGGTTTAACCACCGTTAAAAACCCTGCAGTTGCTTTCATCATAGCCTCACTGGATACCATTCTGGGTTTTTATGGTAGCCCAGATAGTTGTCAGTTTATCAGGCAATTGTTCCACCGCTAGGTCAACTGCGTCAGCGCCTTCATAAACCAGCAGATCATCTACGTAAGCGGGGGCGGTTACAGCCCAAATATAAAAAACCACGAACTTACAGACTGGTTCCAAGGCAGCATTCCGGAATTTGCCTTGGATAGCTTTGGCATTTAAGGCCAGATCACGATTATCACCGGCAAAGAATTGGAATTCACTCTTTTTGAAGTCGGAGACCACCCGGACATATTTCCACTTATCCGTATCGAACTTGTCCATCTCGTTCCAAGCCGCACCATCGTAGAATCTGGTCATTCCCGCGTTCCAATTGATGTAAGGACCGCCATTATTCTCCTCAATGTTGTCAGCGGAAGCAGCCTTCAGATTGATCGACCGACCGCCACCTTTGACGTAAATCCAGAATTCAACTGAAGTGATGGACTCCTTTGTCTTAATAGCCACTCCCGTTCCATCACCATCGGCACCACCCAGGACGGCCAGTGATTTCTTGCCGGTCTTAACTTTATTCGTTGCTACCTCGGCCGCTTTTCCTTTCACCTTCCAATCCTTGGGTGCTTTACCTGCAAGGAACTCTTCAAATGACGTCTGCATCAATATTTCCGCTGCCAGGTTAGGTAACCACAACAGGTGCAAACTGAGCAAACACCAGACTGACATGATGATCTTGATTTTTGTTTTGGCTGACCAAAGACTATGTAATAACATCGGTGTGAACTCGAGTTTAGTTATCCAGTAATTCATTGTCTGCTCGACATTGTTGATTTTTAGAATCGAACCGCATTTTCTTAGCATCGTCTTCTCCGGTGAAATCCAGTGACAGCTGACTTGGCTACCCAAAGTAGTTAGTAGAATCTCACTTAGCAGTATGATTATCATCTCTACGTATAGTCTAAATCAACAATATTAAACTTATTTGTTCAACATGTTTGTTTAGATATAATACACTGTACTTGCTTAGTGGTAAAATCAAGTGTAGTGGTTAAGAGATTATAATCCTGTGACCATGGGGTTTCATTTAAGTTGAAACTTATGTACAAGCTCGATTATTGGATAGATACTGCAAAACCAAAAACAAACGCTAAATATACAGGGAGAATATGGTGGTTCAGAGATTTGTTGTAAAGTGTTAGCCCCGAATCCAATCCATCCCGGCAGCCTGTCCAACTTAAAAACTACGCGTTGTAGTGATCCTACATTGTTTGATTAGTCTTTCAACCTTCCCGTAGCCGTTTTTCCCATTTGTTACAGAACCTATTTGATTGTACGTGCCGGTAAATAGATTCCTGTGTACAGTTGATCTTAAATATTACAATAGTCTTTTTAATATGTTTCAAAGGAGTTTTCATGTTTAGGTAGGAGCTGTGTCTACCGAAGAAAAAGTCGACTTTGAGAAAAACGATCATTTTGAGACTGCGACACGATTGAGAATCTGGGGGTGATTGTGAATTGTGTTGTTGGTGTTTCAGGGGTTATTCATCGTGGGTGGAATCGCTGTTTTAGCCAGTCAAATCCGTGTTGCCAGTGTTCTCCTAAACTGTGTCCGTGGTCCCGGTAAACGAGCCAGCTCTTTTTGCTTTTAATCTGGTTATAAGTAGCAAAGCATGTTGCTGGTGGACACACAGGGTCTTGCAGACCAACGCGCATCAAAATTTCTGCGTTGATTTTTTCTGCCAGGTTCATGGTATCAAAATAGCTTAATGTTTTGAGCAAACTCACCCAGTTTCGTGTTTCAGGCTTTTGAGTGATCCACATGTCGATTTCATCCCAATGAGTTGTTTTGAAGTATTTATTCCAGTCACATAAAAATGGAATATCTGCAATACAGTACCTGACTCTTTGATCGAAAGCGGCAGTTACGAAACTTAGCCCTCCGCCCTGACTACCACCCCAAACAGCAACCTGCTGTGTATCTACATCATGTCGGGATGCCAAATAGTCCATGGCCCTGATGGAGTCCAGATATGCCCCACGGTAATAATAATCCTCTTTCTCATCTAGACCTCGGATCCAGAGACCTTGTGGTCTTCCAGGTGCTTTATCAGAGTTGCCGTGCTCACGAGGGTTAAAAGAGAATATAATCATGTCGTCGTATTGATCTACTGGCCACATTGCGGAGCCGTATCCGGGAAGCCGCAGCAAAGCAGGATAAATCCCTTCCTTTTTTGGCGCTTCCAGCCATCCCCGAACAGTGAGATTCCCAACACTTTTCATCTCAATCAGGTAAACATCCCGTTTCTGATTACTTTTGTCAGGTTGAGGGATAATCTTGTATTCTGGATCAATACTTTTGAGTTGTGCTAAGGCCTGTATCCAGAATGAATCAAAATCTTGTTCTGATGTTGGGGACACGTGGATTGAATCGGGATTGTAACCAATGATGGTATCGTGTGAATATGTTTTCTCTTCATACCTATAGATACATCTAAAACGGTAAAATCCAGCTTTTGTAATATTCATATTTGGACAATGATTCAGCTCGTTCTGACCTGCGTCAATCCAGAATTCGGTGTTTGTTTCCTGTAAGATTTTTTTCTCATCGGTTTCTATAATCCAAGTTAATTGCCCTCTGGATTTTGTTTCAGTATTGTTGCTTATTTTCGCAAATAGACTGATTTTCTGACTGTTTGTGAAGATACCGTTTGGATTATCTGTACTGATCTTGATTTCAAATGCAGGGTTTTTTTGTGTTAAAGGCATGTCTAAAAGCTATAGGCAAAATTACTGGGTCTAG
>Ga0207984_1000512_pt1 | contig 23048 bp, 23 predicted proteins | sample ETNtaG_30_FD_185760 | JGI IMG/M metagenome (GOLD analysis project Ga0207984, IMG submission 185760) | Marine microbial and viral communities from oxygen minimum zone, Eastern Pacific Ocean - ETNP201306PF43B (SPAdes) (version 2) | ecosystem: Environmental > Aquatic > Marine > Oceanic ...
CATAGCTGATTGGTTGTTTCACCTTAGCACGATAATGATCAATAATTTTATACTTAAGGATTGAGAACAACCATGTTTTAGGAGAACTTTCTCCTTTAAAGGATGAAATTTTCTCGGATGCTGCCAAAAAAGTATCCTGCACTAAATCTTTTGCCAATTCGGAATCAGATACTTTGTGGGTTGCCCAGTTACACATTTCCTGATTGTATTGCTGAACCCATTCTGAAAGTGTATGTGAATGCTCCATTTGATTTAGCTGCAAATTGTTCCTTTGTGTAAAAGTAAGAATAAATATTATAAAGCTTATAGTGATATTATTAATATAGTAACGAGAAGTCAAAAAAATACCCCAAGGAATTTCCTCAGGGTATTATTATATTCTCAAATTATTCCCAACAATGAATGTTTGGAAATTAATTTGTTCTATTATTCAACAACTTCAACACTTGCAGGAGCTTCAACAGTTTCAACTTCAGTAACAGGTTCTTCAACAGGCTTTTCAGTTACAATTGTCATTTCTTCAATTAAGTTGTTTGCTCCGGCAAACTTATCAATAATAAACATCACATAGCGAATATCTACATTGATAGTACGTTGTAGTTCCGGCTCAAAGGCAATATCGCCACTCATGGCTTCCCAGTTGCCGTCGAATGCAAGTCCAATTAGTTCCCCATTTGCATTTATAACCGGGCTACCTGAATTACCTCCGGTAATATCATGATTCGTAAGGAAGCAAACATTCATAACTCCTTCCTTACCATACTGGCCAAAATCTTTTTCCTGATATAATTCCTTAAGCTTTGCCGGAACAATAAACTCCCAATTATCAGGATCTTCTTTTTGCATTATACCATCCATAGTTGTAAAATATTCATAATGAATAGCATCCGCAGGATAATAATCCTGCACCGAGCCATAGGATAATCGCATTGTAAAGTTTGCATCGGGTGCATAGTTATTATCAGGATTCATTTCACGTACACCAGCAATGTATAAACGGTGTCCTTTGGCAAGCTTTTCGTTAGCCTCTTTCAAATTACTCTGCATCGCACGATATGACACGGAAAATGCTTTAACAGCTATCATTGCAGGATCCTTTGAAAGTTTCTTTTTATTTGGAGCATTCAGAAATGCTTCAACTTTCTCTTTACTTGCAAATATTGATTTGCCATACATATAGTCAGCATATTTATTATAGTTACCCTTAAATTTCTTGACCATTTTTAATAAATATGGAGGTTGCTGATCAAGGGGAACATTTTTGTGATACATTTCCATCATAGAAGCAAAAAGGTTTCTATCGATTGCCTCGTTGTAATTTTTAAACTGGCCATCAACTCTGGCTTTTAGTCGGTTAATAGCAATATTTATTGCTGAATCCGTTGATTCTTTATCGTTCAATAATTTGCTTAAACTACTGAACCTATAAGCATAGCCCAATATTTCAGCACCACGGTAAACAGCTTCACGAAAATAAACATTAGCTATATCGTATTGCCCTTTTACGTCATAAGCATCACCAATTAGTACAAGAGCTTCTCCATATTTCATTTTGGCTTTAGGGTTTTGATCAATCCAATTCTGGAATTCAGCCTCTTCTTTTTGTTTTTTCTCCTTCACTTTCAATCGCTTTAACCCTTTTGTTTGCCCTATGAAATATTTCCAGTAATTAGCAGTACCTGCAAACTTGGAAGCGTATTGAAGACGTACATCGGCATCAGCATCCATTCCTTCCCGCATTTTTGCAAGTTTCACTTCGCGTATGTCAACAAATGTTGGGTTAAATGAATTAATTGCTAAATCAACACCAAATGATGATAGAAACCTTTTGGTACCACCTGGGTAACCCATTATCATTGCAAAGTCATCCTGTTCAACCCCTGCAATATTAATTGGCAAATAATGTTTTGATTTTAATGGGACATTTTCTTTAGAATAGGTTGCCGGTTTCCCATCAGGAGCTGTATAAATTCTAAACATTGAAAAATCACCAGTATGGCGTGGCCACATCCAATTATCAGTATCAGCTCCAAATTTACCAATTGATTCAGGAGGGGCTCCTACAAAACGAACATCTCTAAATGTTTCATAAACAAATAAATAATATTCATTGCCACCAAAAAACGAAACTACCCTTGCTGTAAGATGTGAATCTTTGCCGATTACATTTTCCTCAACGGCCTTTATATTATCTTTTATGATTTTATTTCTATCTTCTTCAGACATATCAGATTTTGTGCCATAAAGCACTTTTTTGCTTGCATCTTTCATGTGGTCTAAGAACCTAACTGTTAGGCCAGGTACCGGTATTTCTTTATCTTTGTTCATCGCCCAAAAGCCGTCATCCAGATAATTATCTTCAGGAGTGCTTAATTTTTGGATAGAACCATAGCCACAGTGGTGATTAGTAAGCAACAAACCTTCAGGTGAAACAATTTCTCCAGTACATCCACCACCAAAAATGATAATGGCATCTTTAATACTAGAGTGATTAACGTTGTAAATATCCTCGGCAGTAAGTTTAAATCCCATTTCCTGCATTTCTGCAATGTTCTTGTTTATTAAAAGAGGAATCCACATTCCCTCATCAGCTCTAGTTGCTGGATTAACTCCTAATAAAAGTGCGATAATCGCAATTACTAATTTTTTCATTTTTAAGTATTTATAGTTATTAAATTTAATTTTTTAGACAAATTGATCTCCCTTTTCAACTTTTACATCTGCCACAAATTTTCTTATTTGCTGCTCATCTTTTTTACGGCAAACAAGTAGAGTATTACTGTCTTCAACAATAATATAATCATCTAAACCCTGCAGTACTACCAGCTTATCATCTGGAACATTAACAACACAATTACTAGTGTTGTACAGCATTACATTTTTGCCAACAATTGCATTATTGTCAGAATCTTTGTCTCTTATTGTATATAATGAGCCCCAGGTTCCAAGATCCGACCAGCCGAAGTCAACAGCCAGTGTATATACATTTTTGGCTTTCTCCATTATTCCGTAATCAATGGAAATATTTTTGCAAACTGCATATGTATTTGAAATAAACTGTACTTCATCATCAGTATTATACTTCCCTATGCCTTTTTCAAAAAGAAGATCAACATCATTAAGTAAATCGTTAAAAGCCATCATAATACTTTTAAGCGACCACACAAAAATGCCAGAATTCCACAAAAAATCACCACTTGCAAGAAAGGATTTTGCAATTTCAAGGTTTGGCTTTTCAGTGAATGTTTTAACCTTGTGCAAGGGGATATCATCTGCGTATGCACGTTTTTCATTAAATTGAATGTAGCCATAACCTGTATCTGGGCGACTTGGTTTAATTCCAAGTGTTAGGAGCCAGTTGTTCTTCTGAGCTGCTAGCATAGCCGTTTTGATATTTTTTACAAATTCATCTTCTTTTAGGATAATATGGTCAGAAGGAGCAACTACTACAATTGCATTTGGGTTTTCTTCGTTTATCTTGTAGTTGGCATATGCTACACATGGTGCAGTATTACGCCGTGATGGCTCACATAATACCTGTTTTTCCTTTAGCTCTGGGAGTTGTTCTAATACCAGATTCTTATATATTTCGTTGGTTACAACAAGTATGTTTTCGGGAGGGCAAATATTAGTGAAGCGTTCAAAGGTCAGTCTGATAAGCGTTTTGCCAACTCCAAGAACGTCAATAAACTGTTTTGGTTTTGAAGTCTTACTCATAGGCCAGAAACGTGTGCCTACGCCTCCTGCCATTATTACGCAATAATTGTTTTTACTGGTTGCCATAGATAATTTTTAGTTGTAAGGAAGCCTAAAGAGAAAATCGTTTAGTTGACATTCTATTATTGCAATATAAAGCATAAATCATTATCTATCAGATATGTTTTCCGATAAGGGGCATCAAAAATACAAAACTCGTTGGTTTATTTTGATGTAACTATAATAAAATTGAGAATAGATTAATCTTTGTCAACTCTTACTTTAAGTCACAACGTAACTTTTGTAATATTTTAATTGTTTATTTCCTCTACTGGTGTTAAAGGATGAAAAAGATATTGTTTTTTATTTTGCAGATTTAAACAAAGATACCGCGTTCTTTTTTTGATTCCTTTTTTAAACTTGTTTCCATTTTCTATTTGAAATATCGCATTTTCAGGAAGGTCTTCCAGATGAGTAATCAGCTTGTACTTATCATATTTCTTTAACATTCGTGACAACTTTAAATCGGAACTACTTGAGGCTTTGCTATTTACTATACTTTTTGATAATACAGTACTAATGTCATCAGGAAAGATACTTTTTTCCAACAAAGTATTCATCAAATTTCGATACTCAGATTTCCACTCAATTCCATGAGGTGAAAATTTATTTTGAAATTTCTCCCATACAATTAAATGGGCCATTTCGTGAACAAAGGTTATTAAAAATGCAAACGGGTTTAGATTATGATTAATGCTGATGCGATGATTAGAATGATTAACAGGTGGGCGATAATCGCCTAGCTTACTACTTCGATTTCGGGTTATCTTAAGATGCACATTCTTTTGTACAATCCATTTCATAACTTGGTTAATAGATTTTGCAGGAAGATATTCCTTTAATATTTCTTCTTCTTTCATCTTGTGGACAAAGATAAAAAGGATGTATCATTATTTATTAAAACATTTCCATTAATTTTACCTATACAAATTACCTATATTTTGGTATTTTCTATAATGGGTTTATCAGGCACCTTTGTCAATAAAATTAATTTGACATGAAAAAAGTAGTTATAGTTGTTCTTGTTTTAATTATTTCAATCGATTCATATTCACAAGTATTTGGAATTTCTGCGTCTAAACTAGCAGTTATAAATGCTACTACTGTAGTCAGGAATCAGTTGGAGTTTGAACCTGGTTTTGGTTATTATTGGGCAAAAAAATATTATGACGATAATGGGAAATTAAAACCACTTTCCAATACAAATGATAGCACTGAAGTATACCAAGAGTTGGTTTTCAGATTTACTTATGGTATAACCGATAAAATTGAAGCTGGTATGATGATTGCCTCGGATTTGAGTTCCCTTTCAGCAGGAATAAAATACACATTATTTACAATAAATAATTTTTCGGGTGGATTTATGGCAGGAGGTACCTTTGCCAATCAAAGCGATATTGTTGCACTAAACTCAGGTATTTATGGAAAAACATTTTCTGTAGCTACAGGTTTGGTATTTTCTAATGAATTTTCTGAAAAATTATCTCTCGATTTTGATGCTCAATATCAATGGTTAAGAGATGATAAGGTTTCTTACTCCCACGATTTTTTTGCAAATGCAGAACTTAGTTATATTTTTAAAAATAAAAATCAATTGATAGGTGGGTTTTCATATGTTCTTAATAATCATACACATGAGTATGATGGCCACCAAAATTACTTGCTTACTTTAAATCTTGGAGCTTCTGTAGAAACAGGAAAGACATTTATTTTTAATTTTTTGTTCCCGATAACAATTTTAGGCAGAAACTATAATAAGTTAAACGGCTTTAGTTTTGCTCTAACCATATTTCTTAATTAACCTGTTAAACCTTATAACTTTTCGTAATAATCTCATTGTGATAACTCCACTTTGAACAATTATCACAATCCTTGTTTTTACGCTTAGTGGGGCGATATGCTTTTCTACTGGTATTACAAGATGATCCCATAATTAGCACACATAACAAAAGTGGAAAAATTATTTTGCTAAGTTTCATTCGTTTACTTTTTAGTGCAGTATAGTAATATTTGGTAATCACATTGTATCTTATTGTACCTATAGACATCATAAAAAATTTATTATGCAATTTTACGTTAAATATAAAAACGAAACATTAAAACTCTTGTTGCATTAAATAAAAAATCTTTTTGTGTAACTTAGCCGATGTATTAATTTTTTGTCAGTTCTAATTTTCAACAATAAAGCATCTTATAAAATAATCCATGTTTTATAATGGGATTTCTTAGAGAAACGGGTAATTATGTCACGTTAATGATTGAAACCTTTAGACGTCCTGATAAGGGTAAGGTTTTCAAGCGACAATTAATTATTGATTTTCACGCACTTGGTGTTGATTCAATAGGAATTGTTGTATTTATTTCCCTGTTTATAGGAGGCATCATTGCAATGCAAATGGCTTATAACATCGATAACCCCCTGGTACCACTGTACCTGGTTGGATATACCACCAAGCAAATGATGATCCTTGAAATTTCACCAACAATAATTAGCCTGATCCTTGCAGGCAAAGTAGGATCGAGCATAGCTTCTGAGATTGGGACAATGCGTGTTACTGAGCAAATTGATGCACTGAAAGTAATGGGAATAAATCCTGCAAACTATCTAATATTACCCAAAATTACAGCTGCAATGCTGTTTTTTCCGGTTCTGGTTATTTTTTCAATTTCAGTAGGATTGGGAGGTGGATTATTAGCTGTATTCATTACCGGCTCTGTAACAACAACTGATTTTATTGATGGTTTGCAGGCATGGTGGCAACCATTTGATATTTTTTATGCCATAATTAAAACCGTAGTTTTTGCATTTATTATTGCTTCTATTTCGGGATTTAAAGGATATTCTGTTGATGGTGGATCGGTTGAAGTTGGTCGCGCCAGTACAAACGCAGTTGTAGCTAGCAGTATCTTAATAATTATCTTCGACCTACTCCTAACTCAAATGCTATTAACATGATTGAAGTTAATAACATATCCAAATCATTTGGTGACCAGCAGGTTCTAAAGGACATTACCACAAGTTTCGATAAAGGAAAAACAAACTTAATTATCGGGCAAAGTGGATCTGGGAAAACAGTTCTGATGAAATGCTGCATTGGATTGATTGATGTAGATGAGGGTGAGGTTAGTTTTGATGGAAGATGTTTCTCAGGCCTTAATGAGAAAAAGAAAAAAGATACCCGAAAAGAAATGGGAGTGCTATTTCAGGGGGGAGCCTTGTTTGATTCATACACTGTTGAGGAGAATATTATGTTTCCTTTAAATATGTTCACAAAATCTAGTTATAAAGAAAAGCTGGAAAGAGTAAATGATGTACTTAGTCACGTGAACCTTTCCAATGTTAATGATAAGTTCCCTGCTGAACTAAGCGGGGGCATGATCAAAAGAGTTGCAATAGCCCGAGCTATTGCTATGAACCCCAAGTATTTATTTTGTGATGAGCCAAATTCGGGCCTTGATCCTAAAACCGCCGAATTAATTGATGATCTTATCTCAGTACTTACACATAAGTTTGAGATGACAACAGTTATTAATACTCACGATATGAATTCTGTGTTGCAGATTGGCCAGAAAATTGCCTTTATAAAAGAGGGCGAACTATGGTGGGAAGGTGATAACAAGGAAATCTTAACAACCAACAATAAGGAACTGAACGAATTTGTTTTCTCGACAGAACTTACCCGGCGTATAAAATGATAATACTATGACAATAAATTTGTTAGATATAATTTTACTTATTCCGTTATTGCTTTTTGCCTGGAATGGTTATAAAAAAGGGTTCATTATTGAGCTTGCTTCATTAGCTGCATTAGTTCTTGGTTTATATATGGCTTTTTTCTTTTCTGATTTTGCCGCAGAAATGCTTAACGATCTTTTTGATATGGATCAGAAATATGTGGCAGTATTTGCCTTTCTAATGACATTTATTGTTGTAATCTTTTTAGTACTTACTGTAGGTAAAATAGTGCAAAAATTTGTTGATATTCTATTATTAGGGTTTTTAAACAAACTTGCCGGTGCCGTTTTTGGATTGCTGAAAGGAGCTTTATTACTTAGCATATTAATTTTTGTGATCAACTATTTTGATTATGGTGAATACATTATTAAAAAGGAGGAACGAGAAAAATCAATCTTTTTTGAGCCCGTTGAATCCATTGCCCCTGCATTATATTCTTGGTTGAACTCTAACAATTTTACTTTTGAAATCCCTGAGAAAGAAGAGTTGATTAATAAAGTGATATAGAATATCTCTAATTTTCAATAGCTGCAACACCCGGTAACGTTTTCCCTTCTATAAATTCTAACATTGCCCCACCTCCGGTTGAAACATAACTAACTTTATCCTGTAGTTTATATTTATTAATGGCAGCAACTGAATCACCTCCACCAATTAGAGAGAAAGCTCCATTTTTTGTAGCTTCAACAATTGCATTTGCTACTTCTATTGTTCCTTGCGTAAAGTTGTCCATTTCAAAAACCCCCATCGGACCATTCCATAGTATTGTTTTTGAACTTTCAATGATATCCGTAAATGCTTGACCTGTTTCAGGACCAATATCAAGTCCCATCCACCCATCAGGTATTTCATGTGCATTGCAAAACTTATGAACTGCATTGTTGTCAAATTTATCCGCAATAACAGTGTCAGTTGGAATATGGAAACAAACATACTGCTCTTCAGCTTTTTGCATTGCTTCTTTGGCAGTTTCAATAAGTTCATCTTCAACAAGTGAATTACCTACATTACCACCTAGCGCTTTGATAAAAGTGAACATCATTCCGCCACCTATTAGAATGTTATCAACCTTATCAATTAAATTATTGATTATTTCAATCTTGCCTGAAACTTTTGCCCCCCCTAATATTGCTGTAATTGGCTTTCTGCCTTCTTTAATTACTTTATTAATGTTAATGAGCTCATTTTTCATCACGTAGCCAAACATTTTGTTTTCAGGAAAGAACTTAGCAATAATAGCTGTTGAGGCATGGGCACGGTGAGCTGTACCAAAGGCATCATTCATATAAACATCGGCAAGATGAGCTAGCTTCTCAGCAAAATGCTCATCACCTAAAGTTTCCTCTTTGTGGAATCGCAAGTTTTCAAGTAATAGTACTTGCTCAGGTTTCAATTTCTTTGATAGTTCTATAGCTTGTTCCCCAATACAATCATCAGCAAATTGCACTTTAACACCCAATTTCTTTGATAAGCCGGGTATAAGATGTTTTAACGAGAATTTGTTTTCTGGTCCGTTCTTAGGCCTACCCAAATGGGACATAAGAATCACGGATCCACCAGAACTTAATATTTTTTTTATTGTAGGAATTGCAGCCCGTATTCTTGTGTCATCTGTAATTTCAAAGTTCTCATTAAGAGGCACATTGAAATCAACTCTTACGATGACCTTTTTATTTGTAAAATCGAATGTGTCAATGTTTTTCATCTAATTTTTTCTTTCGGGTTTAGAATAGTTTTTACCAAAATTATAACAAAAATTAAAGCAGAATCAATTAATAGGAAAAAGGATAAAGAAGTTACTGTTTTTAACAAAACTGCCTCGTAAAAACAATTTTTATTGATAAATTCTAATCACTGAATTTTAATTTAACATTGCTGGTTCGGAGGCAATTAATTTCTTAGTATATTCAGATTTTGGGCTATTATAAATTGTATCAGCATCACCAATCTCTATAATATTTCCATCTTTCATAACCATTATTCTATCGCTCATAAATCGCACAACACTTAAGTCGTGAGAAATAAATATGTATGTGAAACCAAACTCTTTTTTAAGATCATTTAGCAAATTAAGAACTTTTGCCTGAATTGATACATCAAGTGCAGAAACAGCCTCATCACAGATAATAAATTTTGGATTAAGAGCAAGAGTTCTGGCAATTACGATCCTTTGTCTTTGTCCACCCGAAAACTCATGAGGATATCGATTGAAATGTTCTTTTTTCAATCCAACTTTTTGAAGCAGACCAATTACTTTTTCTTTTCGTTGTTTATTATTCCCATAAAGTTTATGAACTTTCATAGGTTCTATAATAGCATTTCCTATACTGATACGTGGATTTAGTGATGAATATGGGTCCTGAAACACGATATTAATATTTTTGCGCTGTTTTTTCAGAGACCTTGTATTGAGTGAAATTATGTCCTTATTATTAAAGAATATTGATCCATTATCAGGCTCAATGAGTCTAAGAATACTTCGCCCAAGTGTTGTTTTTCCGCAGCCCGATTCACCAACTAATCCAAGAGTTTCTCCCGGAAATACATCAAAACTTATATCATCAACTGCAGATAAATAACTAGTCGTTTTACCAAACAAGTTTTTTGACAAACTATATTTCTTTTCCAGGTTTTGAACTTTTAATATGGGTAGCTTACTGTATATCTGTTTATGTAAGTTTATTCTGCTTTGTGTATTAGGTGGGGTTTTTGTGTTATCAACTTCACTATTTAAATAATCATCAATTTCAGGAAGACGATCGATGCGCTTGTCAATTGGCGGTCGGCATGCGAGTAACCCTATCGTATAAGGATGTTTGGGATGCTCAAAAACTTGCTTGATTTTGCCAGACTCTACAATCCGGCCCTTATACATAACTGCCACCTCATCAACAATTTCACTTATTACTCCTAAATCGTGACTGATAAATAACAATCCCATCCCATATTCCTCTCTAAGACTTTTCAAAAGTGTAATTATCTCTTTTTGAATGGTAACATCCAGGGCAGTTGTTGGTTCATCAGCAATAAGTAAATCAGGTTTGTTAGCAATGGCCATTGCAATCATTATCCGTTGCTTTTGTCCGCCTGATAATTGATGTGGGTAACTCTTATAAATATCCTCAGGTCTTGGGAGATTAACTCTATTAAATAAACTGATAACTTGTTGATATGCAGTCTTCTTATTCTCCCTTTGATGTTGCATGATACTTTCAGCTACCTGTTTCCCACATCTAATAACAGGATTTAAGGCAGTTGCCGGCTCTTGAAAAATCATCGAAATATTATTTCCCCGAAGCTTTCGTATACTTTCCTTATTGAGCTCAATTAAATTTACATTGTCAAAATTTATTTCTCCAGTTAAAATGTTTGCCTGCGGAGGAAGCAATTGCATTATAGCTAATGCTGTAACTGATTTTCCTGAACCCGACTCACCCACAAGTCCAAGAGCCATTCCTTTATCCAATTTCAGGTTTACACTATCAACAGCCCTATTTTCTGATGAACCTGAATTAAATTCTATGCTTAGATTTGATATTTGTAGCAATTCGGAATATTTTAAGTGAGAATCAGGAAATTAATATTATTTTTGCAGCGATTTTTCAAAACCAGTAAAACTAATCAAATGTCTGATCCAAAAGTAAGTATTTTTAGTGGTCGCAAAACGCGTTATCTTGCTGAAAAAATAGCTGATAGCTATGGTATAGAACTTGGAAAATCAATTGTTACTAGTTTTTCAGATGGCGAGCTTCAAACATCTTATGAAGAAAATATCAGAGGAAGAGATGTATTTATTATTCAGTCAACATTCCCACCAGGTGATAATTTACTGGAACTGTTAATGATGATTGATGCTGCAAAGCGGGCATCTGCAAGGAAAATTATAGCAGTGATTCCATACTTCGGTTACGCCAGGCAAGACCGAAAAGATAAACCAAGGGTATCGATAGCATCAAAATTGATCGCAAATCTGTTAACAACAGCAGGTGTTGACAGGGTTATTACTCTTGATTTACACGCTGATCAAATTCAGGGGTTTTTTGATGTACCTGTTGATAATCTTTATGCATCAAATATCTTTATGGATCACATACGAAAATTGAATCTTCCTAACCTGGTAATGGCATCACCTGATACAGGTGGTACAAGACGAGCAGCATCTTACGCAAAAGCTCTAAACACTGGTTTCGTAATTTGTTATAAACAAAGGGCAAAGCCTAATGTAATTGAGCGAATGGAACTTATTGGAGATGTGGAAGGCAAAGATGTTATCCTACTGGATGATATCATTGATACCGCCAGCACAATTACCAAAGCTGCCAATTTGATAATTAGCAGAGGAGCTAGTACGGTTCGGGTATTTTGTACTCACCCAATATTTTCAGGCGGAGCCTATGAGAGTCTTAACAATTCAAAAATTACTGAGATAGTTGTGACGGATACAGTTCCTCTAAAACAACCTTTGGAAAAAATTAAAGTGTTAAGTACCGCTGATTTGTTAGCTGAAGTAATACATAGAGTGCAGAACTTTGAGTCGATTAGCTCACTATTCAACATAAAAAAGAAGTAGTTTATCTATTATAATATTATTAATTAAATTTTAAAAAATGAAAACAGTATCATTGAGCGGTTCTCCAAGAGAGAACGTAGGGAAAAAAGATGCTAAAAAACACAGGAGGGAAGGAAATATTCCTTGTGTTCTTTACGGAGGTGAAAAGCAAATTCACTTTGTTACAAATGAAATTAAATTTGATAAAGTTATCTTCTCACCAGAAGTATTTTTAATTTCTGTTGACATTGATGGCAAACAATATCAAACCATACTACAGGATGTTCAGTATCATCCTGTTACTGATAAGGTGTTACATGCTGATTTTCTTGAATTGACTACAGGGAAAGAAATTGCAATTGGCATTCCTGTAACTCTAGTTGGTTCTTCAGCAGGTGTTAGTGCCGGAGGTCAACTGATCAAGAAAATGCATAAAATCAGACTGAAAGGACTTGTTGATAATATACCCGATAATGTTGAAGTTGACATTACCGACCTTGTTATTGGAGGTTCAATTAAAGTTAGAGATATTGAAGTTGAGAACCTAACATCACTCGATCCATCAAACTCTGTTATTGTTAGAGTTAAAATGGCACGGACTGTAGTAGAAGATGAAGAGGATGAAGAAGGTGAAGAGGGAGAAGAAGGTGAAGAAGGTGAAGAAGGTAAAGGAGAAGGAGCACCCCCATCTCCAACACCAGCTCCTAAGGAATAAAAAATTATAATGAATAATTGTGAAGGGATAAAGGGAATAATTAACTTTATCCCTTTATTTTTTTAGTAACTACACCTACGTGAAGTATTTAATAGCCGGTCTTGGAAATATTGGAACTGAGTATGTAAATACAAGACATAATATTGGTTTTGAAGTTGTTAATATCTTGACTGATGAACTGAAAGGTGAGTCGAATATAGAGCGGTTAGCAGTTGTTTCTCGCGTTAAATTTCGTGGACGAAGCTTAATAATTATTAAGCCTACAACATTTATGAATTTAAGTGGAAAAGCAATAAAATATTGGCTGGACAAGGAAAAAATACCCAATGAAAGGCTACTGGTTATTCTCGATGATATTGCACTACCCATAGGAACATTACGCATTAAAGCCAAGGGTGGTGATGCCGGACATAATGGTCTTACAGATATTATTGATAAATTAGGAACAAATGTATTTGCCAGACTACGAATAGGCATTGGTGATAATTTTCCAAAAGGAAGACAGTCAGATTACGTATTAGGGTGCTGGACAAAATCTGAAGAAAAACTCATGATCCCACGAATAGAAATAGCCTCTGAAATTATCAAAAGTTTTACAGTTATTGGTGTCGGTAGTACTATGACAACGTACAATAATAAATGACGACGTTTCAAAAATCAGAGTAATCAGTGCTCTCTTATTTGCACCGAATCCATATTTAAGGTCTTATTATTTTGCCTTTAAGCTCTCGGTAACAATCCCGGAAATCTTATCAATACTTATTCTTTCCTGTTGCATACTGTCGCGTTCACGGATAGTAACCGTACCGTCTTCAAGTGTTTGATGATCAACAGTTACGCAATATGGTGTTCCTATAGCATCATGACGTCGATAACGTTTTCCAATAGCATCCTTTTCCTCATAGAAACACATGTGATCATATTTCAACTTTTCCATTATTTCACGTGCTTTATCCGGCAAACCATCTTTTTTGGTAAGAGGAAAAACCGCAATTTTATAAGGAGCAAGTACCGGAGGAAGTTTCATAACAATTCTAGAACTACCATCATCGAGATTTTCCTCTGTATAAGCATAGCTTAATATAGCCAGGAACATTCTGTCAAGTCCAATGGATGTTTCTACCACGTAAGGAACATAACTTTGGTTTAATTCAGGATCGTGATAGCGCAATTTTTTACCTGAGTGTTCTTCATGAGCACTAAGATCAAAATCGGTACGTGAGTGTATTCCCTCTAATTCTTTAAAACCCATTGGGAAATCAAACTCTATATCAGCAGCAGCATTAGCGTAATGAGCAAGTTTATCATGATCGTGGAAACGGAATTTTGAAGCAGGAATACCTAATGAAACATGCCAGGTCATTCGTTGCTCTTTCCAGTATTCATACCATTTCATTTCTTCACCCGGGCGGACAAAAAATTGCATTTCCATTTGTTCAAATTCACGCATGCGGAATATAAACTGACGGGCAACAATCTCATTTCTAAATGCTTTACCGGTTTGTGCAATACCGAATGGGATTTTCATTCTGCCCGTTTTTTGCACATTAAGGTAATTTACAAAAATACCTTGCGCTGTTTCAGGTCTTAAAAATATTTCTGTTGCTCCTTCGGCTGTTGAACCCATATTTGTTGAAAACATCAGGTTGAACTGTCTTACTTCTGTCCAGTTTCGGGAACCGGAAACCGGGCATGCAATTCCGATATCCTCTATAAGTGTTTTGATTGAAGCCATATCGTTGCTATCCATAGCAGTATAAAGTCTGTTCTTTATACCTTCAATCTTATTCATATTATCCAGAACACGAGGATTTGTTTCTCTGAATTGTTTCTCATCAAATGATTCTCCAAAACGTTTTTGAGCTTTTGAAACCTCTTTTGTAATCTTGGCTTCTATCTTAGCCAGATGGTCTTCTACCAAAACATCAGCTCGATAGCGCTTTTTTGAATCCTTATTGTCAATCATGGGATCATTAAAAGCATCAACATGCCCCGATGCTTTCCAAACAGTTGGATGCATGAATATGGCGGTATCAATTCCAACAATATTTTCATGCAACTGAACCATCGATTTCCACCAATAATCACGTATGTTGTTCTTTAGTTCAACCCCATTTTGGGCATAATCATATACCGCACTTAACCCGTCGTAAATTTCGCTCGACTGAAAAACAAAACCATACTCTTTTGCGTGAGCTATTATCTTTTTAAATAGGTCTTCGTTGTTTGCCATTTGTTTTATTAATTAGTAAAAAAGTCAACCACATTGCCAAATGTACTGGTAGTACGTTTATAAAACTCAGTAAATCCGCACTGTGTACACGAAATTGTTGTAAACTTTTTATTTTGAACATCAAAAATTTTGGCAAAAGCACCACCAGTTGCTCTCATTTCATCGGCTTCGTAGTGCTTGTTACCGCATTTGGCACAAACGTATTCTTTTTTTTGCATAGTAATCTGTTATTAAATAGTCATTGCGAGCAAAGCGAAGCAATCTCAATAAAAATTGCAATAAGATTGCTTCAGTCGTTCCTCTTTCGCAATGACGATTATTGTTTCAGTTAAGTCCCTAAGGTTGCTACCATAACAGCTTTAATGGTATGAAGCCTGTTTTCTGCTTCATCAAAAACCAAAGATGCTGGTGATTCAAAAACATCATCAGTAACTTCCATAGCTTCAACACCGAATTTTTGGTAAATCTCTTCTCCAACAATAGTATCGCGATTATGGAAAGCAGGAAGACAATGTAAAAATTTTACTTTCGAATTACCTGTTTTTTCCATCATCTCAGTATTCACCTGGTAAGGAATCATCATAGCAATTCTGTCTTTCCAAACTTCGTCGGCTTCGCCCATGCTAACCCATACATCTGTGTAAACAAAATCAACACCGTTAACGCCTTCTTCAACGCTTTCGGTAAGCAAAATTTTAGCTCCGGTTTTTTTAGCTATTTCTTTACATTCTTTAACTAGTTCTTCATCAGGCCACATTTGTTTTGGGGCTACAGCGCGAAAATCCATACCCATTTTAGCAGCACCAACCATAAGTGAGTTACCCATATTATTGCGTGCATCGCCTGCAAATGCAAAACTTACTTGATGTAAAGGTTTGTCTGAATGTTCCATCATTGTTAGGAAGTCGGCAAGAATTTGAGTTGGGTGGTATTCATCCGTAAGGCCATTCCATACAGGTACACCAGCATATTTACCAAGTTCTTCAACAATGGGTTGGCCAAAACCTCTGTATTCAATTCCATCATACATGCGCCCAAGGACCCGTGCAGTATCTTTCATCGATTCTTTTTTGCCAATCTGTGACCCTGTAGGACCAAGATAAGTAACGTTTGCTCCCTGATCATAGGCTGCAGCCTCAAAAGCACATCTTGTTCGTGTAGATGCTTTTTCAAAAATAAGAGCAATGTTTTTATCAGTAAGTCTTTTTTGTTCAGTTCCTGAATACTTAGCTTTTTTTAAATCTGCAGAAAGTTCAAGCAGGAATTTTATTTCTTTTGGAGTGAAATCCAACAATTTTAGAAAGTTTCGGTTTCTTAGGTTGAATGCCATATTATTATGTTTTAATCGTTAATTATTAATATACTATACTAAAATATGCTGGGCAAAAATAAGCAAAATCCATTTTAAAGATTAGTTAATGATTATAAAGTTAGATGTAATTATGAATAATCGATTATTAGATGTTGGTTGTTTAAAATGATTGAAAAAACGTCTTAATATTGCACAATTATTCTGTATTTATTTTTGTTATGATTATTGTTGATGATATCCTTGTTTCGGATGAAATAAGAGAAATATATTTTGCCTGCAATTTGCTGGCTTGCAAAGGCGATTGTTGCATACTAGGTGATGCTGGCGCTCCTCTTGAAGAAGAAGAAATCGCAATAATGGAAGATGATGTTGACGACGTAAAGCCTTACATGACTGAACGTGGTTTAGAGGTTATAAATCGGGTGGGTGTTTTTGAGTATGATAGTGATGGTGAATATGTAACACCCTTGGTTGATGATATTGAATGTGCTTTTGTTTATTTTGAAAATGGTATTAGCTATTGCGCTATTGAAAAGGCTTATATCGAAGGAAAAATTAAGTTTCAGAAACCTATTTCCTGTCATCTTTATCCCATTAGACTTAGCAAAATAGGGCCTTCAACTGCCATAAATTATCACAATTGGCATATTTGTTCACAAGCATTAATTGATGGAAAAAAATCAGGAGTGCCACTCTATAAATATCTTAAAATACCTTTGATAAGGAAATTTAGTGAGGCTTGGTATAACAAACTAATTGTGAATTTAGAGAAGGCATTAAAACAATAATTTTTGTCACGCTATTATTAAACCTGACAGGATGGTTTAAGCAGTTGCATCAGGGACTATCTTCATTCCCTCAAGCTCCTTATCAATATGAAACATTCCAGCTTTATCGTTACCAACAAGTTTGATTTTATCAAGTATAGTATTGAATAAGCTTTCTTCTTCAAGTTGTTCGGTAATATACCACTGAAGGAAGTTCATTGTGGTATAATCTTTCTCGTGAACTGTAACTTCGTAAAGAGAATTTATCGCTTCGGTAATAAACTTTTCATGCTCCATAACTTTTTCAAACACATCCTGAAGAGAAGTAAATTCGCTATTAGGTTGCTCAATGTCTACAAGTTGTGCTTTGCCTCCACGATCATTTAAATAATGAACTAATTTAAGCATGTGCATTCGTTCTTCTTCCGCATGAGAAAATAGAAATTTTGCAGCTCCAGGATAACCTTTTTGTTCACACCATATTGCCATAGCTATATATAAGCGTGACGAATATTCTTCTTTTTTTATTTGATCGTTTATTACGGATTGGACTTTTAGATTAATCATGTTATTTGTTTTTTGTAACAAAGATATGCAATATTAAGAGATGGAAGACAGTAGAAAGAAGTCCGAAGTTAGAAGCTTTAAGATAAAGATTTGTCAGCCTTTCAAAGCTTCGGCTCCTCCAACAATTTCTAGTATTTCATTTGTAATGGATGCCTGACGAGCTTTATTGTAAGTTAGCTTAAGATCCTTAAGCATTTCATCAGCATTTTCGGTAGCCTGATGCATAGCTGTCATCCGGGCTCCGTGTTCCGAAGCAAAACTATCAAGAAGTGCTTTATACAGTTGTACTTTAATCGCCTTAGGAACTAAAGCTTCAAGTATTTCTTCTTTGCTTGGTTCAAAAATATAATTGGTATTAGATTCTACTTTATTATCAGTTTCTTTTTCTTTAGTTTCAACAACAGGTAAAAACTGCTCTTCCTGCAACAATTGTACAGCAGCATTTTTAAACTGATTGTAGATCAACACAATTTTATCATATTTTTTATCTGAAAACAACAACATTAATTTCTCAGTAATTGGTATAGAGTTTTCAAATGATAGGTGATCAAATATATCAGTTATAATGTCTATTGGTTTGTATCCTGCTGAAATTAATCCGTCGGCACCTTTTTTGCCAATACATAGTACATTTACATTGCCTTTTTTATACTGTTCAGAATATTTGCCTTCAATAAGATTTATGGCACTCTTAACAACGCTTGCATTAAAAGCACCACAAAGCCCGCGATTTGATGTGACTGTAACAATCAGAACCTTATTCGATCCTCTGTCAGTTGCATATATACCTTCGTCAGAGTTATCCAGATCGTTGCTAATATCTTGCATTATGCTATGCAATTTTTGAGCATAAGGCCTCATACTTAGAATAGCTTTTTGAGCTCTTCTTAACTTTGATGCGGCTACCATTTTCATGGCACTCGTAATCTGTCGTGTAGAGTTAACCGAAGTAATTCGTGTACGTACTTCTTTTAGGCTGGCCATAATTACTAATTAGATTTTTCTTCATATTGACGACTTACATCAGCAGCAGCTTTTGTTAATGCTGTTGTAATTTCATCTGTATACTTACCTTCGCCCAGCTGTTTAAGTATCTCTTTATGTTGTGTCTCCATGTACAAAAGAAATGCATCTTGAAAGTCAATAATTCTGTTTACCGGTACCTTCGAAAGAAGATTTTGCGAGCCGCAAAAAATAATAGCAACTTGCTGTCCAACTGTTAGTGGTGAATATTGTGGTTGCTTAAGTATTTCAACATTCCTTCTTCCTTTTTCAAGAACAGACATAGTAGCAGCGTCAAGATCAGAACCAAACTTTGCAAAAGCTTCCAGTTCGCGGAATTGTGCCTGGTCGAGTTTAAGAGTTCCCGCCACTTTTTTCATAGATTTGATCTGAGCATTACCTCCAACTCGGGAAACTGAAATACCTACATTAATAGCAGGTCGGATACCAGAATTAAACAGATTACTTTCAAGGAATATCTGTCCATCAGTAATAGAAATAACATTTGTAGGAATATAAGCACTTACGTCACCTGCCTGTGTTTCGATTATTGGCAGTGCTGTTAATGAGCCACCTCCCACTACCATATCTTTAATACTATCAGGAATATCGTTCATTTTTTTTGCAATATCATCTGCGTCAATAACTTTAGCAGCTCTTTCGAGGAGTCTTGAATGCAGATAAAAAACATCACCGGGATATGCCTCACGTCCTGGTGGACGACGCAATAGCAAACTTACCTCGCGATAAGCAACTGCTTGTTTACTAAGATCATCATAAACTACTAATGCAGGACGGCCAGTATCACGGAAAAATTCACCAATTGCAGCACCGGCAAATGGTGCATAAAACTGCATAGCAGCAGGATCAGATGCAGTGGCCATCACAATAGTTGTATAAGCCATGGCTCCATTTTCTTCCAGAGTTTGCTGAATGTTTGCAATAGTCGATCCCTTTTGACCCGATGCAACATAAATGCAGTAAACGGGTTCGCCTTTTTCAAAAAATTCCTTTTGATTGATTATTGTATCAATGGCGATAGCTGTTTTACCGGTCTGACGGTCGCCAATAATAAGCTCACGCTGTCCACGACCAATAGGTATCATAGCATCAATGGCTTTAATACCAGTTTGAAGAGGTTCGTTTACAGGTTGCCGAAAAATAACACCTGGTGCTTTTCTCTCTAGAGGCATTTCATAAGTTTCTCCTTGTATTGGTCCTTTGCCGTCAATAGGCTCTCCTAATGTATTAACAACCCTGCCAAGCATGCCTTCACCAACTTTAAGGGAGGCAATACGTTTTGTGCGCTTTACGCTGTCACCTTCGTTTATATCACCCGGTTCACCGAGCAATACAATACCAACGTTATCCTCCTCAAGGTTAAGAACTATTCCCATTAACCCTGTTTTTTCAAATTCCACAAGTTCTCCTGCTCCAACGTTTGTTAGTCCATAAACTCGGGCAATACCATCACCAATTTGTAATACCGATCCTACTTCTTCTAATACCGCTTCCGATTCAAAGCCTGCAAGTTCTTTACGTAGAATGGCTGATACTTCAGCCGGTTTAATGTCTGCCATATGATATACTTTTTACTTTTTTTTAAAACTGCGTTTCATACAAGTTCTCCGAAAAATCCTTTTTCAACTTATTCAATTGATTAATTATACTTGCGTCATACTTGTAATCCTGAAAGTTAACAACGAAACCTCCTATAATATCTCCATCAACTTTTTCAGTTAATTCAATATTCATGTTAGTTGCTTTATGTAGCTTATTGCTAATATCATCAGTAACCACTTTTTGTGCTTTTTGTGCTGTTGTAAGGTCAACGGATAGTATGTTTTTAAATTCCAAATAAATCTCGTTAAATGCTTCACTAATATATGGGATGTATTTTTCTCTCCCTTTCGCAGTGATTAATTGCAGAAATTTTATCGTAAGCTCTTGAACATTATCTTTGAATAGTTGATTCAAGATACTACTTTTCTTGTAAGCATCAATAACAGGATTAGCAATTATTATCCTCAATTCACGGTTTTCGGAAAACACTTTACCAATAAGTTTAAGATCAGAAACTACTTTCTCAAGCACATTCAGTTCAACTGCCAGATTGAATAATGCTTGTGCATAGCGTTTTGATAATAATTTTACTCTCATATTGGCACCTCTTAATTTAAGTTGGTTTCTTTAAGAAGTTTTTCTGCATATGCAGTTTGTCTCTCCTTATCTTTAAGTTCTTCTCGAAGAATTTTTTCAGCAATATCGATAGAATATGTGGCAATAGTATTTTTAATTTCAACTAAAGCAGCCTCTTTTTCACTTTCAATTCTGTCTTTTGCATTTTCAACAATACTATCAGCAGTAGTCTGTGCCTTTTCTTTGGCATCATGAATCATTTTTTCCTTTAATGCCCTTGCCTCTTTAAGTATACTATCTCGTTCATCTTTAGCTTCATTAATAAGTTCTTCGTTGCCAAGCTTTAATTCCTCCATTGCTTCTCTTGCTTTTTCAGCAGATAACAAAGCATCCTCAATAGATTTTTCTCTTTCCTTTAATGAAGTCATAATTGCTGGCCATGCAAATTTTGCTAGTACCCACAACAAAATACCAAAGGCAATTGTCATCCAAATTACAAGACCAAAACCGGGATTAATTAATGACATAATCTATATTTTTATTCAGTTAATTTTTAATTAAACCGTTATAACACAGCCAATCGCTGCATTATAACGGCATTTTGTTGTAGCTTATAAGAATACGATCAACAAGCAAACAACAATTGCAAAGAATGCAACGCCCTCAATAAGAGCAGCAGCAACAATCATGTTTGAACGAATGTCGCCAACAGCTTCCGGCTGACGGGCAATAGCTTCAACAGCGCCACGACCAATTTGTCCGATACCAACACCTGCACCAATTGCAGCGATTCCGGCACCAATACCTGCACCCATTTTAGCATAAGGAGCAAGGTCGGCCACAGTCTGTAATAAAATTGCTAATAGTTCCATAGTTATTGTTTTATTAATTTAAAAAATGGATAAATTTCTTTAATGATGTTCTTCGGTTGCCATACCAAAGTATAGCGCAGATAAAAGTGTAAATACATATGCCTGAATAAATGCCACCAACAGTTCGAGTACATCCATAAAAATGGAAAATGCCACTGAAACAACAGCGACTCCGTATCCGGCTCCGGTACTTATTTCACCAAAAATAAATATAAGACTTATAAAACCGAGTATAATGATATGCCCTGCACTTATATTTGCAAAAAGACGTACCATGAGAACAAATGGTTTTGTAAAAACTCCCATAAGTTCAACTATTGGCATTAGAGGAACTGGTATTTTTAACCACCATGGTACACCAGGTGCATTAACAATATGTGTCCAATAAGCTTTGTTTCCGCTAAAAGTTGTAATTATAAAAGTAAATAAAGCGAGTACTCCAGTTACTCCGATATTTCCTGTAACGTTAGCCCCACCAGGGATTAACGGAACAATACCCAGCAAGTTATTCAGTAGTATAAAAAAGAAAACAGTTAGTAAGAATGGCAAATATTTTTCGTATTTCTTTTCACCAATTGATGCCTTGGCAATATCATCGCGCACGAAAATAATAATAGGTTCTAAGAATGATTGTAGTCCTTTAGGAGCTTTTCCTTCTCGTTTTTTATACGCTTTTGCAACAGATAGAAATACAAAAATAAGAATGAATATACTGATAAAAATGGCCAGTACATTTTTTGTAAAAGAGAAATCCAACACTGGTCTTACTTCAGCACCATCAGCATCCTTCCTAACTATTTTTCCTGAGTTCATTTCATCATGTGAAATAAAATATCCATCATGAGTATCACTATGATGAAAAACTGAGGACATAAAGAAGTGGAATTTGCCTTCATCGTAAAGCATCACAGGCAAAGGAACTGTTACGTGAGTATGTCCAAAAGTTATAATATGCCACTCATAAGAATCTGTAATATGCTCAATTATCAATTCTCCGGCTTTAAATTCTTCTTGTTGAATCTCTTCACTCCATGACTCATCTCCTTTTATAGTGTCATGTTCAGTAGGGCGGGCTGATAAATTTGTGGCAAATGATAACACTATAACAGCTATAAACGCTGAGTGTGTAAGTGCAATTATTTTGTGTAATACATTACTCATTTACAATGGAATGACGTTGATTTAATTTGGGTGCAATTTTACGAATATTTACCGAACTACAATAAGGAAATTATAATTAATTTATTTAGTAAATTTTAAGCGTGGAATAGTCTTTATTTTTCTGGGATTTGTATAAAATTATATTGAAGTTACCCCATAATTTATCAGTTACTTCTTTCAATCCCTTTTAAATAAAGGCACACAAGATTTTGCCAAGTGGAAAAGCACATTTTTTAAAA
>Ga0207984_1000513_pt1 | contig 23013 bp, 1 predicted proteins | sample ETNtaG_30_FD_185760 | JGI IMG/M metagenome (GOLD analysis project Ga0207984, IMG submission 185760) | Marine microbial and viral communities from oxygen minimum zone, Eastern Pacific Ocean - ETNP201306PF43B (SPAdes) (version 2) | ecosystem: Environmental > Aquatic > Marine > Oceanic ...
TAAACTCAGCGTTTCTTTACGATCAGTCCCGGTTGGGGAAAGTGTCCCTTTTAAGGTGTTTGAACTCACCAAATTAATGAATGCATTTAAACTCTATTCCTAGAGTTTTTGGATAGTTTTGTATTTGTCATTTCCTAGCTGCTTGTATGACACAATAATTTCCATATGGCTTTGACACGTTGTATTAGCGACTGCCAAAATTTCTCACCTGCAGTGCCACTTTGTGTAGAACCTAGTAGTAATTTTTGAGCAGAAACGGCAACACCTTGGTGTTCTCTAAAAATTTCCTGCAATTTTGATCCTCAAGATAAATCAACGTTTGTACAAATTTGACCGTTGAGCTAGCATTTTACTCGCGAGGCAAGAACCTCGAAAACATACTTTCTTCTCATTTAAAGCTTTGTTTTAAACGAATTTTGAGAAATGTACTCCCCCACGCAAAATCTTACATCCTTTACGCCTTAGCACGTTCTGGAATTTTGAAGCCCAGTTGCTCTTGTATTTTCGCGTACTCGTCGCCATGGGCCAGGATCATTTTCGCCAACTGTTGCTCAATTAGGCCCTTCAGGTAGATCTTCGAGTCCTGCTCCCTTGCTGTAATCTTCAGGTCACGCGCACATCGTGGGGGTGCTATAGGTGGATCGTATTTGTACGTTTTCGGTGCCAGCATCTCCAAAACGCTCTTATAACTCCCTGCAATTGCCAGCTCGTTCTCCGCTCGAGCAATCCGAATGTGGTGATTGTACCTGGAGAACAGGTCGCTCAGTGATTCTTGCAGTTCTCCGCCGCCGTACATAAGTCGCAACCCAGGGTTGGATGCAAGCCAAACTTCCAAATCACTTGTCCACGCCCAGAACGCAATGTTGGACTGCCTATGAATTTCCCGATCCAGGTCGCTCAAATTGAGATGGTCAAGGACGACAGTGCGAGGCAGTCCGCGCAGCAGGTCGTCATACGTTTTCCGATAATGTCGAAGTCCATAGATCTCCGCTTCTGCTGATAAGAACCAACGTAGGTTGCTTGGGAATGGTGTTGACGATACGTGGTGAATCTGGAAAGCTTTCGAATTCTTTGCGATATTTTCCCGTGTTAATCGCAAATAGGCCTTCCGTTCCACAGTTGCAATAGTGAATCCAGTGCCAAATCCGCAGCTGTCGACAAATATGAATAAAAGCCGTTCACCTCGCTGGATTTCGTCGACCGGAAGAGGCTCGAGCTCCGTCTCGCTCGCACATTCTCGCAGATCTATTAAGGCTTGCAATGCCAAGGGGCTTGTCCAGATCTCCCTTTGATATTGTCGCTTTGTCATCATCGTGAATGGTCGGAGAACACTGGAAATTCTGCTGTAGTCTAATCCCCAAGCACTTGAAATGTACACCGTAAACCCTAGGAGACTCGCTAGTTCCTCGGGAGTCGAAGGAACAGCATCCCAGTCTTGCACGACCTTCAACTTTTTACTCGTCACGATCCGCTTCCCCGCCTCAAATTCATACGCCAATGATTGAATTCGCGTGCGAAGTCCTTGATATTTCCGCAGAGACAACTGGAGGTTGAGGCCTTCCATGGCTTCTAGAACCATCAAGAATTGCAATCCATTTTCAGGCACGCTTTCGCTCCCGTAGGCAATGTCGTCGATGAGTGGGCGACAGAACTTCCGATTTCTCGACGGATCTATCTTTTTCACATGCTCCTGTGTGTATTTTTCGACCAATTTGTAAACCGCACATTCTTCGCGGATAGGATGCACTCCGCTAGCTTTCCAGAGCTCCTCATTATCCTCGAGATCAGGGGTGTCGTGATCGTACTGAGCTTCTTTCGCCGGCATTTCGTCGATCTCGTCTGTTTTGTTTCGGATGTCCGCATCAGGGTCCTTGACAAACGACTCAGGGTCTTGTCGGATTTCTTTTTCGCGGTGTTTAACGTCTCCAATGTTGTGCGAATCTCCGCCAACCACCTTGTATTCTTCAGGTAGCCCGCTACAGACCTCTCCTCCTGTTACATTGATTTCGAGTTCCTTTTCGCACGCTTTTCTGTTTTTCTCAAAATTCTTATTTGCTAAAGCCTCCCAATCAGCATCTTTTTCGATCGTTTGCCGAGGCGGTTTGTCAGCTTTCACCTCCTCCTCTGTGGCTCGTTTCGCTGCATCGGAGAACAAAGGTGGAACTGTTGTAGGTGTCTTTTTCGCAGAATTCCAATCTTGTTTGTCACATGTTGTGCCCGTGGGTTTTGTCGCGGATGTTGCGGCGGCTCGAACCTTTTCCTTCTCGAGATATTCTGCAACACGACCTTGGAGCCGGGTCGATGTGGTTCCAGGGAAGTTTTCCTCATCGGTTTTAACGGCAGCCCTGAGGTCGCTCCAGAAGGCTTCGATTGCCCCGGAAGAGACCTGCATAGCAAGTATCGCCGGATAGGTCATCTGGGTAAACACGGCGGGCATAAATTGCAATCCAAGGGATCCGCGCAATGGGAAAAAGCCTGCGCTAGGGGTTTGCAACCCTGCCCAGGTTGCCAGAGAGAAATCGATGACGAGGGCGTGAAATGCGTTTGCAATATCCAATTCTGTGTAGAATTTTATCCCCTTCCGCATGAGCAGTTCATGTGTTGTCGCGGTGAGGCTCGGAGGCACAGCGATCAGCCTTGCCATAAGGTTTAAAACCTTGTAGTTAATAACTAGTCGGCCTGTCGCAGTTCCCTTGCGATGTGCAGGAAACACGTTCGAAAGGAGGTGAATGAAAAACCTACACACGCCCCCAGCTTGATAGTCTTTTGCTTCAATCGGATGCAGGATGTGCACCAAAACTTGTCGTTCAAGCAGGTTCTCGACTCGTTTGAGTTGTAGCCCGAGGAGTTTCAATGGCGGAATAGACTTAGATGGTGCCTTTTCCAGGTTTAACAATCGGTCGTCTACCTTTGGCCCGTTGATCGGATTGATTGGCACTCCCTCAGCATGCCAATTCTTTCTGGACTTCATTGCAAAAACTCCGTAAAGATGATCCATCATTTTTGCGCAGTTCATAGGATCGTCCCCGCGATCGTGGCAATCATCGACAAATCGGTCCACGTCGATTTTGTCTGGGAACGTGTCTTGTAGATGTTTCATCCATTTGGCTTTGTTGACATCGACTCCACGACGGCCTTCTTTCCAAGCTTTCTGCTCGTTGTCGATTTCTGTTTCAGCTTCGGCTGCTCCAGCTCGCTCCTCCTCTTCTTCCAAACGGCTTTTGTATTTGGACATTGCATCCATTTTGGCAACTGTTTTGCACTTTTCAAAGAACTCATGGATTTCGGGGTGTTTCGCCAGTATAGCCCGGTTGCTTGTTGTTGAACACATCTCGTTGTAGGCCGCGTCAACTTCTTCACAAGTCAGGCTACCCTCCATGTTCTGGAACTTCCCAAGTCCGAGATTTGCTTCAAGTTCCGCAATAATTTGCTCGTCTGATTTTGCCGCCGTCTCTTCGGCCCACACAAGGTCTTCCGTTGTTGGGTCGCGTCCACCTAATCCTGCCCGCGCTTCTGCTTGCAACTTCTTTAATTTATCCCCTTTCAAATTCGTTCCGGCTGCTTTCAGCGCTTCTTCGTAGGCCTCTCGGGCTCGGCGTTCCTTCTTCTGCGCTTTTGTCAACTTCTTCTTTTTCCCTTTCTTTGTGGGGAACGTTGTAATCTCTAGCTCATCATCTGCTTCAGGATCATCTTCCGGAAGCGCTGCTCCTTTTGCCACCTCGGGGAACAAAGGTGTTGGAGTCTCAGGTTCTTCGGGCTCAATTTTGGACTTTTCGGTGAACGAGTATTCGGGGTCCACAAGTGTGCTCCCAAGCCCATACGCAGTTAATTGAATGCAGCCCTGTTCTTTCTCCGTTGCTACCTCCTCAACGATTTCATCCAGCACTCGGCTATTGAGCATCTCGGAGTAGTTGGCATGCGCAATTCTTTCATACTGCGCATTTTCGAATACCCACACTCGCACCTCAATGCGGGGCATTAGGTAGGATTTCCGGCGTCCCACACATTCGACTAGGATGGGAATTCGCTGATCTTGAGGCACAGTGAATATGCATGGTCGCGTTCGATCAGGACGAGCGATCCGATATCCAGCCATAAACAATTGCTTCGTTGTTGATACCGCAATGACCGAATCAGGCTCCAAAGGAACTTTCAGGATGAATAACCTGCAGCTATTTTCACTGACTGGGTCTGTTGATTTCGAAATCGTATTCATGGACGCAGTGAACTCCTGGTGGAAATCAGCTTCCGCAAGCTGCATGAAAGACCCAGGCACTGGGGCGGTCTGATATTCCCATCGTCCCGGACCAGGCTGTAGCGAGAATGTACGCTGATGAATTCCCCCACCGTCTCTGCGGGAGATGTGAAGAGGAACATTTGAAGAAACTCGTACAAGGTCGAGCGCCCCAAGCCCTGGGAAATTCAGGAAGTAGAACGCCGGGTCGGACGGGTGCATGTACAATCCAAGTTCTCTCAGGTCGCGATTTCCAAGGCCTACCTGAACTTCATCTCGTTTCGTCGCCCAGGCATTGTAGACGTAAAACGTAATGTACTTGGTGAACACATACGACTTTGTCAACGTGTTGTAGAATGCGAGTGGCATCCGCAGAATTCTTGGAGTGTTGTCCGTCGTTACATGCGTCGAATTCTGGACTGCATGACCATTTCGGCAAGTTACGTCTTGATATTCCCACCCCAGCGTTTTTGTGCAATATTCTGCAAAGTCCGTATCCACAATGCTGTGATTACTTCTCCTCCAATCATTGTGTCCCGATGTGTTTGGAGGCAATGCGATGGTTTGTTTGCGGAATTCGTCGAGTACGGGACCTGCAAGGCATCCAGTGTCAATTAACGCGACTACAAGCGCCATTGTTCGCGTATCCGGACTTTGATCGACGTCTTTTTCGTCAAGGACCGCAGTTTTTAAACTCCGGCACCGTTTGTATTCCGCAGCTTTGGGGATCTGAATTTGCATGTATTCGTATGTTTGCCGGGTTGAACTCCCCATCCGATGTGCGTCTCGTTCTCGCAATTTGTTGAACTCATTCTTCGTCAGGTTGTATAGGCGAGTGATGGTTCCATCATTCATCCTGACTTTCCCGTCAAGTCGTCCTTCGTACATGTTAGAGGTGTTTGCTTCACTCTCTTCAGCCTCTCCGTACGCATCTGCTTCTATGTTCGACACATGGGCTATGCTGGACATCATCCCACCAGGTGCGTTTTGGAAAATCGGTGCTTCTACAGCAGGGTATGCATGCAGGGGCAGCATGAAAGGGGCCATTTCCCCAGAGACGCATCCTGTGAGGATATCAAGTTTAGCGATTCCTTCCGGGCCTCCAATTTCTCCATGCGTTAAGATTTGCTCGACCCTTGCATCGACCTTTTCTTTTGAAGGCGTTCCCGTCAACAAGCTCACTATGGCTCGAAGCGCCATTGGGGCAGTTGTGTGGGCTTTGAACAGAATCGCGAGTCGCCGTTCCGATTCACGTAGCTCCAATTCCTCATACTGGCAGTATTTTTTGATGGAGGGAATGATCGCCTCCCTTTGCAGCGCCCTGAATTGAGCTACCTTGTGATCTTCATCCTGCTCTTCCGTAGCGTCTTCTATTTTTGTCGACTCAATCGCATCTCGAGGCACGCTGCAGAGGTCGTCAAGATTCACTACGATCCCAGCATCTTCCTGCTCCAAGTCCCGAAATACAATTTCAGGCACATCTTCATCTGTAAATCCGACCGCTACGTAGTTCACTGGCAGTTCAAACGCATCCGGGGTCTCAAGGGTAGGGTCATCGAGATCTGCCAATTCTTCTTGTACAGAGGCAAGTTCCTTAGCGAGACGCGTCTTCTCGAACGTCGCTTCCTTGTCCTCCCGGAGTTGGGCGATGTTCTCGATTTGAAGGGCCTCAATTTCGTTGACCTTCGCTTCGAGCGCCTTCTTCGAGTTTTTCAGACAGTTTCCAAGAGCTAAAAATCGCCCTATTGCAGGAATCCATTTTGAAGCTACTTCTGCAAGCTCCAATCGTTCTTTAACTCCTTGGATCTCCACAATCTCTGCAGAAGGGTCCCCTTCACGAGTTGTAGTTGAAAATGTTCCAATGCGACTTTCCAACTCTTCGTAGAATGCTGCAGCCGCTTTATCGTTGTTGAACATGGGAGGTAGCGTGCTGATGGGCCTGTGCTTGAATAGCTCTTCCGCTGAAACTCCAGGTGTGGGGGTCCCTTGCAATCCCATGAATTTTGCATTGTCTATAAGCGGCAGCGTTTCGACCCAAAATCTGTAACGCCCAGTTTCCGTAGTCCATGCGATGACACTTCGAGATTGCCCGTCACAGGTCGAAGTTAGGCTCCCGGCATAGCAACCGTACCACAGACCATGGCTTTGAGAGTCCCCACTAAAAACGTATGTACCGTAGTGCGCATGTGGTTTGATGTACCAGACGTCATTGAACGCAGATTTTCGCGTATTCCGAGCATTCTGACAGATGATGTACGTTCCTTGCGCAGGACCTCGAGCGGCTCCTTGAATTGCGAAGTTGCACTTGAACAAATCTCGTTGGGTTCCATTTGCGGTTATAATCCAATCTCTGAATTTGTCCATCGCGATGCTCGAGTCGTGCGCCGAATTCCCAAATCCGAACTCGAATGCCCGACTAGCGGGGAACTCAAATGCTGTGAACGTTTTATTACCCAATCGAGACAAAGAATGCGCTCTTGACCGATCTCTGTAAATGTGCCAATCTGGGTCCGTAAACGTAGGGGCAGGTAGACGGGTCATGACATGCTCAGCTGTCAATTTCCGCACAGAACCACCGACTTCGACGTAGCAAAGTGGACCCAGCCGCGCGATGAACAGTCCCTCGCAATAGATGGGTCGCTTCCCATGATGCTGGTGGTTGATCATGCAAACAACAGGCTTCCCAGCATCGGTATCGATCACTCCGCGGGATGACGCGTAGAGGTAGTTTCCAAGCAGCTCCTGGATCTGCTTCGTCATGAAAGTTTGACTCCAAGTCGCTCGCAAGATCGAAGGTTCAAGAGCGTCGAGAGCTGGGCCCATTGAAGGGGTTAATTGTGATAGAAACATCCCGTTGTTGAAAACCCAGTTTGTGGCCTCTTGGATTGCAGCCACCTTGTCAGCATCGTCAAAAATGGGTTCTTTTTCTCCAATAGCCCCACCAGGGACCGGTCTTGTCATCAGGGACAGTTCATGGAAGTGATGAGCATTGTCGTCCCACCACCTTTTTGTCGTCTGATGCACCAATCCAACTAACGGCTGCGTATTCTTAGTGTGCTCTGGTACAGAGAGGATTGTCACCCCGAATTTTTCCAGAGGGGCGAGGATTGATTTAGCTTCAGTGTCGCTCACATATATAACTCGCGGACGGTCCAGTTCCTTTCCGTTCATAGCTCGGACACAATGTTCGAAGCAGCCGATCAGCGATGCGATTCGCAAGGAAGGTTTCCCAGTACCATCGACGATGAATCGAATCTGCGTCTTTGGGCGGTACATACCTCCTAGGGTTGCTCGGGTTCGGTTCTGAACAAGCCCAGAAGTAGATAGATCAAACCAGGAAACATCTATGAACCAGATTCGAGGATCGGGGGCATGTTCAGGGTTGAGAGATGGGCCCGCGGCGTTCTGCCTCGCAAGTACGCCGAGACAATACTCGCACTCCCGAATTGCTAGGTCCAAGTCCAGCTCCTTGTAGTCATATGGGCTCATGTCCAGCAGTCGCTTCATAGTAGCCTTTCGAATGCACATCCCGTGAGCATGCATCCGACGAAGTAGGTGTACGTCTAGAGAAAACTGCTTTGTTTCTCCACTGGCCTTCCCCTTGTACATTTGCATGTACAGGTTTATGCAGGCTTTCACGAAAAGTTTTTCTGGAAGCAGTTCTAGCTCTTCGTAACTCGCTTTGGGATACTCTCCGGCGAACTCGGGTTCCCGGTGACGACCTACAGGTTTCTGCGTCCCAACAGGGAGAGGTTGTGGTTGCTTTTCTGCATTTTCGCTCATGATGTACGCATTGAAACTCCCTGTTGACTCTTCCTCTCGTTGACGAGCTATTGCTTTTATTTGCATGGCCCACGCACATAGCCTTTTTGTGTCTACTCGTTGTGCGTTGCCCTCGCTTTCCGCTTCAGAGTCGCTGTCTTCGCTTGAAAACCCTGCTCGAGTTGACACGTCTTCGTCTTCCCCGTACGTGTCGGCTGCCACTGTACAAGACCGGAGGGTAGCTATACTTGGTCCGTCGAGAACATTTGCGGGTTTCGAGGTATTTTGCGATGCTGTGGCCGCTCGCATAAGGATTTCAGATGTATTTTCCATTTCGGTCACAATGTCGTATTCGTAGTGACCCTCTTCAATGCCAATTCCGGTTCGTCGCAACATCCCGACTTTTGCAGACTTCTGATTGACTATGGCTGTGACGAAGTTATCGACCCCAGATGTTCCTAGTTCTGCGGCCTCGAACGCTTCCGCTCCCTGTTCGCTTTTCGAAAGGCTCTGAAACGTGGCACATTCGCCTTCAGCTGGGAACGTTGCTGTAAAGAACTGCTGCGCGGCAAACGCCCATTTCGCGTCATCGTCCTTCTTATTATTGTAATACTTTCGTCGACCCGTTCGTGCTTTCCTCCTTTCCGGATCCCCCTGTGACTCGGGTTCTGGGGAGGCCATCCGTACGTTCATGAGGGTGCCGGACTCCAACTGCGGCACCTGGATTGTTACGTTGACAGCTGCTGTTTCGATTTCTGCAGCAATCCGCGTCTCTAGCGTAGTAGTGTCCACACAGTCGGTTGCGCAGAAGTGCCAGAGTTGCCATGTTTGATTCTCGCGTGGAAGTAAAGGTCCAGGGAAAGTGTCAATGGGGATTTCAGGGAACTCGCCTCGGAGTTTCGATGTTTCAACTTCTAATTGCCGCAAGGTTTCAGGGAGACTCCCAGCGTAAGCGGTACTCAGCTGCGGGTTGTGCATCAGAGATATCGCAAACTTCACTTGCAGCTCAGGCTCCCCTAAAAGATCTCGAATCATCCCAGCACATTCGGCAAATCGATTCTCGATATTGTGCACTTGGGCTTTGCACAGCTTTTTGACTTGATATCCCTGCTTGTGTGTGCACCACTTTCCAACAAAATCGTTCCCACCAAGAACCCAGGTCATGTTGATAGGTGTTCCTTTTGCCCGTCCGGTCTTTGTCAAGTACTCGCAGGACGTCTCCAACGCATTCCGAATCCGATCCCGGTGATCATATTTATCCTTCATTTCGGCAACCGACACGTTATACTTATCGCATTCTGCTACTGCCGATTCTGCCGCCTCTTTATCGGACATAACCTCCAATGTGAGCCCGGTGATCACATGAAAAACCTCCGAAGGGATTTGTGGAGACCGTTGCACGGTCCGTTTATTGATTGTTGGGTCTCTTCCATTTTTCTCGTTCTGACAGGTGTAATACGTGCCGATGGAGTCCACTACAACAATTGTATCGGTTAATGCCCCTGATGACAATAAGGGGCTCTGCGGGCTTTGTTTCGTATCAACTAGTTGGGCCTTCTGACTCAACACCTTCTGGAGAATTTCGGCTTCCGCATCTCGTTTGTTCTTCTCCTCGGTATAGTCCAGTTCGGGATTTTCGGCTGTCAATTCCCCCTGTGCCGTTGGTTCTCCAGGGGGGTCGGCCGATATAGCATTCACATTCCCAAATGGAAGTCGATGCGAACTGAACGACAATGCGGCGCTGTTCCTGGCGAATAGTGGACGATAAGCATGGACAATTTCGCGGTTGGTCACTTTCGTAGCGTTGTTCCAAACCCATTCTGATTCGGCCGTGAAGACAGCCAGCAAAGTATTAGCTTGTACTCGAGCACTCGCATTTACATGGAAGCAGTTCATGATCGCCTCTCGGATTGTCTTCTTATATTTTGGGGGCACCGGGGGTTTGTTGCCTTTCAAGATCCACGCTCGTATCAGATCGAAGTGTTTGCCCCCAGCGAGTTCGTTAACCTCTTCGTATGGGAGTTGTTGCTCGAGAATCTGCAATATCACCACTCCAAGAGACCACATATCGTAGTTGATGCAAACCTCCGTCTTTTGCGCCTTCTTGGACGTAGGGTCTTGGCTCTCGTAATATTCCGGGGGCGCCCAAGACCAGGATGAAATCATATTCTTCTTTTCGCTGTTACGCGGGTCTCGGCTTTGGAGTTCCACAGCACACCCAAAGTCAGCAATGAAAATCTGGAATCCCTTTCCACCGCTGCTGTTGTCGCGTCGCCACAGGATGTTAAATGGTTTCAAATCCCCATGTATGATGCATTTCTGCTGGAGGTACGCGACTCCTTCGCAAAGCTGTTCCACGCACGTTTTCCGTGTTGCCATGGAAAAATCCTTGTAGGAATCTTTCCAGTATTCTACAACACAACCATGCAAATCCCCAGAACAGTGTGGGAGTAATATCGCCCGACGGGGACTCCCTCGGAGCATTTCCAGAAGTAGCGTGTGACGGCTCCCTGAAAGAAGGTCGTCCGGCTCTTTGGAAATTATCCGTTCGTGCGACAATTTCTCGAGTATTTTCGCCTCATGCTCCATACCCTCAAACTTCGAGAAGTGCCTACAATCGGTTGTCGCAACGTCAGCAGTGAATATTTTTGCGATCTTCTGCATCACCACCCCGTCCTTCCTCATGAACTCAACCACTCGCACATTCCCAGTTGATCCTTCACCAACTTCGCGCCCGTCAAGCTCTTCTCGAACAAACTTAACTGGTGCTTTGGACACAAGAGGTGGAGTGTCAAGAGACCCATACACGTTGTTGTCGGTTCGATATTCCTCGAGCTCTTGGCGTTCTTCAAATCGATCGGCGCTTTCTATTTTCTTCGCTTCCTTAACGTCTTGGAGAGCTACTGCCACTCGCTCAAGTTGACTCTTCATTGGGAAGTGCGCCACAAGAATCGTTTCATTATCCCGGTTTTCTTTTGGACAAAGCTCTTCGACCTCTCCGGTTAACCCGTAAAGGATTGTCCTTGCTCCGTTTAAGGCCTTGTCGACGAATTTCTCGATGCGGGATGTTCGGAGGTAGTCGGTGTACCCGTCAGTGCAAGTTAGCAAACAAACTTGGTTCTCTCGGCCCGTCGATAACGGCACCTCCTCGAAAAAGAACGTGCACTCGCTGCAAACTCCTACCTTTTTATACTCGAAGTTCCCCATAGTTCTAGAAAATAGCAGCGAGGATGTGTCTGAAGGACTCCGGATCCTCATGAGGGGCGCACCGTTGAACACGTCTGTTGCGAAAACTCCTCGTTGTTTTTGTAGCCTTCCCTGCTCGTTTGCCACCAAATGTGGTTTCGTAGCGAACAAGGTCTTCCCCTTCTGCTGGGCACAAGGCGGCTTCCGGAGCATCGTAAAAGTACCTCCCAAATGGGCTGTACACATTTTCAGCATCTCTTCCGTTTCTTCAACGATGTTGATCTCCAGCGAACAGCCCCCTGTGAGTCGGTTCCAGTACAAGAGCGATTCCGCCGCTCGGATGCTACTCTGAATTGCTAAAGAGACCGTCTCTTTCTTAAAGCAAACCTGCTCGAGGAATCCGCGGAGCAGCATCTCAAGAAGTTGCGATGCGTGCGTGGCAAACTTATCTCCACGGGGACCGTGCCCTTCAGCGACGATTGACAATGACAATACCCCGTCTTCAGAAGGTACCCAGGGAAATCGGGTTAATATGGAATCCTTCTGCACCTGTTGGTCTCCAATGTTCTGTCGAGTTGCGAACCAGGGGTCCATCATAGGGCTCATAGCAGAGACCGCGTTGTGTGTGAGCTCCACATCGTAGGTCCACGAATGGTCCAATGCTCCGGACGACTCTAGCAATTTGTAGACTTCACGAGCTTGCCAGACGGTCTTATCGTTGGCGCGGATGACGTGCGCAAGGAATCGCTGAACAGAGTCCGGAATTTCCAGATGTACACCTGCCTCAAGAGGTCGATGTGGGACTAGAAGTTTCGTGGTCTTTTCAGAGAGCCAATCTTTGAAATTCCACAACGGCCCGTACAATTTCCCTTTCGTCTTCCCCGAGACAGTTGCCGGAAGTTCAAGCACCTCTTTAGGATCATCTGAGACGTTTTCAACGAAGTGGAAAGTGGCTGTTCCTGCGTCAGGGCCCTCTACGGAGGTTGTAGCAGGCAAGCCATCGGATAACGATAACGACAACGCAACCCCGCAGGGATTCTCCTCCCCCTGAAATTTTCGCTCGCTTGCGTATAGCGGAATTTTCACCTCGTTGGCGTCGAGTAGGTAGATAGCTTCCCGTGCACAAAGATCCTGGAGGACTCCAAGCGAGAGATCTGCAATTGCGAGTCTGAAATATGCGGCGGTCTTCATGTACTGTGTCATTATCTCGTCCCCAGCGTCCCCAAGCAGGGGAAAGTACAGTTCGATGCTAGCTGGGGTGTTGGTCCAGGTTTGCAAGATTGTGTTGATTCCACTTTTTGTAATGATGTTTTGACCGACTTTGTACACGTAGAATTCCTCATTGTTGGCGCGGTATCGTCCGTATTGCGGCCACTGGTAGGGTTTGCCCTTGGTATCTTGGAAGGCAGTTTCAGGTAGCATAGCCAGCTTGAGACGCCGTTTCTTTGTAAGGACAGGTTCGGCCAGTCGCAACATATTTAGAGAATGCGCGACAAGTTCCTCACGCGTTTTCCCTTCTATGAGGAATGATTTGCGGAAGATGTCTATCGGGGGAGCCTCCTCATACGCATCTTCTCCTTTAGTAGTCGTGATGAAGGCTTGCAAGGAACCCGTCGAGATGAACGGTTCGGAATTTTCAGCGGCTAGCACCGCTCGTTTGGCAGCGGCTGTTGTTTCCTCACCGAATGGGGAGTAGGTTTTAAGTTTCTCGATGGATTTTCTCGGTTTTCCGGTCATCGAGTGGATCGTTGCGCCTTCGGGTATCGAACTAACCATGGTGTCCCCGGTTGTCGAACTATGGCTACCAGTCACCGCTGCTTGTGGGGATCCCGATTTCTTCGGGGACATATTCATATCCTGATGACTCGAGGTGTTGTTCGCGTAGACCGTCTCGTTGTGCTGTCGATTATACGGGTAATTTTCCCCAGTGAATGGGGGGTACTCCTGGGTGTCTTCAACATCCGATGGGTCACAACAGGGATTTTCGGCGTTCTTGTGGAGTTTGAGGATTTTGCAGAGTTCGTGCTGCTTGAATTCCCATTCGCAAATGTTGTGCATCGCTCCATCAGGGAATGTTTCATTAGCAGCATTTTCGATCCAACTCGCGAGGTCGCTTATGCGTTTACACCCCAATGGCTGCCCAAGGCGCTCCTCTCGCCGTTTCGTGGCAACTTCAGCAGCGTGTTGTTGCACTGCTTGAGAAACCCACTTCGCCCGATCAATTGCGCTTGGATTGAGTGCAGTCGCTGACCCATTCCACATCGGGAGAACCATCCCGTCGACAACTTCGTGAAGTTTGGCTAGCTCAAGGATTTCCTTTCCGGGACAGATTCCATTGAAAAACGCGGATGGCTTCATGTTGACAACACATCGCTCTGATTTCTCAGCACTGTCAACGACGTTTTGTAGTTTCTGTTGCAACGAGTTGAAGAAACATTCTTGGACCGCCAGCGACTGCTCTTCCGAGAATTTAGAGAGTATTCCTGACAACTCGTCACCTGTATGCGTGGTTTTCCGCAGCTGCACTTCCTCCGCCGAGAGTGGTACTAGAGGTTCAACGTCCGACCAGTGCTTCCGATGGGCGTCTTTGGTGCGTGTTATTGCGTTCATGGGGGAGGTGGTTTCATCCCCCTGTGCCGAGGCTCCGCCAGGATTCCAGGCAGGCATTCCCGATGGGATCGTAGGTTCTGCTGCATCCCCCTGTGACGCGAGCCCCCGCGGGCGGGAGACTCCAGTAATGCCACACATCTGGGAAAACTGATTATACGGCCACGGTTTCGCAAAGATGGACTCTTCTTGCTCATCAGGGGGTACAAGCGGCTTTTTGCGTCGCACACCACTTGCTTTCTTGTCTGCCTTGTGGGCAACGGCTTCCCCTTTGAGGTGCTCTTGTTCGGCTTGTTCGGCATCTTTTGCGGCTTGACGACGTTCTCGCTTCAAAGCCGGTTGTTCTTGTGGCCCCAGCGGCTTTTTCCGCTTTTCACCAGCATATGGTATGACCCCGTCAGACTCAAGTTCGGGGTTTTGGAGACCGACTCCCAGATCAGGTTTGGGTGCGGTACTTGCAGACGGCCCACCATCATCAAACTGGTAGGCTTCGGGTTGTTTCCCGAGTGGTGGACTCCAGAAAGGTTGTTCGGGATTTCCCTGTTCAGCGTCATAGTCTTCCTCTGTTCGGTTTGAGGGATCAACATCTAGGAGGAACGGGGACGCCTCTCTCTGCAGTCGTTCTTCTTCCTGCTCCGCTACTGCTCGGGGTACCAGAGGGATTTTGACGAGTGGTGGTATTATGACCTGCTCGGCTCCTCCTTTTGGACGTCCGGGTTGCTTTTTCCAATGGTGTTGCACGACGATATCTCGCTCACGAATCGCACGACCCAATCCCTCATACTCCTCCATATTGGTGGGCATTTTCCCTTGCAGGTCGGAGGGTAGGTTCATCCGGTCTTCTTTCTGCTGCCTCCGGGGAGGTTTAATCGAAAGGAGCATTCCGTGGTGATCGATTATTCGGGATCTCTTGAGTGGTCTAATGATCTGCATACTCACGACTAGGTCCTCATCCCCTTTCGATACGAAGAACTGATCAAGGTGGAATCCGGAATTGCTGCGTTCTTCCTTTTCACTGGCAAAAGCGGTGTAAACCCCAGGTTTCTTTCCTTGATCGGGGTTGCTAGTGAATCGCCGTTTAGCGCAGTTGTAACATCCACAAACTCCACGACTACCGTTGAGGAGTTCAAAAACGTCGACGAAGTGCTCGGGGCAAGGCAATTTGTCGATTTGATTGGTTCCGATGGCTTCTGGGTTCACGTCGTGATCGTACGCTTCAGCCCAGTGTGTTGCTATATTCGTGTCCCCCGCAATTATGATTGGCTTGCGGTCTTTCTCCTTGAGCAGTGCCGTGAGGTAAAGCTCGAGCTCACTGTCCCAAATTGTGATTTTGTCGTAGTGCTTTTTGTAATCACGGAAGGGACCGTAGACAACCACGATCGTAAACGTCAGGAAACGGATTTCCACACAACGTGCTTCTCCCGGAATTATCTCGATAAGTCTGCAGGAATCAGCATGCCAACTAAATGGGAGCCCAACTGTGATCCCAGCGTACGGAAACGATGTATCACTGGAAAAGATGTACCACTTGTACCCCGGCCCAAATGTCTCACGCAATTTGTCCGATAACGCAGGTTTCAGTTTTTCCGTCGTCTTTGTTTCCTCGAAGAGTATAGGCTTCTCCTTCTTGACGTACTGCATGACAACGAACAGTCTGCGCGTATCAACAATGAGCAGTTGCCGCAGGGAATCGGGATTATACGAGAATATGGCCTCGTCTTCGTCGTAGAAAGCAAGATTCAGCTCAGTTCGAATTTTCTCGTTCTTTTTCGAATACCCCGCCCCACCGTTCAGGTTATTCATATCTCCCCCTTCTGTGGTTGTTGGCATGGCAACGAAATCAGCCCCGCGAATTGCTGTTGCGTCCCAATGCGAAGGGATCCGATTGTAGGGGAATGCTCCCGTTTTAACTAGGCTGGCGTACGCCTGGGTCGCCGCAACATCTTCGTCTCGAGGAACAGGTAGTTCGACAGGCATGTCAGATGGTAGAGCGAGGTAGTCCTCGTCTTGCAGGTGGAATCGGAATAGACCGACGCAATACTGGATTGATGCTTCGACCAGTTCCCGCTCACTGTCGTGGAGCTCAGAGTAAACGGCAAACTGATGCTGCGAAATATCAGGGTGTTCGATCGCCACCCCATCCGGACCGGGTTTCGGCTTATAATCCTGCGTGATATGCACGATGTTCTCGGGTTGGAAGGGCTCGAGGCCCGTGTTGTCAGCATGGTCTCGCATCCAACTCTGCAACGCGATTTTCACCGGTCTTTGTTCTTCGGAGGGGATCCCATCCAATCCGAACGTTAGTGTGGCCGTCGATGTCCACTCGCGGAGCTCAGGTGGGCTTACCGTGGCGTCCCAGGCTTTTACTAGCTTTCCGTCCCCGTCCAAATTGATGGAACCTGACGTTTTGTTCTTGTCTTTTAACCTTTTTGCGTCTCGGTAGACGCGGCAAATTGCCAACATGGATTCGATGTCGTTGCACTGATTGTTTGGGCTGCGGACCGCAGGGTTCATTGCTAATCCAGCACAAACCAAGAAGTATGTGTAGATGTACAAGGGTGCGTTTGTAGGGTCTTCATACCCCTGGAAGTGCTGGAAAAGCGTTGTAACAATGCTCTTTTGGTGCCAGTTGTCCCATTTTTGTTCTCCTGTTTTCAGTAGGACGACACTTTTCTTCAGGAATTTTCGTATTAGCGGGATAGTCGCTAATAATTGATCCATGCAGCTCAATGCTGAGGTTAGCATGCCGGCAGAGGTGCCGGCGAGGTATTTGTTCGCAGAGGTTCCCAAAAGTGGTCGGAAATTCTCCGCCGTCAGGGGTCCCGTCATCCCATAGTCTGAGAGTTTGGCCCCGAGGTATCGGAGCGCACGGTCGTAGTCGATTGTCTCCGTGATGGCGGGAAGAATATTCGGTGGACTCTCGTTTTCTTGTTGTTCAACCGTTTCCTCCGCAAGGAGTGTCGCGAATGCTGCGATTTGTTTTTCGTTGGATTCATCTTCACGGAGAACGACGAAATCAGTCGCCCGGTGTTCCTTGTAGGTTCGCTGACTGTTGCGATACAGCATGGGTGATACCCGGAGCGCTGCTGGCGCCATTTCAGAGGCAGTGAAGGAGTTGAATTCTGGACACTCTCTCCCAGCTACAGGATGTTCAATTTGCTGAATTTCCTCGAGTTCCTCCTCATGACTGCTTTGCATTAACGATTCAGCATGTTCTGCGAGCCACTTTTCCTGTCGTTGGAGTACTTGAACGCCTTCCTCATCTCCATGTTTTCGCGCTTCGATTTCGGTAATGATGCTGTTCTTCCCCAATTTGTTCACCAACTGCCCCATTTGAGCAGTATCGACATCGTCGCAGCGATCGAGAGTCGTTGCGAGCATGCCTTCCACGTCATTATCCTCCTCAGAAGTATCACCATCTCCAACCTCTGTTGAATCCGTCGCGGACAATGTATCAAACTTCGCTCCTTGGACCCAACCTCGTTGCTTTTCGTGGAATGCTGCTCTTGTTTTCGTGTGATCTGCTCCGTATTCTCGCCGAATTCGCATAAGTTCGGCAATTCCATCCTCGTCGTTCAGTTCTCGTGACGAGAAGTATTTGGGCGGAAATTGTTGAAAGAGTTTTTCAGCAGACGGCACAGCGCTATAATTTTCCGTCGAGAACGCCCCACCCTCGGGAAGATAATGGAGGGGATACTGCGCTCCAAGACCATCGCCGAGGCCAGTCGGAAATGTCATTCGCATCGTAACAGCTTGCACCAAAGAGGAGAATATGATGCTTTGTGCTCCAATGATTTTCGGCGTCTCGCGGAATCCGATCTCCATAGGGCGATGCCCTCGGAGAGTGTAGTAAATGGAATCCGCAGAGTTCCGTGTGAATGCTGCGATTAGGATCGCCAAGTACGCAGGACTACGGTCTTTTGCGAATCGACAATGAACCAGAACTTTCACACATCCCTGGGTCTTGTGTAGTTCACGAATTTTTCGGCAAATTTCGAAAACTTGGACAACCACAGCAACGTCGAATGCTGTTGAGTTGATTTTGGAGAATCCAGGGCTTGTGTAGGCGCCCTTGCAGTGGAATCGATCCGTCCAATGACTCATCTTCTCATGGCAGTTGATGACAAGGTCTGGAAGGATATCCTCGTCTTGTTCCCCGGGCTTCTTCTGTAGATTCGCAAACGTCGGGGTGGTCTCTCCAAGTCCTATAAGTCGGCCTAGAGAAAATTCCACCTGACATTTCGTTTCATTATTGACCGTCGTCGCCGCGAGGAATTGGTCTTCAACTTTCATTTCTTTCCGATGCGGGTAGTACGCGAATGTTAGAGATTCCCCTTCCATGTTGTTCAGGGAGTTGAAAGATGCGGATCCTTCATCTTCTGTTGGTTCTACCTGTTCGTCGATAACCACCCGTGGCACTGCAGGTGTTGCAGGTGCCTGTCGAGGTTTGACATTGAAGTTGAATTTTTCGAGCCGTTTGAACAGCTCAGTACCGCGCACTCGGGCTCCCTCCTCCGCTTTCGAAAGAGGCGGGGGCGGTGCGTCTCCCGGGTTTTGTATGGAAATGCACATCTGCTCGAGTCCCTCTACGCCAACGTCCGCAACGGCTCCATCCTGCAGAAGATCTGAATGCAGATCCATCCCTTTGCGTCGAAGTTTCTCGAGAGGGCCAACATAGATGAACATGGCCTTCCCTCTTGTGAAAGCAACGTTCAACCGCTTCTTATCCCTAGCAAAATTGCTGGCATATGATGAGGTGATTGCAGGGGAGAATATGATGAACTCGTTCTCATCCCCTTGGATTCCGTCCGCCGTCCGAATTTGCGCCGGGGGAAATGCAATGCCCTTTTCTTGGAACGCCTCCCGAATGGTTACAATTTGGTCTCTGTACAGGGCGATGATGAGAATGTCCCCCATATCGACATCCTTGTCCAAGAGCGCCGCTGTGACTGCAACCACAGCACTGGCTTCCGCGGGGCTTGATCGGAGAACAGACTCTCCACCTTCGTCAGGAACGTCGACCGCCACAACTTGATGTGGGACGATGTACTTTCCTTTCGAAGCGTCATGCACGCATTTAAGCTTTCCGTCGTAGATGTGCTTACTGACGAAATCGCAAATTGCGGCTCCAAATCTGTACACACCCTGCAATGTGTAGATAGGAGTCTGATGCTCAAGACACAAGACTGTTTGAATTGGTTTGGCATATTGCAAAGATTCCCCAGGTTTTTGCATTGCAATCGTTGACGGTTTCTGCTGGTTCCGATCTCCAAACAAAATGACTCCTGCACAGCTTTTATCCGTGGGTTTGCCCTGCATCTTCGGTAGAATCGCGGTGTCGTCATCAATCACTCCAGCCATCGCCGTGATTGTAGAGACGTGCGAAGCTGCGGCGCTTTCGTCACCCACGTTCACTCGGAAAGATATCTTCAAATCCAGCGACATCGAGTTCGTCGTCGCCACGATATCCGCTGCCCAAAGAACTTGCAGTCTTGTCAGTTTGTCAAGCTGCGAGAACCCGGGAATCCTATCGGCCGCCGCAGATAGAGAAATCTTCTTATTCTTGCTAAGATTCAGCTGTTGTCGTTTCAGCCTGGCCCAGACGCCAAAAGTCGACTTGGGCTTCATTTTCCCCAGCTCGAATCGGAGCGTGTCGAGGTTCGCGACACTGTGACAGTTTTCGCTGCAAAATTTGTTGTTATTTTCTGGAGACCGGATCCGTACAATGGCGATTGAAGGGTCCACCTGCAATAGTTTCTCCACAAAGCGATCGATGGCCACGTTCTTGAACGCTGTCATCAGGACACGGCCACCGACCTTGTGAACTGCGTATTTTGCGCAATCGATAAGCACCGTAGTCTTCCCACTTCCCGGCGGACCCTGAACCACGATGATATCTTGAGAAGTCGCGTTCTGGAAACTGGTCGCGACACTGGCTTGGTATAGATCGAGATCGGTTTTGAGTGCTTTGTAGTCCTCGTCAGAAAGTGTAGTAATTGTCGTCGTGTTGTAGTTCTTCAGACTTTCAAAAACTGCGCTGCGTGGTAAGGCGTCAACTCGCTGGTGCATTTTGCCCCAACTGTTCCGCGGATAAATACCATGCTGGCTTGAAAAAGTGTATTTGCTCGTACCGGTCGGTTCCATTTTGCTTTGCACGAAGTCCCGACCGATGCGGAACGGAAATGTTCGGATAGCTTCGTCGTAATTGGCACTGAAATAACGTTCATTGTCCTCCGCAAAGATCAGCAGAGCTTTCGTTTTCTCATGGAACTCTTGTGGGGATGATGAAAAGACATGCGGGTCCACATGAAAAATCTCTTCCTGATCATCATAAACCCCCTCTATTGGTCCATGTGGGGCACGGCCCACAGTATCCTGCCGAAACACCGCTTCCTCAGCCTCCTCTTCCTCTAACAGAGCTGTGTGAAGATCTCTGATGAGCTGATCTCCTTTGTTTGTCACCTTACAATCGCTCCATCCAAGGAAAAATTCATGTGCTGCGGCACCCATCATGGAGTTTATAGAGTTTAAAGAGTTTAGCTCCTCTCTTAACGAAAACCCGCCGGGATGATCTCTTCAGCATTCCAGAACTTGTCGATCCCAGGAATGCTTTTGAAGTACTGCGGAGCGTGAACGTAGCGCGATCGAAGACTCCAGTGCTCGGAATCGCCATACTCCGCAAGGCTCCACCACGATTTCTTCCAAGCTTCGTACGTTTTCGGGTATGCCTTCATGCGATCATTGCCAGGCTTGTCCTCGCCCTTCTTCGGCATCAAAAGAGATAGCCAAATCGGGTACTTGAGGGGCATCGTGACGATCTGCTGAATGGTAATGCGGGGGTTCGTGGCTCCATTGCGAGGAATCTTGAGTCGATCCGCATAGGTCTTGCAATCTCGCAACGTCTTGTTCCGATCCCTCTGGGCACTGTCCACGTGGTAGTTATCGCTCAGCGACACTCTATCGGTCACCTCCTTGTTTGCGCATTTCCCCATTTCCACCATCTGATCACGGGGGGTAGCTGATTCAAGCATCTTCTGGTACACTTCGGCCGCGTCGGTGGGCAGAGCTGGGTGACTTCCGGGACACCAATCGTGCATCGGGCAATAGTTTCCTAGAGCGCAGCATCCTTCGGGCGTTTCTTTCCAACACAGAACATCTTCCTTCCCTTGGTGGTTATTCATCTGCAGGTACTTCCACAGGAACCCCTGTGTATCACGGTATCTCTTGAGCATGATGGAACCTGTTGGCCCAAAAAGTCCGTCGTTGTGGTGCCTCTCGTTGCCAAAGTGAATTTTCAGGTACTTGTTCATGAACTTCTTATCACCTAGGGGCAAAGTGTTGAGCTTGGGGGACCACCTCTCCTTTCCTTTCCCGTCGTAGAATCGACGTTTCTCCTTCTCGTCGAAACTCTCCCTCTTTTTGATCCAGTCATTCCACGCCTTCTTCACGTAGTGATCGGCACCCCCCATGTCGACGGCGTTATCGAAGAAGGGTCCAGTACGGAAGATGTCTTTGCAGGCTTGCAGATCATCGGTCACCAAGATCGGTTCTCCATTAGCTTTGGTGTTGGCCAGCTTCCACAGGTCTTGCAGCTGATCGGTGTTCCCTGAGGACCAAGAGTCCCAATTTTTTGTAGTGTGGTTGAAGAATGCGATCTGCATACTGGCGTCGTCATTTCTTCCTCCGACGTTTCGGTAGTCCCATGAAGCATAATCGGAATCGAGGAAGCACTTTAGAGGATCATCCTCATCAGTGTCGGGTTCCTTTTTCTTCTCCTCTTCCTTCTCCGGCGTGGCGGCTTTCTTCGTCTTTGGAGCCTCATCGGTCCGATTGGTCTGGTTGAATGTGCCAGCCCCGCGCTGCTGATCATTCTTCTCCCAGCCGCTATTGTCCCAATCGTCATGCCCCCAGCCGTTATTGTCACCGTACGAATCCTTCGGGGGCGCATCTTTGAGAGCTGGCAACGACGGCGAGCCAGAACCGAGATCCATCTGCGGGTGAACGGTGAAGATATGCCTCTGACAGAAGTTCTGGAACACGGCAGACGCCTCGGGAGCCAAACTGGTGAAGAGTCCACAATCCTCAATGTTTTTCAACATTTTGGGGAGATTCAATTTCAACGTCTTGACGTTGTCAAGCCCCTTCATGCATTTCACGTCGGGCGTCAAGAGGTACAGCTTCGTCATCGAATGCTTCTTCTTCAAATACATCGTCAGCTGCACCATGAGATCGAGGTAATACAACTCCCACAGAAGAGGGGGATCGTCGGATTGCAAGAGTTGAGGGTACAGGTGGCTGTACTTTTCGATCCAATCACGACTGTCTACGCAGAGGCTTTTGAGGATATCGATGATCGCCTGATAGCAGGACTTCAAAATGTAGAGCTCCACAGTGGTTTGATGCTCAGACGCCGCGATCCTTTTTCCCCCGAAACGTGCGATCGCCACCCTCAGATGGTTACACGTGGGCTCCAAGTTGTTCCAGTTTTGAACGCTGATTTCCTTGGACAAGGTGGCCACAAACTCCATGACATCCGCAATCAAAGATTTCGACGCCCTCTCTTCCACCGTTTTCTGGTAGTACCGGTCCAATTGACCGCTTTGCTTAGCACTGTCAACAGCTTCGGAGAGGATGTACACGGCTCTCTCGTATTTGCACCAGGGCTGAAGCCTGTACTCCTGAACGCCGTTGTTATCCATGAGCTGGAACAGGTTCAGAGTCGTAGCATTGTGGGGCGCACGCTCACCTGACCTGGGAACCTCACTCCATTTTTTAAAAAAGTCCTCCATAATAAACCAGCACACGGAAAGCAGCATTTGCAAATTGCGTTCATTCCTCTTCAGTTCGCCTCCCAAGAAGTATGCGAATTTTTGCGGTAACCCGTTGTAATTGGTATAATTCGCAAGGGCTCCCTGCTCTCCAGTCTCCCTGAAGTCGTACAAGTGCTTCTCCGGCTCCACAATTTCTTCCTTGAACCTCTTGATCTGGGGCTTGGATTCCTCGTAGTTCTTGTTGTTCCAGTTCTTTCCCCAATCGTTCCCGTTCTTGTTGTTGGTGTACTTGCCGTAGCATTGATCGCGAACGGTTTCCAACCAACCATTGGCTGTGCAAAGCGAGTGGTGGTAGTGGTAGTCATTGTCCGTAACTCCTTCCACTCCCGCGAGCGCCCTTGCAGCTTTCTCCTTGCCCAGGTAGAGGGGGCGCCTTGACGTCGTCGGGACAGT
>Ga0207984_1000517_pt1 | contig 22880 bp, 20 predicted proteins | sample ETNtaG_30_FD_185760 | JGI IMG/M metagenome (GOLD analysis project Ga0207984, IMG submission 185760) | Marine microbial and viral communities from oxygen minimum zone, Eastern Pacific Ocean - ETNP201306PF43B (SPAdes) (version 2) | ecosystem: Environmental > Aquatic > Marine > Oceanic ...
TGAGAATAGTAGTATAGAAAATCTTACTATTTATCCTAACCCAAGTAGAGATATCTTTAATATAACATTCATCTCAGAAGAAAAACAAAACTTAAGAGTGAGATTGGTTAATGTAATAGGTGAACAATTAATCGCAGAAGACTTAAAGCAGTTTATAGGAGAGTATACCAAAGAGATTGATTTAACTGAAAAAGCCAAAGGAATTTACTTCCTTGAGATTGAAACAGAGAATGGAGTAATTAATAAAAAATTAATTCTTCAATAATTTATATATTTACCAAAGTTTTAAAGTAACAGGAAATGCGGGGGCAGAGAAACAATACCCCAAAAAAATGTGCCGCTTTTTTATAGGTATGATGATGGCAGGGTGGAGAAGAAACTGATAATGGAATAATGTAGTAATTTGCACTTTGTATTATTTTAAGTAATGCGCAAAATTTAATATTAAATGGAAGCCCTACTTAATATTTTCCATCAATCTTTTTAAATCTTCCTCAAAAAAGTTCGATATTTGTCCTTTCGGCTCCACCAAAAATAAACCCACTCAATTGAGTGGGTTTTTATTTTATATAAGATTCTTTAATTCTTCTAAACTACCTTCTAATTCTTTCTTTCTTTCCTCTCCTAAATCTCTATCAATATCCTGGAATTGAAACATCATAGTTTCTAAATCATGCTGGGAAAGTAGGGTTTCTGCACTAATAAATAATTCTTCATTCTCTGCAGCAATATGATCGCTTAGATTTTCACAATAATCGATTAGTTCTGAAAAAGCTATTTTAACATCTACCTCTAAAGAATCTTCAATATCAGATATATACTCTCTAAAATCTTCATGATTTTCTAACATCTCTGCAATAATATTCATTCCCATTACTTCATTCTCTTCTGAAATTTTCTGAAACAATAATTCTTCCTCTTTATGATGGTGATATTTATCCGCATAATGTCTGAAAAAGTAAATTAATTTTATACAAAACTCTTTCCATTTCTCGGGATTCTTGTTCAATAAATTTTCTGAATCTTTTGCTATTTCTACTGCTGATAAGATTACTTCATGTTCATCATACAATACTTTTGTATATTCCATTAAAATATCTCTTTTAATCCTTCTTTTATAAATACTCCAATCATCTCTTTTCTGTATTCTCTTGAATATAAATCAGTTTTTACAATTCTACATTTTTTAGTAGATTTTGTAATTATCTCATCTGTTGAAGTATTCTTTTTAAAATCCAAAACAATAGGTTTTGGGTCAACACCTCCTAGAGCTACTCTTATATTCTTCTCATTCCAGGAAATTGCACAAGTAAGAGAAGTAAATTCTAATGTTTTTCGTTCTCTCAATTTCTTGAAAAACACTTTTAAATTATTCTTTGGAATAATTATCTCTTTTATAATTGTTTCTGCACTTAAATTATGAGGATTTATTCCATCACCAGAATAAATATCTTCTAAGAGAACTCTTTCTTCTCCTTCATTATTTACAATACAAACGCTTGCATTTAAACTAATCAAAACTGGTGCAGTATCCGAAATCATTTTCGCATAACAACTTCTTTTACCACCAGAAGCAATACAAATATCTCCTTCACATTTAAGGCAATTCCCTGCCGCTTCTCTCCACCACTCAGATTGATTGTAATACATACATCTATTATCACAAAGTAAGTTACCCCCAAGAGTTGCAGATTTTCTAATAAGTGGAGATGATACACTCTTCACAGACTGAATAAATGTTGGAAATAACCCTTCTAATTCTTTATTGTTTTCCAAATCAGAAAGAATTGTTGAGCTTCCAATTCTCACTTCATTATCATCAATTTTTAAAAATTTTATTTCTTTAATCTCTGATATATCAATAAGTGTTTTGGAAGTATTATTTTTCTGATACTTATTTATCATCACATCAGTACCACCAGAGATATAAGAAAAATCAGAATTAATCTTACTAAATTCTATTGCCTGAGAACAAGACTTTGCTATTAAGTATTTATTCTCCATTTTCCTTATTCTTAATTTTTCTTAAAACATCCTCTGCCCTAATCGGTAAAGAAGTAATTCTAATACCAACTGCATCATAAATTGCATTTGCAATTGCAGGTAAAACAGGATGAATTGCTCCCTCTCCACATTCTTTAGCTCCAAATGGCCCTTCAGGGTCTATACTTTCAATTATATTAGTATGAATTGCAGGGGTATCAACAGAAGTAGGAATCTTATAATCTAGGAAATTTGCATTAAGCAACATTCCATTATAATATTTCATCTGCTCACTCATTACCTGACCTAATCCCATATGCCAACTACCTTCTAATTGCCCTTGAACCGCCAAAGGATTTATTGCTTTTCCAGCATCATGTGCTCCCCAAATATTTATCAGATTTACTTCCCCAGTTTCTTTATTCACATCTACTTCAGCAATAACTGAACCAAAAGAATAAGACGGACTAAGACCTGCTCCTGCCCCTTTAAAATCACCTCCTAATTTTGGCGAATTATAATATCCTGATGTACTAACAGCCCCAACTTTATTTGTCAGAAATACAATTGCTTCCTTCCAAGTTAAATCCACTTTTTTATCATTAGAAAAAACTCTTTCTTTAGATAGATTTAGTTCTGACTTCATTATATCATGAGCTTTACTAACCGATTTTAGAACTTCCTCCTTCAAATTTTCTGCTGCCATTTTTGCTGCATTTCCTGCCATAAAAGTTACTCTACTTGAATAAGAGCCTAAATCAATTGGTGTAAGTAAAGTGTCTGCTGCAACTACAAAGATATTATCCATACTTAATCCTAAAACTTCCGCAACAATTATAGCCAACATGGTATCGCTTCCCTGCCCTATATCACTAGCACCTGAAGTAACTAGAACTCTACCATCCATATCCACTTTTAAGTGAACTACTGATTGAGGATATTCATTCCAATGAATTGGAAGTGCAGAACCACTAATAAAAAACCCACCTGCAACACCTAATCCTTTTCCACTTTCTAACTTCCTATACCTAGTTTTCCAATCAGATTGATTCATTACAGTCTCCAAACATTGCCTACTTCCGTTTGATGTAATTCTATATTGCCCTACAGTAATTGAATTCTCTGAAATCAAATTATCTAACCTCAACTGACAAGGGTCAATATTTGCTTTTTGTGCTAATTCATCTAATAAAGTTTCTACAGCAAAACGAGAATTTACTGCTCCATGCCCTCTCATTGCGCCACTTTGAGGTTTATTTGTGTAAACTCTTCTTGTTCTAAAACCAAAATTTTTAATATCATAAGGTGCCTGTAACAACACTCCATTGTAGTAAGAGGTTACCACTCCAAAACTACCATACGCTCCACCATCAATAACAATATCTGCATCCAAAACTGAGATTTTATTATTTTTATCCAATCCCATTTTAACTCCTAATTTGGTAGGATGACGACCATGATTAGTAAGAAAAACTTCTTCTCTATTAAGTTTCACACGAATTGTTCTTCCTAACTTTTTCGCTAAGTAAGAAATGATAATCTCATGAGGGAAAGGATCTGATTTTCCTCCAAAACCACCACCCAAATATGGTTTAATCACTCTAATTCTATTCATAGGAATCTCTAAAACCTTAGCAAGATATCTGTGTAAATAATGAGGGACTTGAGTTGCTGTCTTAATTGTTAATCCATTTTCATCCCAGTTGGCAATTGCTGCATGTGGCTCGGTAAATCCATGATTAACTCCTTCAAATTCAAACTCTCTTTCTACTTTATGATGTGAATTGTCATATCCTTCTTCTTGATTTCCGAATCTCAATTCCGCCTTTTTATGTATATTGTTATTAAACCTAGAATGAGAGTGAATTTGCTGGTTCTCTCCAACATCTTCAATAGAATCCATCATCTCCAGATACTCCTTAATTGGCTCATATTCTACCTTTATTTTAGAAAGTGCTTGTTCTGCTATTTGTTCTGTTTCTGCAACTAAAGCCACAACAATTTCTCCAATATATCTCGTTTTATCAACTGCAAGTGCTGTTTCGTCTTCCGAAATTGGAAGAACTCCAAATTTATTTGGTAATTCTTTCCCAATAACGACATCTACAACACCATCCATTTGTAATGCTTTATCAAACTCAATGGATTTTATTTTTGCGTGTGCAAAAGGACTTCTTAAGAACTTACAATGTAATGCATTCTTCTCAGGTATATCATCTGTATAATCAGCTTCTCCTTTAACCTTCTTAGTAGCTTCAATATAGGGCCTTCCTTCTCCAATCATTTTAAATTTATCAGAATCGATTGCTGATTTTTCTTCAGAATATTCCTTGATTGCATCAATAATCTTTTTATAACCAGTACATCTGCACAGATTTCCTGAGAGACCTTCTTCAATTTCTTGTCTTGTTGGGTTAGGATTTTCTTTTAAAAAATCTAAAGTTGACATTATCATTCCCGGAGTACAAAAACCACATTGAAGAGCTCCTTTTTCTATAAATTTCTGTTGTAAAGGATGAGGAGTTCCCTTATCTGCAATATGCTCAATAGTAGAAATTCGTTTTCCAACACATTTCAAGACTGGAGTTATACACGACTGAACAGCAACACCATTTAGATGAACTGTACACGCTCCGCAACTACCTTGTTCACAACCTATCTTTGTACCAGTAAGTTCAATTTTATTACGCAAAACATAAGCAAGAGTATCGTGCTGATCAACTAAAAGTTGATGAGTTCTACCGTTTACCCATAACTCAATTTGTGTCATCTTACTTGTATCTTGAAATTTATTTATTTTTCCAATTAGGCTTTCTTTTTTCTAAAAATGCATTTATCCCCTCATTTGCATCCTCCGTTTGCATCAAATCGTTCACATACATACTTTCTAATTGAGGAAGAAATTTACCCATTATATGATTGAAAAATGTACGAGAGGTTTTTGTTGCAAATCTTAATGAAGAAGCGCTTTTTGGTAATATGTGTTTTTTAATCCATGAGTCTACCCCTTCATTTAAACTTTCCTTATTTTCAAAAACTTCTGATATAAATCCAATTTCTTTCGCTTTATCAGCTGAAACAGAATTACCAGTAATAAGCAATTCTTCAGCTCTTGCGTTTCCAATCTTTAATGGAAGCAATAATGATGCAGGTGGAGGGAAAACTCCTAAAACAATTTCAGGTTGCCCCATAAATGCTGATTTATCAGCAAACATGGTATTACAAATAAGAGCTAGTTCCAATCCACCACCCAAACATTGTCCTGAAATCTTTGCTACCGTAGGAATTGATAATTCCATAATTTTGTAAAACATCCCATGAAATGAACTTAACATTTGCGCAGCATTTTCTTTAGTGTGTTCTTCAACACTAGCTCCAAATGAAAAATGTTTTCCTTCTCCTTCAAAAGTGATGAGTTTTAAATTCTTATTTACTGAAAACTCATCTAACAATTGATGTAAATCCTTCATCATTACAGAATCCAAAACATTGCCTTTACCATCATCTAAAATAACTCTGGCAACTGAATTTTCGTAAAGATATTCAATCTTAATTTTATTCATTTCTTACTTTTTATATTGAGGAGAAATGGCTTCATGCATTTCATTATTCCACTCCATTCCTTTTGCAAGCATTTGTCTTAATTTCACAAAATCAACCTCTCTATCTCCCCTAGGACCGTCATTAAACGCTTTAAATCCTGCCTTTGCTTCAGTCATCATATTTAATGCTAACCAATCTCTATTACTTTCCTTGTTTTGATCCCAATGTTCTAATTTTTTCTTTCTGATAGAGTTAATCGTTTTACTCAAACAGTTTGGAAAAGTCATCATAAGTTTAGCACACATTTTTTCCACTGACGCATCTAATAAAGATAAATCCATTTCACCAGACTTTACTAAAGTTTTCGCTTCTTTCATAGAATCACCTTTTTTAGGCATACCATAAATAATCTCACCTGTTTTTTTACTAACCCATCTATCTGTTCTTACAAGAGGATTGTTTACAAATTTCCCATCTATTTTCAGAGCAGGAACAATTTCCGTTAATAAACCATGTCTATGTGCTTCATGCGCACTCCAAGGATCACAAACAGTGCAAGAAAACATTGCTAATTCAACACCTACAAAAAGGTGTAAAAAATCAGTAGAACCACCATCAGGAGCTGAACCATGTTTTGGTCCTGCTTGTCCGAAACGAGCCATATCCTGTGCTATAGAAAAATCACAAGCCATTCCAATTTCTTGACCACCACCAATTCTCATTCCGTTAACTCTGTTTATTACAGGTTTATCACTCATCAAAATTGCAGAAACCATATCATTAAAAAGTCTCATATATTGCTTGTATTCCTGAGGATTCCCTGCATAATATTCTGCATATTCTTTGGTATTTCCACCAGTACAAAATGCTTTATCTCCAACAGCCGTAAAAACAATTGCAACTACCGACCTATCATTAGATGCTTCTCTAAAAGCTAAAACAATTTCTTTTACTGCATCTGTTGTGTAAGAATTATATTGTGATGGATTGTTTAATGAAATCCATGCGTTATATAATCCTTCAATTTCATTTCCATCAAAGTCCTTTACTGGCTTTATTTCAAATAAAATCTCTGTGTAATTGTGATCTACTAAGTTATGATTATTCAACATAATTTATAATTTTACGTGTTAATAATTTACGGTACTAAAACCGATCTTTTGTTATATTTATGATTTAATGTATTTTTAAAAACTTTATTTATTTCTGATAAAGGGAAAGTTTCAACAAACTGATCCACCCTCAATTTATCTTCTGCGACTAAATCAACTACCTCTGGATAAAGTTCTGGTTTACACCCCCAAGTTCCGATAAGTTTTGCATCAAACGCCATTAAGTTACTCAGTCTCACGTTTAACTTATCCATAGTAAATCCAACAATTGAAAGTGTGGAGGTAAATGTAATTAGACCAAAAGCTAATTCTTGACCAGGAGTTGTGCCTGACATTTCATAAATCTTCCATCCAAAGCGAGAAACCCCAAGATCCTTTGCAATTTTTCTTACCTTGCCTTTAATATCTCTAAAGTCTAACCCTTTTGTATTTAAGGTTGCATCAATTCCATTGTTTTTTGCAATTTCAAGCTTTGTGTCATCAACGTCTAGTGCTAAAACTTTCGCTCCTTTTATTTTCGCTATTTGAGCACCATAGATTCCAACTCCTCCAACTCCAATCACTATGGCAAGATCTCCTTTCTGTAATTCTGATTTATCTATTACCTGATATGGTGTTGAAATTGCATCCGCAATAACAGAAAGTTGAGGAAGTATATATTTTTCTAAAATCTTATCCGGCACATGGCAAAGATATTTGTAAGGGACAACAATATGAGATGCAAAACCACCTTCAAAATCATTTCCAGGCATGAGTTGTTTTTGACAAATATTACTTCTTCCATTATTGCAAAGCTCACAATCTCCACACGGTAAAACTGCAGGAATAATCACATTTTTTCCATTCCACTCCTCAGGACCATCAATAACAGTTCCGCTAATTTCATGACCTAAAGTTAAAGGTAACTCTTGTTTTGTTTTAACTCCATGATGCCAAAAACTAATATCAGTATGACACACACCGCAACCAGCAATCTTAATTAATGCTTCACCTTCCTTTACTGTTGGAAGTGATGATTCTACCAACTCAAAGTCAGCACCCTTTTCCACCATTTTCCATTGAATCATTTTTTCTTCCATTTTTAAATATTTGTATTCTCAAATAAAATTGCTGTTCCTTGGCCTCCTCCAATACATGCTGAAGCTACACCATATCTTACTCCTCTCCTTTTCATTTCTCTTGATATTGTTAAAGAGATTCTAGTTCCTGTAGCTGCAAGTGGATGTCCCATTGCAATTGCCCCTCCGTTTACATTTCCAATATCTCTAGAAAATCCTAATTCTTTCTCACACCCTAAATATTGAGCTCCGAAAGCCTCATTTATTTCTACAAGTCCAATATCTTCCATTTTAAGATCTGCCATTTCTAATACTAAATTTATTGCCGAAACAGGACCTAACCCCATATATCTAGGATCAATTCCACAAGTAGCAGAAGCTACAATTCTACTCAGTGGTTTTAGATTCTTATCATTACAAAATTCTTTATTTGCAACTACAACCGCTGCTGCTCCATCTACAATCCCTGATGAATTTGCTGCTGTTTGTACTCCATCTTTTGCAAAAACAGTTGGTAACTTTGCCATTTTTTCTAAATCTGCAGGACGTACATTTTCATCAGTTACAAAATCAGTAACTTTTCTTGGTAACCTAATCTTTCTTGGATTCAACCCTTCTACTTCAAATACAGTTGAATTTAGTGGAATAATCTCATCATCAAAGAATCCTTCTTCTTTTGCTTTTAGATACCTATCAATAGATTGCTTTGCAAAAACATTTACTTCCTCTTTAGTAATACCATGCTTCTTTGCAATATTCTCAGCTGTAACCCCCATTGGAACTGCTGCAGTATCGTTAAGCGCTTCCCACAACATATCTAAGAACTCAATTCTTCCAAGAGCATAACCATTCCGATTACCAAAACTTACCGTTGGAGAAAGAGTCATATTTTCAGTTCCTCCACATAAAGTTGCTTTTGCTTTACCAAGTGTGATCTGCTCAGCGCCTGTTATGATTGTCTCAAACCCTGAACCACAAATTCTTTGGACCATAAGAGATGAGACTCCTTCTGGAACACCAGAATATAATGATATATGTCTTGGTAAAAAGTAAGAGTCTGCAGAGCTCTGCCCGATATTTGCCATTATTACTTGGTCAATATCTTTTGCATCTACTCCAGATTTTTCCAATGCACCTCTTGATGCAAAAATACCTAAATCTGTTGGAGAAACTCCTCCTAAACTTCCACTTAATCTTCCGAATGCAGTTCTTGCCCCTCCAATTAAAAATAAATCATCATATGTGATTCCTATTCCTTTTTCTTTATCGTGATATGCTTTCATTCTTTATTTTTTTGTTATTTTTTGCTTCTACCGCTGCGCCAAATGCATTTATCATTTGAGGACTATTTGGTACAATTATTTCCTTTTGAAACATCTCTTCCATAATATTTTTTAAAAATGGATGAAAAGCTGCAACACCACCTATTAAATAGATTGGAACCGATTTGTCCATTTTTAGTTTTGTTATTCTGTTTACAATTGAAATATAGATTCCTCTTGATAAATCCTCTTCTGAAACCTCATCTAGAATCCACTTCATTATTTCGGTTTTTGCAAAAACAGTACAAAAACTATTTAATTCCTTATTCATTACAGATCTTGATGCCAACTCACTCATCTTTGATAAATCTAACTCAGCTCTTTCTGCTATTTCAGTGATAAATGTTCCAGTTCCTGCAGCACATTTAGTGTTCATATAAAAATCCTCTACCTTTCCTTTATCGTTACTTTTTATCACCTTTATATCCTCACCTCCTATGTCAATAATTGTTTTTTCTTCTGGGTAAAGTGAATTAACTCCAACAGAGGAACAATAGATTTCAGTTTTAGTAATGTTCGCAATTTCAAAATATTTTCTTCCATAACCAGTAGCACAAACATTTACAATATTGAACCTCTCATCAATATCTTTTAAGATATTTCTTAGAACAGATTTATCTCTATTTAAGGTTTTAGTAACATTAGAAAGAATAATATCCTCATCTTTATCAATTACAACAAACTTTGTAAAAGATGAACCAATATCTACTCCTAAATAACATATGTTTTCTGTTGTCATATCGCTTGATTTAGTTGCTCTCTTTTTGCTTTTGCAGTCATTGCTCTCATCATAGAGGTGAATGCAGAGTTAATTGGAGTTCTTAAATTATGACTCTTACTATAATCCACAATCTTACCATTAAACAAATCAATTTCAGTAGTTTTATTATTTATAAAATCAACCGCTAATGAAGGAAAATGGTTTCCTGCTTTTGTTAAATAAACCATACAATGATCTAAGAAATCATTATCAATTTTGATGCCTTCTTTCTGTGCAACCTGAATTGACTCCTCAATTGTTTGTCTTATAACTAAGACCAAATCAGGATCGGACATAGCCTCTAACATGGTCAATTTTGAAAGTGCGCATAATGCACTCAGAGAAGAATTAAGAATTGTTTTCTCCCAAATACTTTTCTTTAAATCCCGATAAGAACATGAAATAGTATCTAAATTATTTTCTGATAATGAGCTTGCTATAATTTCTGAAATCTCATTATTTTCTTTTTCTAAAGATGCAATATAATTTGGAGCATTAAAAAACACTACCTCTGTTTCTGAATTATTGACTAATTTTCCTGCATAATTTATCACCATTCTTAGTAAGTGATGGTTGTCAAAAATTGGACTGTATTCAAACTCAGTATCTATACCGTTCTGAGCACAAAGCATTAAGGTATTTTCAGAAATATGTGGTTTTATCATTTCTAATAACAATGCAATTTGGTGCGATTTCACGGCTGAAATTACTGCATCAGGATTAAAGTTTTTTATCTCAGAAATATCATCAAAAACATAAGTAAACTCTGCTTTTTTATCTAAAAAACCTTTAAGAGTTAATCCATTATTTTTAATTACTTCTTTCTTGTCCTCACTTCTAACAAAAAGTGCAATATCATGCCCTGCATTTCTCAAATACACAGCCAAAACCATTCCTACAGGGCCTAATCCTATAATTGCTATTTTCTTTTTTTCTTGCATTAATTCATCTGTTCAATAAAAGTTTCTACTTTGGTAGTAGTTTGCCCTTCAGAGAAGAATCGTAAATCACATAAATCTCCTTCAATAACCAATGTTTCTATTCCAGTTTCTTCTTTTAATCTTTGTGGCATCCCAAATCGTGCATTTGAATTGTTAAAACAAGTTTTTGCATCATGGAAAATCATACCATTAATATTAAAATCTTGAATGTGTTTTTTTAGAATTTCAAACTTTGCTTCCTCACTTCTATTAATAAAAATTTCGGTATAAGCAAGTGCTGAAGATTCAAAAGGATCTTTACTATCAAATGCATCAAATACCCAAGAATTACAATAAGTAGATGCAACTACTGCAGAATTATTATCTGCAAAAAGATTAGAAAAATATCTTAATTTACCCCAAATTGGCATCCCTTCCCAATACACTCTACTATCTGGTTTTTCTAAAAAACCAATTCCATTTTCTACATTATTTTGAAGTTCAGAAAGAAGTTTTGAGTAATATTCTTTCGCCATTTCAGTTCCTCTTAAAACCACAATTGGGCCCATGTGAATTGTACCATCAAAAAAGCTAATAGGTGAAGGAGAATTCTTTCCTGTATTCAAACAATCCTTCCATAAATCAGTTGCTTCTTTACTTAAATTTAATGTGTGTCTGAATTTATTAATATCAAACTTATTTCCTGATGATTTCTCACAAAGTGGAATCATTTCTTTAAATTGTGAGGACACGTCCTCAATATCTTCCTTACTCACTGTATCTAAATATCTTGGAGGTTTTACTCCGAAAATTGGACAATTAAATTCATTTGCAAACCACATAAACCAATCCTGAACCTCTCTACATTGATTGGTGTTATAAACTATCAAATCTGGTATTGGAATCCCATCCATTCCATATTGCTTTGTAAGTGGAGTTTTCTTCTGTAAATAAGATCCGATATCTGCAGTTAAATAGGAGCAAATATCTCCAGCATACCCTAGCTTCACTGATTCTGGAATAAAATCCATTGCAGTTCGACTAGCGCCTAAAAGTGCTCCATGATTTTCAGGAAAATACACCTCAAAACCAAAACTTCTTAAAAGTTCAGCAGGACCAACAGAAGTACACCAAGCTACTTTCCTTGATGTAATTAAATCAGAGAAATACATCTTCATTAATTGCTTTAAATCTGTGGTTGTATGTATTTTATAATTACTCATTTATTCTGCTAAATCAATTACATACAACTCATCACCTGTTGGAAGTTCTTCCCCATATAAATCCTGATAATAATCTTTATATTTTTCCAATACTCTTTTTGGCGCCATCTTCATTGATGGAGTAAGTGTGTTATCATCTAATGAAAGACAAGAATTCAGCACAATTGCCTTTTTTATTTTTGCAAATTTCTGTTTTAACTCATCATTAGATTGCCTTAAACAACCTTGCAGACATTTTCCAAATTCATTAATATCTCTAGGACAAAAACAACCATCTTCAGGAGATTTCTGATAATCAGGATTTTTTAACATATTTTGATTTGGGAAAATAAGTGCTACAGGATAATCATAACCACTTCCGGAAACAATTACATATTGCACATAATGACATTTCTTCTCAATAATTTTTTCTAAATCAGTAGGAATTACTTTTTCACCATTTGAGAGTTTGAAAATTCTATCTTTTCTACTAATTAACTTCAATCCTGTTGAAGTTAAAGCACCTACATCACCAGTTCTATACCAGCCATCATCTGTAAAAGTATCTTTATTAGCCTCATCATTTTCATAGTACTCACTCATCACATTTGGTCCTTTAACTTGAATTTCATCATCCTCTGAAATTCTGACACTTACCCCAGGAATTGGAAGGCCAACCACTCCTTCCTCCCTTTCTAAATTAGGATTTGTAAGAGTGCAGCAAGGAGAAGTTTCAGTTAAACCCCAACCTTCAATTACTGCAATTCCTTTTTCCTGAAAAAGAGTAGATAAGTTGATTGGAAGTGCTGCAGCTGCTGTGAAAATAAATTTAAGACCAGAATTAAAGAAAAGTTGTTTTGTGCTTTCATCCTGATTACATAATTCAACTAAATTTTGAAATACTTTTGGAACAGAAAAAAATACAGTTGGTTTTATCTCTTTCCAATTTTGCATTATCTCTTTTGTATCTTTCCCAAAAGAAGATTCCAAAGAATAAGCTGCTCCATTATAAAGTGCTGTAAAAAGCTCAAAAATTCCACCGAAACTATGATGCCAAGGTAAATACGAAAGAAATCTGTCTTCTTGATTTACTTTTAAAATTTCTTTAACTGCAGCTTGTTGTGACAATATATTCTTATGAGATAATTGTACGCATTTTGGAGTCCCCATAGTACCAGAAGTGTACATATTTAAACAAATAGTATCAGGGGAAATATCTAAATCCAGAAACTCTTTTTCATTCTTATTTAACAAAAAATTAAAACACACTAAATTGTTAAAAAGCTCACTTTTTACTTCATCAAAATGGATGACTTTTTTAAATGGGAATGTAGAATCTGTTCTATCTAATTGAATCTGACTAGCAACAGCCAAATAAGTAGAATCAGAATGTTCCATTAAGAGTTTTGCAGTATCTTCACGGAAATAAGCAAAGATTGGAACCGCTATACCTCCAACTGACATCACTGCCAATTCCAACTCCAACATTTCCAGTCTGTTAGGAGAATAAATAACCATCTTATCTCCTTTTTCAAAACCTAAATCAGAAAGATTAGATGCAATATTTTTAATGTTTGAGACAAAATCACTCCAAATAATTCCTTCAAAAACACCATTTACTTTCTCCTGAAATACAACTTTATCAGAAAACTCCTTACTATTATTTATCAGTAAAGTTGGAATGTTTTTTACAATTTCACCTAATGTTATTTCTGAATGAAGTGTTCCCATATTTTATAATCTCACCCCTTTTTCCTTCAGTTTATAATAACGAAAACCTCCCCAAAGGGCAGCTCCAATTGCTCCAGAGTAGATTGCTTCATTATTACTTAAAAACTTAAAATATCTGTTTTTCTTTCCTTCTGCAAGCTCTTCCACTGCTTGTACCATTCCTTCATTCATTCCCATACCACCAACAAGTGCTATAGGAGATTCTGCTTTAAGAGCTCCTAGTAATTTCACTACTCTCTGCGCTATAGAAAGATTGATTCCTTTTACAATATTTGGAGTGGAAAGTCCTTTTGAAACTAAGTTAATTACATCAGTTTCTGCAAGTACAGCACAGATCCCTGAAGGAACTTCTGGATTATCTGCTTTTAATGACATTTCTCCAACTTCCTCAATTGCTAAACCAAGATATCTAGAAATATTCTCAATAAACTGACCTGAGCCTGAAGCACATTGACCAGTCATTTTATAGTCCATCACCTTTCCTTTTTCATCAATTTTTATGGCACGAACATAAAGTCCTCCCATATCAACTACTGTTTTTGCATTTGGAAAAAAGTGTTTTCCACCCCTAGAATGAGAAGTCATACTATAAAAATGACCTGTCTTTCTTTCCACCATTTCTCCTTCACCAGTAGATGATAAATAAGCAATGTCTTTATCATAATCTAAATTATTTCTTTCCAATATTGTAGAAACAATCTCAGTGGCCACAACTTTAGGATTTCTTTTTCTAATCTTTTCTGTTTGTTTATCTAACACTTTATGGTCGCCAGTTTCTTTATTGTAAGAAACCAACACGGATTTGATGTAACTTCCTCCTACATCAACTCCCATTGTATAAATTATATCGCTCATATTATTATTTTTTAGACGGTAAATCAACTTCTATATTTCTTCTGGCAAACATAGCTCCTCCTAATGCTCCCATAAATATAGAATCCGTATGAATGTTCATTGTAAGATCCCCATAAGAATCGGTTACCATTTGTTTTACATATTTTAAAACTGCCTGATTTCTAGCAACTCCTCCTGTAAAAGTAAACTCATTTCTTACACCTCCTGAACGAGCAATTAGGGACATAGCTCTTTGTACAATTGCTTTATGTAGTCCTGCTAAGATATTTGGTCTTTTTTCTCCATTATGTAGGAGTTCCTTCACCTCAGCACCTGCAAAAACGGTGCAAGTAGAGCAGATTGTTGCTTCTTTATCTGCCTCCAATGCCTCAGGCCCTAACTCATTTAATGAAATTCCAAACTCATCAGCAATATATCCTAAATATCTACCACAACCTGCTGCACATCTGTCATTCATATGAAAAGAAGTAACTAAACCATGACTATCTACCTGAATTGCTTTGGTATCTTGTCCTCCAATATCTAAAACTGTTCGTGTATTTGGAAATACTGCATGAGCTCCAAATGCATGACATAAAATCTCAGATTTAATACAATCCTCTGGGAAAGGAAGCAATGCCCTACCATAACCTGTACCTATCATATTCGCAATATGTATATCTTCATCAGCAATTTCATCAATGTGCTCTCTAAGAGTACTCTCTACATTTTTATAATTACTTTTTACAGCATTTAGCTCTGCATAATACCAATCTTCTCTATCTTTATGTTCTGGCTCATCAACTAATCCTTTGTATTTTTCTTCTAAGACATTCATTGATTCATCTACTAATTCCTTAAAGTTATATTGTACCATTTCGTTCTCAACTGGAGTAATACTCTTGTCGAACGCCAACATTAAGGGTTCAAAAACTAATTTTTCCGCCTTCTCTACTTCATGATTATATCTTTCACTTACAATATCACGAAAAAACTGATTTTTAGAACCTAAATCTTCATTAACAAATTCATTTCTGATTTGTGGCTCAATAACATTCAGTATCTTAATTAATGCTTGTTTTACATCTTCCTTGTTGTCATAAGAAAATGAATCAACAGTTTGCAATAACATCTTTCTCAAACTATCCATTCTTCTTTTAAACTGTCTATACTGAAACACAGAACGGATATCTTGCATGTATTTTTTAAACTCTGGTTTCGAGTCAATCTCTTCTTGCATCCTTTGAGTAAGAAGAGTAAATCTTGCATCATAAGTAGCTTCTTCTCTTGCAATATCGGCAGCTACTTTATAGTTTGCTCTTGTGTTTGTAATTCCTCTTCCAATTATCTCATCTTTTTCGTTAATGATAACTGCTTTGGAAGTTGTAGAGCCTAAATCAATACCTAAATAATATTTTTTCATTGTCTGTTTATTTGTTATTCACTGTTTCCATTGCCTTTCTTTGCTCTAACATTTGAAAAAATGATTCTAATCTATTTTTAATATTTGAGTAAGAGAAATACCTTGGATCAACCAAATCAGATTCAATAAAACCAACAGGTATTTCTAGTCTATCCTCAATCTCTCTCATCATACCCAACTGCCCAGCTGAGAAAGAATTACAACTCTTAATTGAATTTGTAACATATCCATCTGCATCATAATCTTCAATACATTTCGACAGTAAATCAATTCTTTGAGGAATATTTAAATTAGTATAACAATTCATACAATATTCTGCCAATGATTCAATTGGACGAGAAGGATCGTGTCTCCAACCCATATCGTATACTCCACCTACTTTTGTATAAGAAGAGGCAACAATTACTGCGCCAATGTCATAGAAGATTTTCCAGAATTCACGAAATGAAGTCCAATTTGGAGGACCTTCTACTACCAATCTGTATTTTTCTTCTTTCATTTCTCCTTCTGGAGTAATAGGACCTAATCCTAAACGAATTCTTTCTTGAATCTCTGAATATAATTCCTTGTAATATTCTACTGCTTTTTTAGTTCCTCTAAATCCAATATTAATTGGTCCTATATAGTAAACACCTGCAAAATATGCGTCAATAGGAGATGGTTTTTGTTTTGTAGTATCGAAAATCTTAGTAATCCAGTCTTCCGCTTCTTTTGCAAGTTCAAGATGTTTTTTAAGTTTTTCTTCATCATACTTAATTCCTGTAACTTCTTCAAACTGAGGAATAACTTCTTCAGTAAATTGTTTAACCATATACTCTATCATTTCAGGGGTCATTTCTGCATTTTCCTGATAAGGAGTGTGAACCATAATCACTTTTGCGTTAGGGTATTCTCTTTTTAGAGTCTCAAACCATTTTAAGAAAGTAAAACAACCTGTATAAGATAATAATAAAACATCTGGCTCAGGAATTTTTTGCCCTGTCGGACCAATATTTCCTTTCATCATCATCCCTACATCACACTTTACATAAGTACAAACATCTTCAGAATGTGCGTTTTTTTCAGCTTCCTTTATATAAGATGCTGACTTTTTTCTCATTGCTGATTGAAGTGCATTAATTTCAGGATATACAGGTAACATATCAAAAGTTCTGATAAGTTCTGATAGGTTTCCTGGTATGAAAGTATAACACACTTTTTTCCCTAGTTCTTTTGCGTTTGCTAAATCGTTAAAAAGTCCGGCAATCATCTCCTTTTGGAGAACCATACTTCTTTCTTTTTGTGCTTCTTTTGACATATTTAATTTTTTCTTTTTTTATAAATTTGGCGAATTCCTACCAACTAATCATCTAATATTAATCCTCCCAAAGTTTAATTGAATCAGAGAATGTCCCTACTTGTTCTTTAATAACTTTATACTGATTAATATTCTCTGAATATTGGAAAGCTATGTATCTTAATCCTAACTTATCAAATGCATTTTGAAAAATTGGAGCATCCAATAATGAAGGATCACAGAAAGATGCAGATGCAAATATTACCCCATCAGCACCTCTTTCTTTTGCAATTTTTGCTAATCGATACTCTTTAGGGTTATGAACATCATAAATAGAAGAAGAATACTGACTATGATTGATGTACGCATTTGAAATTGTCTCCAAAGGATTATCTGAAATACTATCAATATCTGATAAAATCATTCTTGAACCCAACATATAATCATCATCAACAACATAACATCCAGCTTCTTCAATCGCTTTAATAAGCCCAATAGAAGGTTGTTCACAAAAAGCTCCTGAAACAACTACTTTAATCTTATCCATTGGAGTACCGATATCCTCATTAATAATAGCACAAATTTCTTCCAGAATCTCATTATGTTCTTCCACAGGGATTACAGTGCCTGCTCTTACTACATGATAAACATCCTCAATAGACATTCGCCAAGGGAATTCTTGTCGTACATTATAAATGTCTTCAATTAATCTTCTGTTTTTATTATAAAGTTCAATAGAATGATTTAAGTTTTCAGTAATTAATTCTACACCATTTAACTCTTTGATGTACTTTAACACATGTTTCATCTCATCTTGATAGAATTTACCACCAACCTCTGGCAAAAAGTTCTGCGGGAAGTCCATGTATTTTACAAATTTTCCTACATTTAATTGTTTGAAAATTCCTGAAAGATTCCTAATTACATCACAAATTGATGGGAATATAAATCCATCTAAATGTTCCATATGTTTATCAAGTGCTAGCTCAATTATACTTCTAGGAATATGGCAAATATATGATTGATAGTAAGCATCTCCCTTAATAATCTGCTTTCTATCTCCACCTCCAAAGATTCCAACACCCATTGCTCCAACTGCATGTAAGATCTCTCTTGGGAAATAGATTGGCATATATCCAACTAAGACTCTATCTTCAGATTCTACTTTCCATTGTTTTGCTCTGTTAAAATCTAAATCAAATGCATATTCCTTACATTTAACAATTAAATTTTCTAACTTATTCATTTATATATTTCTTAACCTTTGAGGCGTAAACATACAATTGAATTAAAAAACAAAATATGATATATATCATATCAAAATATGTTTTTTATCCATTAGTTTACAGATTATGATAGAAAGCTTTTCATTAATCTTACTAACTGCTGGAAAATCTGAGCGAATGGGCATACAGAAAGCAAATTTATTACTAAACGGAAAGTCGTTTTACGACATTATTATTTCTACCTATAAAAAGTCGAATATTACTGATCGAATAAATGTTATTAATAACAAATTAGAAATAAAAAATAAAAACACTATTAACAACTTTCCTGAAAAAGGAAGGCTTTTTTCACTACAATTAGGATTAAAAGAAATAGAAAGTGATTGGTATTTCATTCAAAATATTGACAACCCTTTTGTTTCGGCTGAAACATTACATAAATTTATTAATTGTAAAAAAGAAGCTGATATAATTCAGCCAATATATTATGGGAAAAAGGGTCATCCAATATTAATCTCCGAAAGAGTAAAACAGGTGATCTTAAAAGAAACTGACTATAAATTAACTTTACGTGATTTGTTTTCCAAGTTTAGCAAACAACAAATAGAAGTTGATGATAACACAATCCTAACCAACATAAACACTCCTGAGGATTATAAAAAATATTGCATTGAAAAAGCTAGTTAAAATAGCATCAAGTTCTGAGTTGCTTTCTGCAATTTGTACTATTGCAGAAGTAAAAGGGTCTGCTCCAAGGAGAGTTGGAGCAAAAATGTTAGTTTTTGAAAACGGGGAAGTTCATGGGACTATTGGAGGGGGGAATCTAGAGAAAAGAGTAATAGAGAATGCAATAACCCAAATAGAGAAAAATGAAACATTACTATTTACACATGATCTTTTAGGGCATCATAATATGTGTTGCGGAGGAGTAGTAAAAATATTTATTGAACCAATCATGAAAACAAATAAACTATATATTTTTGGAGCAGGGCATACAGGCAAAGCCCTGTCAAGAATAATGACTGAACTAAATTTTGATACTTATATTATTGATGACAGAAAAGAATATATTGATAAGATTACAGATGAAAAGGTAAATAAAATAAATCTATCTTATAAAGAAATTCTACCTACATTACCATTTGATAAAAACACTTTTATCACCATTATGACCTACGAACATTCGCATGATAGAGATATTTTATCTTATTGTCTTAAAAAAGATTTTGCATACCTTGGGATGATAGGAAGTAAAAGAAAAGTAAACTTAAACAAGAAGATGTTTATTGATGGAGATATCTGTACAAAAGAAGAAATAAAAAAAGTAGATATGCCAATGGGAATTGATATCAATGCTGAAGGTCCAGAAGAAATTGCAATAAGTATTGCCTCAAAAATAATAGCAATAAAAAATAAATAACAATTATGAAAACAGCAATAATAACAGGAGCAGCAAAAGGAATTGGGGAAGCAATTTCTGAAAGATTAATATCAGAAGGTTATTTTGCCATTTTAGTGGATATTGATGATGAGAATGGTAAAAAATTAGAAAAAGAACATCAAAACTCCAAATATTACAATTGTGATATCAGTAATGAAAAGTCAGTGTCTGATTTATTTAATTTTATCAAAAAAGAATATGGAAGATTAGATGTTTTGGTAAACAATGCTGGAATCATAAAGGACAATGTGATTTGGAAAATGCCTGCTGAAGATTTTGACAAGGTGATTGAAATAAACTTAAAAGGATGTTGGCTGATGTGTAAAGCTGCAGCTTCTATAATGAAAGAACAAAATAGTGGAAGAATCATTAATATCGCTTCAAGGGCTTGGCTAGGGAACAGAGGTCAATCCAATTATGCCGCATCAAAAGCTGGTATTGTTTCTTTAACAAGAGTATTAGCCCTAGAACTTGGGAAAAATAATGTACTTGTAAATGCTATTGCTCCAGGGTTGATAGACACTCCTTTAACTCAGAAACTACCTGAGAATGTAATTGAAGGTTTAATAAAAGCTCAGCCGACCAAGAGCATGGGAAGTCCTAAAGATATTGCTCAAACAGTCTCCTTTTTAGCTAATCCAAAAACAGAGTTTATTACAGGACAAGTAATTTATGTTGATGGAGGTAAGAATATTGGAAGTAATATGATATAATATTCAAAGTAAATTCGTTTGACATATTCTCTTAGAAATCTTCTAAATCCCATTCAAAGAGGTTCGAAATAAGGACCGAGAGGTCCACCAAAAAGAAACCCGCTCAATTGAGTGAGTTTTTGTTTACGTAATAATAAAAGTCCAAGCTAACAGAATTAAATCAGCCATTTTTGTATCATTATTAATTATTAAAGACCTGCTAAATATACACTTTTTTTAATTTAATTTTAATTAATTATATCTAGAAATTAATTTTTATAGTACTTTGTTTTACATAGTACTATATTTTTATATATATTTGCAGTATGAAAATTGAGAATACACAATCGCAGATGCGAAAAGGAATTTTGGAATACTGCATCCTATCCATATTAAAACATGAAGAATCCTATCCTTCTGATATTATCGAAAAGCTTAAGAAAGCAAAATTGATAGTAGTGGAAGGCACACTATATCCCCTACTTACTCGCTTAAAAAATGCTAAATTATTACAATACCGTTGGGAAGAATCTACTTCTGGACCTCCCCGAAAATATTATTCTATTACTGAAAAAGGAAATACCTTTTTATTAGAATTAGATAGCACATGGAAAGATTTAGCAAAAGCAGTAAGATTAACTACTAAAACAAAAAAAGATGAATAAGACAGTAAATATAAACCTAGCAGGAATGGTATTTCATATTAATGAGGATGCTTTTGAAATATTGAAAAATTACCTAAATACACTTAAAAATCATTTTAAAAATGAAGAAGGTGCTGACGAAATATTAAAAGATATTGAAGGAAGAATTGCTGAACTATTTACAGAACGATTGAATAATAAAGAAGCTGTTTCACTAACTGATATAAATGAAGTAATTACAATAATGGGCGAGCCTAGCCAATATGATGATGAAATTGAACAGGAAAAACCGAAAGAACAGCAGCATAAAGAAGAAGACTTAAGAAAAGGGAAAAGAAGAAAAGTTTTTAGAGATGAGGAAGGAAGAATGATTGGTGGAGTTTGTAGTGGAATGGCTAATTATTTTGATATAAGTGTATTTTGGAGTAGAATTATATTTTTTTTCCTATTATTTATAATGGGGCCAGGAGCACCTTTTATATATATAATGCTCTGGATTGCACTTCCATCTGCTAAAACTACTACTGAAAAATTAGAGATGAAAGGAGAAAAAGTAAACATCAATAATATTGAAAAGAATATTAAAGATGAATTGAATATTATAGAAAATAAAATATTAGATGCTAATGGCGGAGACTGGGGAACTAAAGAAGTATTTGGAGCAAATAGTTTTTTCAGAAAAATAGTAGATTTCTGTATCCGTGTAATTACAGGGATATTTAAATTTGCCGGAAGTTGTTTTGGAATTATTTGCATTTTCTTTGGAGGAATTTTTCTTTTCTTTATTTTCTCTTTTGCATTCTCTGGAGCCGAATTTTTATTTCAAAACCATCCAATGATTGAGTATGTATTCAATGATTCTGTCTTTAATGACACATTAGCAATTGGACTTACTTTATTTATTAGTATTCCAATTATATCTGTTATTCTGTTTGGGTTAAGGCTAGTTAATAACACTAAAATCCATATGAATTATAAAATAGGAATGTTTGTTTTATGGATAATTTCTTGGCTTTTGCTAATGATCTCTGCAAAAGATATTTCAAAAGAATTACAAGAAGAAGCAAAAAACACAATTATTGAAAATATAATCACAGAAAGTGACACTCTTTATTTAAGTATGAATGATATTGATAGAGTGTTTGATAATGCATTTGACGCAAAAGGATTTAAAGTCACTCCTTTTGAAGATAACTTAATCGGTATTGGAATGGCATTAGATGTTGTAAAAAGTAAAAATGATAATTTTAATTTACTTAAAGAAGCTACTGCAAGGGGTAAAGACAAGCATCTAGCAAAAGAAATGGCAGAAGGAACTAGTTTTGAATTTACACTAGAAGATGATAATCTGATTTTTGATGACTTTTTCACTATCTCTACACAAAAATGGCGCATGCAAGAATTAGATTTAACTTTAGAATTACCTATTGGTATGGTTGTTTTCTTAGATCATAGTTTAGAGGACTTAATTTACGATATTAAAAATGTTAACAATATGTGGGATTATGATATGCTTGGCCACTATTGGAAAATGGAAGAAGAAGGGCTTAGTTGTATTAGTTGTGAAGATTAAAAAAAGTTCGAAATAAGGACCGAGAGGTCCACCAAAAAAAGTCGGGATGAGAGGACGACAATTTACTAGAAATAACACCTCTAATTGTAAACCGTATTGTAAACTCTAGATTTAAAAGAATAGATTTTCAAAGATAACAA
>Ga0207984_1000524_pt1 | contig 22756 bp, 17 predicted proteins | sample ETNtaG_30_FD_185760 | JGI IMG/M metagenome (GOLD analysis project Ga0207984, IMG submission 185760) | Marine microbial and viral communities from oxygen minimum zone, Eastern Pacific Ocean - ETNP201306PF43B (SPAdes) (version 2) | ecosystem: Environmental > Aquatic > Marine > Oceanic ...
CGAGGCCATTCCCTGATCGATCAGGGATAGCTCCGTCTTTGATCTCTTCAAAATCGTAGTAAAAGGTGAGACCTGCAACCGAGCTGGTTATACCAACCATAAGTAGCGTTAGCATAACTAAGGTTGCTACGATGCATTGTCGCATTGGAAATTCTCCTTATTCGACACCAATTTAAAATATTAATAATATCTTACACCTTCAACATCAAAAATGATGTTCAGAGCAAGTGGAAGATTATTGATCTCAAGTTGCAAGGTAATATATCATAGAACAAATTTGTTTTCAAGCTGGAGTGTACATGATTATAATAGCTATACTCGGGATTTTAGGCTTTATGATCTCAAGTTGCAAGGTAATATATCATAGAACAAATTTGTTTTCAAGCTGGAGTGTACATGATTATAATAGCTATACTCGGGATTTTAGGCTTTAAGTAGCCTTCTTCCATATGGGCCAGACTAAGTATTCACTACCTCTGGTTCGTTGACACAGCGGGTTTTGCCGTCCATGTCTGACGTTTTGCCATGGCGACAACATTGTCAGCGTGAAAACCAGGTGTCATCAGCCAACCGCCAATTCTCATGTTTTTAAAGTCCTCTCGCTCAGCCAAGGTAGGTAGACTCTTAGCTTGTTCAACTATTACCGTTGAAATTGGTTCTGAAAATTGGTGTAAGTTTCTGATCAGGTGAGCGGATGTTTTTAGAAAATTGCTTGGGCTGATTTGTGTGCCGGACAAATCGATTACAGAAGGTACACGATGGTCGGAGCTCACTGTTTGGTTTGTTTGGGAGGCGCAACTCAAAAACGTATCTAGACTTACCTGAGTTAGTGTTTCTGAAATGCAGTCCTCTGTCGGACCAATGGGACGACGGACAGGGATTGTTTTAGGTAGTGATTTGGTATGGTTGTATCCATCCAAAATGAAGGTGGCAACACCGAAAATCTCGGCTGGAGAGAGATAAATATTACCTGAGTAATGATAGGTCAGTTCATGTGAAACGAGTTGTAGAATATTCAAAGCCGTTTCTAACGAAATCCAAATATCTGTTTCTTGATATTTTTCATGAATTTCTTGGTAGGTGACAACTGGGATTTTCTCATTGGCAACGAATCCAAGAAATAGGTCGATTGCTTCACTGATAGCTGACACTTCGGCCTTTGGTCGTCGAGGAACGGGAATCCATTGCTCTCTTGGCGTGTTCAGCCCATCCTTGAAATTCAACACATCACCGAAATCCGAAGCCACCATGCGACAAGGATGACTATACATAATTAAGTACCCGTCCGTTCTGCTATTGTATATTTTGAGGAAGTTTCTTTTCATGTGTTCAAATCGATTTTTCGTGTCCATCGATTGCTCAAAAGAGAGATGGTATTTTAAACAGAGCTGGTTGCAAAACCACATCGGATGACCTGGTGAGAATTCGATAGGCGCGTCGGTAAAAATAGGAAGTCCCAGAATCGACATGCTGTAAGCGACCTGTGGTCCCCAACTGTTTCCCGGTTTGCAGTAAGCAATTGGGCGCTGTCCCAGGATGTCCTGCAGGTCTAAAATTCCAGCTGTTTCTTCCATCAAGCATCTACGCACGCCATCGTCCCAGTTGAGTTCATTTAAGTATTCTGCGTGTGTCGGATGGACTGAGTGAAGATTGGAGTGATAATCAATTTCGTGTGCTTTGAGTGCCTCGATAATATCGCGTCTACCACGGTCTCTCAGGACACGTGCCTTTTCTCCCACTATGCAAAAACAGCCTCTAAGATTATGCTTGGTTAGCAAATCAGTCCAAACTTTTGTCGCCTCATCTGTCCAAGGCGCCTGATATTCTTCAGTGTCATACGAAAAAACAACAGATACCATTTACTTTTCCTAGTTATGAGCCTCGAATATGAGACTACAAATATATTTTACTTTACCTGTTATAGTAGAACTGCTACATTATAAATACAAACAAGTTATTGGCATTATACCAAACATCTATACTCTGTCCACGAGTGAAACATGTCTTTAAAAACGAAAAAATGTATTGATGTTGGTCCTCGATTTGTTGAATAATGTTACAAACAAAGGATAAGGTTTTGACAAATTATCGAGTTGGGTTAATTGGTTGCGGCGGTCGGCAGAATACGCATGTTTCTACTTTTCGGCAGGTTGGAAATTGTGAAATTGTAGCAGTTACGGATTGGAACCAAAACGTTGCTGACGAGTTCGCTGAAAAACATGATATTCCAGTGACCTACGCATCAGCAGATGAAATGCTCCAGAAAATGGATCTAGATATAGTTACTATTGTCACTCGTCCCAAGTGGATGTATGGACCTGTTATGGAGGTGATGAACAGCGACGTCAAAGGGGTTTTAATGGAAAAACCCTTTGGGGTTAACATCGAAGATTCTAAGGCCATGCTTGAAGCGGCTGAGAAATCTGGCAAAACGCTTGTCGTCAATCATCAATATCGTTTCTTTGAATTGACTGAGCGTATGCGACAGATTTTGCTTCTTGGCCAACTTGGTGAGGTTGAATACTTTCGTGCTGTTAGCGCTATTAAACTTCATGGTCAAGGCACACATATGATCGATTTTGTGCGTTATCTGTACGATGATCGTCCGTTTGGCTGGGCATTAGGTAACTTCACTGGAAAAGAGACTTTTGATGCCAAACAGATTGGCCCTGATTTTGACGTTGGTGTGGTTACTTTTGACGATGGAATTCCATTGTACGTTGAATCTGGGCAAGGATCGATGCAGGCACCTTATCTTGGTAATGGCTTAAATTTGTATGCCGATGCGGTTTGTACTAAAGGGCGAATTTGGTTTGGCCTCTCTCATGGATTGCGCATCTGGTGGCCTGATGGGAATTATGAGGAAGTTCATGGATCGTGGCCAGAGATAAGTAATCCAGCACAAATTCGCTTGGTGGAAAACATGATAGATACCATGGAAAATGGTACCGAGAACCGATGCCATGCCAGTAAGGCTTATGCTACTCAGGAAGCGTTGTGCGGTCTTTTGGAATCCGGGTTAACTCACCAGAGAGTCTCATTTCCTTTGGATATTGCCCCAGATTTAATGGAGCGTGTGCGTGTTGCTATTGGAGCGTGAGGTTTTGGAGGTCTATTCGTTTTTCTAAACTGTTCAAAGAGAAGCATTAACAGGCTAAGTTCTTTTTAGTTGAATGATTGGAAGGTACTGTAGTATTAAAAAATTATAATATTGGATGGGAACTCTATGGAAAATTTGGGTTTAGATGCTAACGAGATAGGGCAATTTAGGTCGAAAGGATATTTGGGGCCTTATCCTCTTTGTTCTGTTGATGAAATGGGTCAAGTTCTTGAACAAATTGAGCAGGTACTAAACACTGATCCTCCCGACCATAAGAATCGAGTTCATAACCGTCATCTTGATGATCAATTAATACATCAATTATCAACGGATCCTCGGATTGTCGAGCGTATGGCTTGTTTATATGGTCATGATCTTTTATTATGGCGAACGAATTTTTTCGTCAAGGAATCTGGAGCCAAAGAGATCCCATGGCACCAGGACTTCAACTACTGGCCTTTAGAACCACCCATTATTGTCTCTGCTTGGATTGCGATTGATCCTAGTACTGCTGAAAATGGTTGTCTTCAAATCATTCCTGGTTCTCATCGTCGAGTGATACCTCATGTTGAGTCAACGCCAGAAGTCCAGTTCAATCAAATGGGAGATCCTGATTACATTGATCTCAGTGATATTGTTACTTTGGAGATGGAGCCTGGCGAATTCATTCTTTTCAATGAAAGAACGTTGCATCAGTCTGACCCCAACCATTCTAATACACGCCGAATAGGCTTAGCTGTTCGCGTGATTATCCCAATTGTTAAAGTGCTGAATTGGGATTCACCGGATCACACGCTTATCACAATTAGTGGGCAAGACCCGCTCGGGATTAACAATTGAAGTGGACATCTGAAAAATAATTTCAGATTATTTCGTTGGTTGTTGAACCGTCAAAGTTCCTGTTGGGAAGGAATGGGAATTGAGCCTTGGAATTTCCCTTGAGGCTGAAAATATGGATTTGATGGAAAGATGGCCGATATCTGTTAGTTTAATATCCCTTACTAAAAGGGTAAACAAACAGATCGAATTTCCAGCCCAGCAAATACCAAATACAACCAATCACCACATCTCCCAGAAATAGGCCATAGAAAAAGGGCAAAACTCTCCGGTACAGTTTCATCCCGCCGTATTTGAAGATAATCGACTTTAGAATTAAACTGACTAGAAGACAGAACCACAAGACCCCTATGCCCTGCGTTGGCGCCAAAATGTACCCTAGTGGATGAAACGGCCACCAAATGAAACGCAAACGCATCAGCGTCAGTCCAGCCGCGAAAATTGCGCCGCTGAGAATGAATCCGGCTGCCATCGGGTTAGCCTCTTTCGGGTAGAGAAGTAGGGATTCTAAACGAGTAAAGACCTCTCGACCATAACCAGATGCCCAGTAACCGACATAGGGTGTGTCCGCTCCTCGTTGGTAATAGAGAGACAGAAACATCCAGAAGGTTCCAATGATCGCTACCGCCGTTGTACCCACCATCAACAATAACATTCTTCGATTCGGGATTCCGACACGCTCGGCAATTTTAAAGCCCTCCAGTTGGTGTGGCATTGGAGTTGCGGAGAAAGAGCGGTTAAACCAATGATACAGGGACAGAATTGCTAATGATGATGGTCTTAGATGGCGTGTGCCAATGGATTTGACCAGAAGATAATGTGGGAATATATGTTGCAAGTCGTGTCTGGGAAATCCAAGTTGGGCTCGGATTCTGGTTACGACGAAGATTAGGGCTAGATATGTGGTCAAAAGTGTTACTGATAGAAACGGGGACATCCCTGCCCGAACTGAAAAAAACAAGAGAAATAACAGACCTCCAATTAGTCCTCCAATTGCCAGTTTCAAAGGGATGGGTTCTTTATTCTCGGATTTTAAATCAGGCCTTAATCCGTCCCAAATTTCCAGTAGATACCTTCGGTTTAGCCAAAAAACAAGGACAAAAAAACTCAGTGCAGCCCCCATCGCTTGCTCGTTGGCAAATGGGAACGAGGGGATTTGACGCCAGCCTATCATACTGGTGACCAAATACTGAAACTTCAGAAAAAAGTAGAAAAAACAGCATGAAAAAGCTAACTCCATCGGAATTAGGAAACAGATGGCTAAGACATAGGGGGGCATGACAATTTGAAGTGATCCAATATCGCTCCATGGCTTTTGGCTCAGAAAAGGTGATAGGCTTCCTCTTAGTTGAATAGCTGGAATTGTCGGCTCAAGGAAGTTGAGGTTATTAAACATGGTGAGGGTTCCTGCCAAGGTGAATCCTATCCAAAGCGAGGTGGTTTTGAGAAAGTGGGAGGTTTGGGTGACGATAGCTAGCGGCAATTGGATGGTTGGATAGGCCAATTTCTCTTTTTCGATCCATTGCCGCCGGAAGATTAGGTTAAAGCAGAACATTACCAAAGAAAGTGCGAAAACAAAGGTGCCCCAACTCAACAGTGGGCCCGTCCATGCCTTTAGGTTTTGGATGGAATAGAGGGTGGATTCTCCTTCATAGAATCCCTGAAGTACTTCTCTGTCACTCACTGTTAGCCAGTGTGGTAGATATCTCCACAATAACTGTTCCCACTCATTTTCCGGTGTGGCAAACCAGTAGGCGTGGCCCATAATCGACAGGAGTATTTGAAGTAAGGCATGGGTACAGTAGCTCGAAGATAAGCTTAGGATGACGTACAAGGCCATTAGTTCACTAGAAGCCAACTGCAGCTTTGGGGAAAATTTTCCGCTAAGCAAGTTCAAAAGGGAGAAAAAAACAGGATGAAAACAACGTTGACGAAGGGTACGATGTAAATAAAGTAGGCGCGTGGGGATTCGCGCATGGCTTCAACTTCAATCATCCACCGGAAGTTAAAAAAGAGCACAATCAAGCCAATGATCATCACTCGAAGCGTAATGCCAGAAGAAATCCGGTTAGTCGCAGTTTGCATAGCTGTTTTCTTTAGGCAATTAATTATAGTAGAATCGGATTTTTAGTTAGGAAAGTTGGCAAATAAAGGCACCGCTGGGCTAATAAGTTAAAAGAGCCAGCTATCAACTGTAAAGAGGTGAAGGCTGAGTGGGCCGAGTCGGTGGGTGCTGACTCTAAATTGCCAACGGAGGCGCACGTAGAATTTTGGCTTTTTCTTCTAGCGAAAAGTGGCTAATCTCTGACTGGAATTGGCCAAGAGAAAATGGTTGTTCGTCAGCAACCATAGGTAGACCATCTTCTTCTTCAGTAACAAGATTGGATTCAGCCCGATGCTGGACAGCCAGCCAGATCACTTGTTCCCGATGACGAACGTGTTCGGGTGTAAAGACATCCACAACCGTATCACGACGATGGTAACCGAAGTAGATGGTGATGCGTAGGTCTGGGGAGGTATTGGTGAAAGACCCATGGATCAGGTTGCGATCGTGTACGATGACATCACCAGCTTTAACTGGTACTGGAATCGAATCGGGAAGTTGTGGCCCATGCTTTTCGACCATCGATTTCAGGTTGGCCTGACCCCAATGATGCGATTTTGGAATCACGTGCAGACATCCGTTATCCTGTGTTGAAGGGTAAAGATAAATTCCGAAATTGACACCGCGTACCGGCTGAACGCCCGTTTTGAAGTTACCATCTTGGTGCCATTCAAACGGGGCTCCATTTTCGGGCATTTTGATGACAATTGATTCGGCAAACGGTACAAAATCGGAACCGTACAGGGAGGTCACCGCTTGAAGCAATTTTGGATGGCCGTAGGTTCTCAATATCACCTCCGACCGCGCCAGCGGGTTACTGATGCGATTGATAACTTGATGCCCACTATCTGGATCCAGAACTGTAAACGCATAGTCTTCGGGATGTTCAACCACTCGGTTGTAACGGTTTTCGCTGGCTCCGAGATGAATTGGTGCCGAATTAATCATCCAATTCAGTTCCTGTCGAAGCATCTCGATTTCGGTTTCTGGCAGCAACTGTTTCAGGACCAAAAATCCATTTTCTCGGTAACAATCGGTTTGGGCACGAGTCAGCATCTTAATCCCAGATATCAAAATTTATTCTAGTGCAACTGCCGCTTTAGTTTAGCCCAAGTGATGGATAAGCGTCCAGTAGGGTCAACCGCCATGAAGTCACCTTTCATGACAGTTTTGATTTCGGCTTCGTTTAAAGCGCGATTAAAGATGGCCACCTCATCAATGACTCCATTGAAGAAGCGTTTAGCATCTTCATTGAAGTCTTGTCCGATTTTTAAGGTAGTCTCATTATCAAACAGGGTTTTGGTTGCCGTGGCTTTGCTGTCGTTGGCTAGTGTGCCATCTACATACATCCTGAGAAAATCGCCCCCTTTAAAACTGATGGCGGCATGATGCCATTGACCATCCTTCAGAACTGCTTCGCTATGGACATCAGTAACGCTAACTCCTAGCTGAAACTGACCATTGGATGAAACTTCAGTTGAAAGGGCGCCCGCGAGATCATGGTGCAGGCGTAAATTGTAGGTGCGCTGACCACCAGGTCCCCAGTATTTAGAGATGATGCCGCGCGTATTATCGTACTTGTCGGACATGAACCAGGCCATATAGGAAATTTCTTTGGCTGGATTCAAGGTCGCGCTATCCGCCACCTCGACGAAGTCGCCTACTTTGCCGCCGAACTCCAAAGCCGTTCCGTATTTTCCCTTAGCCCATTTGGCACCGCCTTTTATTTTTCCATCATTCCTATTATCGGATTCATCTTTGACGGTCTTACCGGCATTTTCGCTAAAAGTGAAATAAAGCACACAAGCATCTTTCTGGGCTATGGCATGTAGGCTGAAAACGGCTATCATCAAGCCCATAATCAAGATTCTCAAATATGGCATCTTACTTTCCTTTAAGTTTAGAATTTATTTTGCTCTAAATTAGTGTTTCAGAAGAAATTGTTAATTTAGTGGAAGATTATCTTCTACTCCTGAAGAACAAAAGGTATTGCAGTGCAATATATTGAAAATGTCAAGAAAATATATTTATTGTTGTTAAGTTTAAATGTACGCGATGTTCTTTGGGTGTTCAAAAAAGTTTAAAGAATATGCTTGAACTTTGTGTTCGAGGTTTTATTCAAGTGAATTACAACGGATTTTGTTTTCGGAAGCTATGTAGAGATACTTTAGCGTAAGGATGGAGTCAATTCTTGAATGTCTGTTCGAAAAACCCAGGTGCCATTTTTAACGTAGTGGATGGCAAAGGCTCTACGTATGCGATCGAGGGATCGATTAGCGTAGGAACCATGAATTGTCAATCCAGTAAAGAAAACACCTCCACCGCGAGGGACCGTTAACTTCAGGATTTCGTCTGGTTCGACGTCATCCATTTCAAATGAGTGTAAACGCTCTGTCCATTGTTGTCCATTCTGGTCTTGCATTTCATAATCCGTTTCCCAACTGACGTGTTCTGAACTGTTGAGATTCTTATGAGCACTTTGCAAACCTTTAAGATGGCTGCCGGGAACAACGCACAAGCCGCCGTTTTCCGGACCTGTGTCATCCATTGCAACCCAACAGGCCATCAGCGTATTGGGTTCATTCTTGATGTAAAGTGTATCCTGATGTATGGCTATGCCTTGACCCCCATCCGGTTTTTTGTTGAGATACATGCTTTGGACAATTTGGGAATCGTCGTTAAGAAGTTGGCGAGTAATACCTGTAATGCTTGGGTGGGTAGCCAAGTATTGCCATTGTGGATCAGCAGTATGTGTACGGAGCCCTTTTTGCCAATCTTCAGGTTTAGGTTTGGATTCGTGATTAAGAAAATCTGAAACTTCTTGGTCGGTCAGCAGATTTTCTACTATGAGAAAACCGTCATTATGATATTGGTTGATCTGATCCACTGAAATTAACATGGTTGGTTCTCCCTGATTTCCTTTAAGCAACGTGGTTGCTTCCAATTTGATAGCGATGTGTTTTGAGATTGGATATCGATCATGTCGAAAGTGCAGACTATGGTGAGATTTGTTCTAATAGACTGAGGCACGTTTCTCCATTAACCAGCTTATGATAAAATCTGTTGATCCTCGTCATGAAATCCTGATTTTTGCTCAGATCAACCTGCTGAGTTCCTGATGGCGGTGTCCAGTGGTTTGTGTTTGCGAATATTTGTTGCATTCGAGTTTCAACGTCTGATAAGTTGGTACCAAATGCTCCGTTTAACGTGTCTTGAATCGCTCGGTTTGGATCTTTAATCTCATAGTTGATGCCAAGGTCAGTTTTTCCAGTGTATGTTTGATCATTGGTGTTTACAGGTGTTAGGAAACGTAGGACAGTAGCGACTGAATAGGCGAATTCATCTTTGAAGGAATCTGTTGCGCTATGGTAGTTAGGCGATTTAATGATGTCAGCAGCACGTTCGCGCAACTTTATTGTTTCAATGATATTGATTCTAGCGTTGCTATCTCTCATCTGGCGGATTCGATTGATAAATTCCAAGCTGTAATTGTGTGCGCTACGGCCAGGAATGGGGATGTCCGCCTCAACAATCCTGGCATATCCATCCATCAGTCGCTCGAGATGGGGACCAAAAACGCCATGGTTGGCAGCATCATTAACCATTTCAATTCCTGATAACATCCCTTTGTGTGTTATGCCTGGAACATGAACCGAGTTGATTAACAGTAATTTCCAGTCGTGATGAGGATCGATACTTTCTATCGTGACCACAACACCTGAGTCTATTAAGTCAGCGAACGGTACGCGCAACATCTGATGTTCGTCTTGGATAACCAAGCATATTGATGGCATCTTCTCTGTATAGGTAATCAGTTCATCCTGCCAGCCGATGCGTTCAGCCGCTTCCTGCTGCATTTCTTCCGGTACATCGTGGGATTGCGGGACGATCCGATCTCCCATTTCGTCAAGAAATCCGACATTTTGTGACAACCAATCACTATATTCGGTTGACCTTAGCGGATACTCGTTGATCAGAATGTTCTGTATAATATGGCCGTTGTTTCGGATATTATCGGTGTTGATGACACAGATGGTGCTGTCTATCCCGTGGCGGCTAAAATATCGAAACAACGTTTCATCGAGCACATCCATCGCCATCTCACCTGGGGCGATACCTGCTTCGGTTACGCCCACTAGGATAAGGTCAAGTTCCGTTTCAGTATGGGCATAAAAGACTTCACGTCCTGATTCTGAAGTGAGTGTGGTGGCGCCCACCACGCTCTCAATCCGCTGAATGTCCTTGATACCTTCAAGATCAAAGACCACAACATGGTAAATTCCTTGCTGTTGGTTGAAGGCCTCCGCCTTTTCTGAGCCGCGGGGTTGACCGATAAAAATACCTCCATGATAGATTTCACGTTGATTGAGTTGATGGACAAATTCATGGGTTAATGCTCTTTGCAGACCACCTGCACCGATGGCGAGTATTTTTACTGGTAACTGATCGAGAGTTTTTGGCATAATTCGCTCTTCCTTAATTTCGGGTCTATAGGTTTTCCAAAGCAACCATATCACCATTAATGGTTGCTTTAAAATGTGCCAACGGTCGGTCGGCTGGTCCTTTAGTGACCTCTCCCGTCAACTTAAAGCGAGACCCGTGGAGAGGACAGATCAGTAGTTTTTGATCTTCATCATATTTAACTGGTTCTCCCTGATGAGTACAATTGATGGTATTGGCGTAAACAGTGTTTTTGTCAGCTCTGACTAGCAGGATTGTCTCTTTTACCCCAAGCGCTTTTAGTACTGCTTTGTCTGCAACCTTCTGGTTGCCGCCAACTTTTTTTAACTGGTTACTCATTTTTACTGATGGACCCTTGGGGGCTTCAGCAACAGGATCGGTAATGGGTGTTTCTTCTTCAGTAGGTTTCTTTGTAGAAGTTTGTTCTTTCAGGGGCGATTGTATTAGACCCGGGTCGTCCTCACTACTGCAACTTATGATGGTCACAACGCAGGTGCCAGCGGCAAGTGTCGATGATTTTTTTAGAAATCTTCGCCTGGTCATTTCATCGTTAGTTTCTTGGAGGGTAAGTTGGTTTGGTTGGATATTCATATTATGAGTACCATAAGTAAAAAATTAAGTATTAGGTTCCCCGATATCGATGCCAAAACTGATGTCATGATTATAGCACATTGGATTTGAAGAACATGCATCAAATATGTTGCTCGTAAATTTTACTTGACTCTGGATTGGTTCTAGAAGAGAATGAATAAAATTGAATTTTGAAAAGGTGTTTAATGTCGAAAAATAGTATCTCTACCTTACCCCGTCGTCGATTGGGACGGACGGAACTCATGATTCCGGTTGTCCCATTTGGGACACAAGGGTTTGGAAACCACTTTGGCTTCGTTGAAGATGAAAAAGCAGTTGAGCTAATTAAGCACGCAATCAGCTTGGGAGCGAATCATTTTGATACAGCTCGATGCTACGGAGATTCTCAGCGAAAGCTGGGTTTAGCCATGAAAGAGGTTGCACGAGAAGAAGTCATCATTACAGCAAGGGTTTGCCACCATTCTGCTGAAAAGTGGGGTGGTTACGGCTCAGGTCGTCCGGATTATTCGGCGGAACGGACTATTGCTGATGTGGAGGATCAACTGGAACATATGGGAATTGACCACTTCGATGGTATGATGATTCATGATCCACCTGAAATTGAGCCGACGCTAGAGAAAGGAGGATCACTTGAAGGTCTTCTGGAATGTAAAGCCCGTGGATTGGTACGCAACGTTGGTTACGGTATGCGCCCGCACGATTTTCATGCTAAAACAATCGCGACTGGAGAGGTTGATTTTCTCCTTTGTTTTAACGATTTTAACTTGGTTCGTCAAACTGCAGCGGAGATTGTTCTTCCGGCAGCACACCAAGCGGATGTTGGTGTCATGAATGGTTGGTCAATCCTTCGTGGTTTGTTGACAGGAGTTAATATCGATGCCGAAGTTGAAAAGGGGCGATGGGAAAACGATCCTGATTTGGTCCCGGCTAGAAAAATTTGGTTGTGGTGTCAAGAACATGACGTTAGCTTGATTCAGCTTGCATTACAGTTCTGTTTGCGGGATCAACGGGTACACGGTAATAATATTGGGTCCCTCAATATTGAGCAACTTGAAGCCAACTTAACTGCGGCAGCTACGTCACTGTCTGATGAGGTCTGGGAGAAATTTAACGCACAGGAATTTTAAGCATGTCGCAAAGGAAAACGAGAAGTCATTGGGAACAGTATCAAGTAGACGGGTTTTTTATTCAGACAGATCCTATCATTCCACTGGATCTAGTTCAACAGGCGAGTCAAGGGATGGATCAACTTCGTGAAGGACATTACGAAACTGGTAGCCCACCACATTCATCGTATTGGAGTCCAGGGGATGATCCTAAGAAACTATGTAAGATTGAGATGCCGCAATTTGCCAATCGAGCGATTATGGATTTGGTCAGTTATCCAGCAATTGGTGAGTTGGCGGCAGAGTTAACTGGTGCTGAGTGGGTGCAGGTATGGTGGGTACAGTTACTGGGTAAACCACCCGCTGATCCAGATGCCCAAACTAATATTGGTTGGCACCAAGACCGAAATTATTGGGGGAGTTGGGAGCAAGGCAGCCAACTCTTCACTGCATGGGTAGCAGTCAGTGATGTGGCTGTCGATTGCGGGCCGATGAAATTTCTTCGCGGTTCGTCTAAATGGGGAGTTTTGGAGGGCAGCGATTTTTATGGTCAAGACCATCAGGCACAGCAGTCTGCCATTCAAGTGCCGGAAGGGGAAAAGTGGGAAGAGGTGGCGGCTATTCTTCCACCCGGAGGGGTTAGTTTTCACGATAACTTGACTTTTCATGGTAGTGGTCCAAACCTGTCAAATAACATGAGACGCAGTTTTGCTATTCATCTTCGTACCGAAAAGTCACGTCCCGTCGATGGTAAACGTCAAGGTTTGACCGCGTGTATTGATGATTATAGCCGTTGTCCCGTTATTTATGGAGAAGTTTCCAACAGGTAAAGATAGAATCCTTCGTCACCGATTGTTGAGCCAGTAAAATGGCTGATTTTTTTGATTCCGTTCTGTTTTGTTAAGAGGTCGGGCAGGCCTCGGTTGAGGATAATTAAGACTTGATCCTTCTGAAGATCCTTGGCTTTTTGAATTACCTGTTCATCTGAAACTCCATTTGTACGTTTGCTATCCCATCTGACAAATGAGCCTGGGCGATTGCCGCGCATGTAGTAGATCTGCTTGGGATTTTCAAGATACCCAACCACTGTGCTAACTGCGTAATCCATATCACCGATAATAGGTATTGAATTCATGTTTTGTTCGATGATGTATTGTGCTGTCTGCTTGCCATGAGAAAAAACGTGTTCTTGATCTAGGCGAACAGCACGAATCCCTCCAAACGTATGTGCCAGTAAAATCAGGGTGAGAATTGGGGAAATCGACTTTTCCCACCAGTGACATAGGCTGTTGAACGGTTTAAAAAAAAGCATCTGATCACAATCATGGGATATCCAGGTGACCATCAAAAAAGCAATGAATAGAAAGCCGTGATGTCGAATACCTCCAAAATATTTCGTGTAAAAGAAGACTAGCAGTCCTAACATGGCTAAAATATAGATTAGTAAAGCGGTTGGTTTTCTGAGTAGTGAGACTATAGTCCAGGTAAATATGACAATCGAGATTCCTAGATTCCAGTTTTGTATGGTTGGAAACTGCTCAATCCAACGAGACCCCCAGAAATGCGTTTGAGTTGCCGGAATAGGAAAATACGCTCGCGTTATTATCTTGATAACATTTTTCAGATGGTTGATATCAAAATTTGTTTTCCATCCGACAGCAAATCCAGTGTCTGGTGGCGGATTAAGTTGCAATACGGCTGTTAGTATGCCGACCCCCATTATGCCGAACCCCACCCAGATTTGCCTTTCGATAGTGTCTTCAGTGTCAACCAACTGTTTTCGGTTGAATATGTATTCGAGGCCAAGTCCAATTGCAATACAAATAACAATAATTAAGGCATGGACACTGGTGTGACTGGTTAGAAACAGGGAAATACTGATTGAAATGATTCGCTGATATCGGTTTCGGAACAAGATGCAGAAAATACAGATCAATAACAATCCGATTCCGTAGTTTCGGCAAACAATTCCGTATTCGTAAAGTACGAAATATCCAAAAGAAAAGAGAATTTTTTGCAACGGCGTAAAAGGCGAATGTCGAGCGAAGAGGAAGACGGTTGTAGCGGCTATCAGTAGATGTACTACCTGCATACTTTCTGGGGCGTGCGTGATCCAGGTCAAAGGCATCAATAATAGATGCCACAATGGAGGGTGTCCTTCGTACTTCATGTGGCTTAGGAGATCTATTGGGCCAGTACTGTCACGAGCCAATAGCCATGCTTGGATCTCGTCACGCCACATTTCATGATAGATTGCTCCAGTTCCACCGACAACTAGGAAAGCTGCAGTGAGTACTAGTGAAAAAATGGGGGTTCGATCAATATTTCGGTAATGATTAAAAACAGAAGGAATTCTAAATTGGCCTTGATTCATCTTTGGTAGATTTGCAAACGTAGATTTTGCAAAATTATGGTAATTATAGTCAAATACTTTCTATGAGCTTACCATTGATGATCACTTTGTGAACGTCAATAGTTTGATTGAATAAGACTAGGTCTGCAATTTTACCAACTTCGAGGCTTCCAAGTTGATCGTCAACACCGATAATCCTCGCTGGTACAAGACTGGCCATTTTAGTTGCCTCAACAAGTGGGACGTCCGCTAAATCACGCATTACTCGAATTGTTTGGTTCATTTGAATTGTACTGCTAGCATATCCTGTATTGTCTGGTGTGGTTGCAACTCCATTTTTAACAATGCTCTTGGTTCCATTTTTGCTTCCGAAAGCATAAATACCATCTGGCATGCCCGCACCTCGTTGTGCATCAGTGACAACAGCAAGCCGATCGAAGCCTTTACATTTGACCGCTAATTTTAACAGTTCTGCTGGTAGATGTTGGCCATCGGCAATAACTTCTGTAGTTAGGTGGTCCATGAGTAGTGTGGATTCAATCACTCCACCTTCGCGTTGAGGGCCGTTTTTTATAACTCCTGACATGGCACAGTAGAGGTGGGTACTATGTTGGAGTCCAAGTTCGCATGCTTTCTGTATTTGGCGGTAGTTGGCATTGGTATGTCCGCAACTGGCAACAATACCTCGGTGACTCAATTCAGCAATCAGTTGATCGGCACCATCGATTTCCGGAGCAAGAGTCATTAAGCGGATAAGATCTGTTGCCTCTAGCATCGGCAGGTAATCTTCAGGTTGAGGATCACGAATAGCTGTGGCCAAGTGACATCCTCTTTTGTCGTAGTTGAAGTATGGTCCTTCTATATGTATGCCGAGGAGCTTGGCTCCCGTTATGGGATGGGCTTGATCTAATGCCTGAATAGCATCCATGATATTCAGATGGGATTCAGATGCAGTGGTAGCCAAAAGTCCGGTTGTTCCTCCTTGGGTGTGGTAGCGGATGATTTCCCGAATGTCTTCAACCGTGGCATCCATGAAATCTGAACCATTACCACCGTGTACGTGCAAGTCGATAAAACCGGGCGATACATAGAGTCCATCCGCTGAAATAGATTGGCAGTTATCAATTGTTATTTTGCCAGGAATGATACCGGCAATTTTGTCGTTTTCGATAACAATAGAATGGTCTTCCAAAATTTTTCTAGGTGTAATTATGTTCCCACCTGTGATTAAGAGCCTCGAACCCATTTTTTAAAAGCCTGATGATCCAAAATTCGCCTAAAAAATTAAGGCGACTGGTGTCTCTTGAATCTAAGTTTGAAATTTGAAATCGTGCTGTTGAAAAATCACTAGCATCATATAACAGGTGTGTTTCGATCTCAAGCAATTTTAGTTGCTTGTAGGTTGGATCATAGCCATTTGAACTGGGCCCCATTTTTTGATATCTTGGTTGGATTAACGCTGGAGAGCATAGGTACACAGTGTTGTTCCTGGTTCCTGCGGCAACTATAGGCTTCTGAATACCTTTACTATTGGCGGGTTTCTAGCATAGGCTTTACTGAAGTTTAATTGTTTTGAACATTGACCTTAAAATATAACTCTCGGTTCATATATAGCTTGAGCATCTTTATGCAAAAGCCTAAAGTAGATGTATTTAAGTTAAAGTTTTTGTAAAGATAGACTATGTAAGTACAATAGCATCTGATCTACTTTTGGCTAGAATGAAAAAGGAGACCTATTTGGGTAACAGATCCCTTTTATACACAACAACATATAGGAGAAAACACTGTTTCGCCTAGTAGGAGTTAACGAAGCAGTTGTTGCAACAGCTAATAAGTCTTTATTGACTGCGATTAACGAAAGAGTGTCTGTGATATTGCACTGGCTTGGGCTAACATAGCCGTAGCTGACTGTGCTGGTATCTGGTGTTTCACTAACTCGGCGTCATCAGTGGCAAAGTTAGTATTTTGGGTGCTGGAACGGCTGCTTCAATGCCCTGTGTTTGGCTGGTCAAGTTGGATGTGGTGAACTACAGCTTGTCCTGTACTAAACCCAACTGACTTCCTTCATTGTTGGTGATGTCAACTGCATGATCTAATGCGGTTATGGCATTTCTGATGTTATCAAGATCAACCACATTAGTCCTATGTATCCCGATAGTTTCAGTAGTAGCATCTACTAAGTTAAAATCAAGCTGGTTATTGATGTCATTGTCAGCGCCTATTTGGAAGGTTCTGCTGCAATAAATTGTCATTCCTAAGAAAGAAACACTAGTGAGATAAGAATTTCTCTATTCGTTATGAGGTCTAAACTCTAGAAGATGTCTGGGGGTTGGATATTTTCTTTTCCAGTTAGTTTATACAATAGCTCTGATATGGAGACTTGTATGAGATTTTTCCTCGTGTTAGCATACAAATTTATAAACGATACTTTTGAAAAATAGTTTTAAGGTAAAGGAGAAACATGATAAAAAAAATGTTCCCAACTTGTTGTATGTTCGTACTGGCGGGTTTATTTGGCTGGAATACCAAATTTGCTTATTCAGTAGGCGCTGTTCAGGATGGTCTAGTTGCTTACTGGTCTTTTGATGAGGATACAGTTGATATTAAAAAGGAAGCTGTCGATGTATTCGGCGAATTGGTTGCCGTTGTTCAAGGAGATCCCGAATTAGCCAAGGCAGCCGATTGTAAAGTAGGCGAATGCATATTATTTGATGGTGACGTTGATTATCTACTGGTTGAAGAGGATCCGCAAAACAAAATCAATCGAAATTGGGATCAAATCACACTTGAATGCTGGGCGTTTATTAATGCCTTGGATGATAGCTGGAACCGAATTATCTCTTTGGATGATATGCCGGCAAATAAAAATGTTGCTTCACTTTACTACGATGACGACGATAACCGACACAACTTTTGGGTTAGAACGCCTCAAGGCGAAACCGATGCAGCCAAAGACGACATGAAAGGAGATATTCCTCTTGAGAAATGGTTGCACCTGACCGGTACTTATGATGGAAGCACGGTTTATTATTATATTAACGGGAAACTTGCAAATAAGTATTCGATGAAAGGCGGGGCGCTGAAAAAAGGTGGCCTTATTTTAGGCATCGGTGACCGTTCGGATGGCTGTAACTGCGATGCAATTCAAGGATACATCGATGAATTCCGCATTTATGATCGTGCATTGACTGCGGCAGAAGTTGCCAATAATTTTAAAGCCGAAGGACTGGCTGTTCATCCGAATCTGGGAAAATTGAGTCTGACCTGGGGATATATCAGAAACCTTCGGCATAGATAGTAGACCTCTTGCATAAGTAGCAAAACTCATCAGAATTCTATAGCTGAAGGGCATCTGTATTCATTTATTATGTAGCCAAGACATCGCCTAACCTGACCTTCGGATCGAAAGAACTGCCAAGCAATGTGGATATTAGACGCCACTACTTGCCAGATAGGACAACTCTTGAGGGAAACGATAGGGGAAGATCGTTGCGATTGGTCAGTAAAGACCAACTTTTCCGACCCAAATTAAGTTGAAACTTTGATACAAGCCGACTCAAAAGCTCATCACTGATCATAGCATTTCACAAATCTATTCTTTTCAGCCGATATCATAGTGGTTCAAGCTAGTGTGTTGTATTTGAGTTGAAACTTTATGTATGACTGCTAGGTCGTGAATATTTCCTACTTTAATTTTTGGTGTCTTCTAGCTTTAGTTCTGTGCCCGATATGTGTTAAGATTGGATAATTTCGTTATCATGTATCAAGTGGTTAAGATCCAACTCGAACCTAAGGAAATAATAGTGCCTTTAGACTACCGCGATGCTGTACTGTCTGCAAATGCGCTCTGAAAATAGGGTGGTAAAAGTTATAGTTGAGGGGCATAGTTAACTCTGGGTTAGATGTAGTTTTTCCTGTTTGGGGCTGGACGACTGGGCTGATGGGGCGATCATATCTCGATAAAGGGAAATCTCGATGACCGATAAACTGAATATTCTGTTCCTTTTTGCTGACCAAATGCATGCATTCGCAATGGGCTGTATGGGGAATTCCGAGATTCACACCCCGAATCTGGATCGTATGGCTGAGGAAGGGGTTCTGTTTAGAAACACGTACTCGAATGCGCCCGTATGTTCTCCTTTTCGGGCGACTCTGGTTACCGGACAATATGGATCGCAGACTGGAACGCTGAGCAATAGCAGCTACTTCCCAGATGGAACCTGTACTGTTGCTAGGGCTCTGAACAACGGGGGCTACCGGACAGGTTGGGTGGGTAAATGGCACCTGGGAGGTACTGGAAACACTTGGGTCCCACCGAAACTGCGAGCCGATTTTACAGAATTTGTAGGTTATCAATGTTACAACGATTTTCTTCACAGTATAAAATTTTACGATGAAGAAGGTGAGGAGCACTGGTACGACACACACCGAACGGAAGTCACGACGGATATTGCGATCGAGCGACTGGAAGGGATGAAGGGCGGACCGTTTGCGCTATTTGTATCATACCAGAATCCACACTATCCTGAACAACCTGCATATGAATATGAGAAAATGTATGAAGGCGTCACCTTGACTCAGCGTCCTAATTGTCAGGATGTTGAACCTTACACTCGGACCCATAGTCCGCCTAGTCCCAAACCGAAGGAAAACGACCCTGTGTATAAGAAATATGGCAACGATCTGGGGGAATACCACCGGCAGTACTATGCGATGGTTTCACAACTGGACGCCAACGTGGGTCGGATGCGTGAAGCGCTTAATCGGTTGGGGCTTTTGGAAAACACGGTTGTGATGTTTACTTCTGATCATGGGGATATGCAGGGGAGCCAAGGTTTGACCAACAAAGGCACTGCGTGGGAGGAATCGAGTCGAATTCCGCTGATTGTGTATGTGCCAGATGGTGCGCAAGGATTGGTTTCGGAGGACTTGGTGTCAGGTGTGGACTTTTTTGCTTCTTGTTTGGATTATGCTGGTCTTCCACCGGAACCTTCAGTGGAAGGCGACAGCTTTGCACCGCAAACTCGTGGAGAGTGGCAGGTCCTCGATCGGCCACTCTTCTCTGAGATGAGGACATGGTGCATGGTGCGGAAAGGAGACCTCAAGTTGGTGTCCACTAAGGATCCATTTGAACCCACGCATCTGTTCGACTTGGGAGCAGATTGCTATGAAATGAACAATCTGCTGGGTCATTTGGATTACACCAGAATTGAGTCAGAGCTTCTAGCGATTCTCAGGGATTGGTATCAGCGAGTCAGTCCGGCAGAAAATGGTCATGGCTGATTTGCCAAAGGAATGGTTAAATTCTGATTCAACAAGGGGCTGATGTCAATGCCAGAAATGAAGATAGAGGAGTGGCCCTGCATGGATTATGGCCTTCTTAGGACGATGTAACCCGGCTCAACTTCTTAATTGAGAACGAGGCTGATATTAAGGTTAAGGCCAAGAATGGAGCCACCGCTGGAGACCTACTCACAACAGATTGGGCTAGCACCCAGTTTATTAGTCAGTCATTGCAACTCAAGGTGGACCGATCAGCAGTTGAAAAAGGCAGAGTCCAGATAGCCAAACTTTTGGGCCAATAGAATGATGAGGTAGCAGTTTGGATTTGTAACTAAACGGAGCGAAATCTGTATCTTACAGGGTCGGATGTAGATGAAGAGGATGCTACATTGGTAGAATCTAGCTGAATCGCAAACAGCTTATTGGTGCCCGCACAATAGATAACTCCTGTACGGGGTCCCTCGTACTAGTATCATATGATTATGTTCATACTTGGCAATATATGCCCCTTTCAATTCATGTTGAGGGTTAGTTAATAGTTCAGGTTTAGTAGTATAATTCCACTTCAATCAGCAAACATTACTTAACTGACGTAACAGATCAAAATCGATATAACAAGTTGATATCCCTCAGAATAATAACTATGTTTCTCCTAATTTCCTACATTACCATGTTTAGTCCATCTTATAGCTCAAGTCAAAGGCCCCTTGTTGATAAAATTGAACCGCCAAATTGGTGGGTAGGGATGAAATGGAATCGTCTTCAACTGATGGTTTATGGACAAGATTTAACTGATGTGTCAGTCAGCTTTCAGACCGATAAGTTATCAGCCCATGTGGTAAATACGAACTCATCTTATGCCTTTGTCGAAGTGGAAATTTCCCCCGGTTTGTCTGCGGGAAACTACCCTTTAGACATCATTGCTTCAGGCCAAAGTATTACTGTAGATTATCCTATATTGGAAAGAGAAGTCGGTGAACGAAGACACCAAGGGTTTGGAGTAGAGGACGTAGTTTATTTGATCACACCCGACCGATTTGCCAATGGTGATTCTTCTAATGACCGAGTTGAAGGGGTAATGGATGACTTTGATCGATTAGATCCATCTAAAAGGCAGGGAGGGGATTTGCGAGGTGTTATCGATCATCTTCCTTATCTTCAAGATTTGGGCGTTACAGCAATCTGGCTGAATCCTGTTTTGGAGAATAACGGGGACAATAGTTATCATGGATATGCGGCCACTGATCTATATCGTATTGATCCCCGCTTAGGTTCGAATTCGGATTATAAAGCATTGGTCGATCAGGCCCATGATTTTGAGATCAAAGTTATCTTTGATCATGTTAGCAACCATATAGGCATTCGCCACCCATGGGTTCAAGATCTCCCAACAGAAAATTGGTTGAACGGAAGCCCCGAAAACCATCATAATGATAAACACTATCTTTTATCTATTACCGACCCATATGCTGACCCAAATACCGAAAATCTGCTACGATCCTTCTGGTTTGTCGATGCTATGCCAGACCTCAACCAACAGGATCCATTTCTAGCTAATTACCTAATTCAAAATACGCTCTGGTGGATAGAATACACAGGTATCGATGGCATTCGTGAGGATACTTATCCTTATGCTGATCAAGCGTTTTTAGCTCGCTGGGCCGAGGCAATTCTTAACGAATATCCAAATTTCAATATTGTAGGTGAGATATGGGCGACTTCATCTGCCTATATTGCTATGTTCCAGCAAGAGAGTCAGTTAGCTCGGGATTTTGAAACCAATTTACCTTGTGTGATGGACTTCCCATTGTCTCAAGCCTTTCGTCAATACCTGGAAGGAGAGGGATCACTACAGGGCGTTTATGGGGTTTTGGCTCAAGATTTTCTATACTCTGATCCAAAGAATCTGCTGACTTTCTTTGACAACCACGACATGGCCCGTGGTATCTTCATTGCGAAGGGCAACTCAAGCAAAATTAAACAAGTGATGACTATGTTGCTAACTATCCGAGGAATTCCCCAACTGCTGTATGGAACAGAAATAAACATGATGGGGGGACAAAGTCACATCGAATTAAGGTCTAATTTTCCTGGCGGTTTTCCAGGAGACGAGCGTGACGCTTTTACTAAAACGGGCAGGACAGGGGAAGAAAACGAGATTTTTGTACACCTGCGGAAGTTGTTGCATCTCAGAAAAAAACATCGTGTTCTGACATCAGGTAAAATGATCCATTATCCACCAACTTTTGACAATGATATCTATAAGTACTTGCGAGTAGGGCATGACCAAACCATTTTGGTCCTAGTCAACGGTTATAGTGAGAAACGGTGGGTGGATCTATCCGAGTTATCTCATTGGTCCAACCAAGGAAATCAATTTGTAGATTTGATGACTGAAGAAACCTTACACCTTGATTTTACAGAAGGTCTTTGGGTCAATGGTTGGGATACATTGATTTTGTTACAGAATTCCTAAACAACTATCCACATGTTCCACCTTGAAAGGTAGGGAAAAAGGATCAGATCATGTTCAATAAAGCTAATTATCAGCATTTTTGAAGCACGGAAAGCCTATAAATAGAAGAAACCTGTATTTAAGTTAAAACTTTTGTACAAATGTCCTTGATTTTACATAGGATCCATAAAATAGTAGTAAAAAAGCCCGATACAACGTGTCGGAGCAAAATTTATAATTCTACTTCTTAATCTCTGCCCAGGTGGTAGTGAGTTTGCCTGATGAGGAAACAACAGCAAGTGTGCTCGATAATCCTTTGTTCATAATGTTCTTTATATCATCAGCCGATAACGCTTTGTTGAATAAACCTACATCATCAATAATCCCCTTGAAGGGCCAAATTGTCCCACCCCCAAGCATCAATGGGTCATCCATAAAGTCTGGTTTCCCTTTATGATCGCCTTCT
>Ga0207984_1000528_pt1 | contig 22565 bp, 23 predicted proteins | sample ETNtaG_30_FD_185760 | JGI IMG/M metagenome (GOLD analysis project Ga0207984, IMG submission 185760) | Marine microbial and viral communities from oxygen minimum zone, Eastern Pacific Ocean - ETNP201306PF43B (SPAdes) (version 2) | ecosystem: Environmental > Aquatic > Marine > Oceanic ...
TCACGTTTTAGCGCCCAGGTCTGTGGCGGAAAGATGACCTGGAACACAATCGTCTCCCACGCTGATTGGTGTTTTGAAAGAATTACGCCGGGTTGTTGCGGCAGGTTTTCCAGCCCGCTGACCTCATAGTGCAGCCCACAGGTGGCACCGAGCCATCGGTTGATGAACCATGCCCAAGCGCCGATGACCCGCATCCTTTGAACGATAGGCAGCACCCAGGCGACCATCGAAACCGGCCAGAAGACCAAAATCGAAACCACCATTCCGCCGAAGAATAGACTGGAGCGTAACCAAACAGTGAAAGACACGAAGTTCTCCAAGTCGCCGCGGGTTAGTGGTGCGTCCCCTGGTCCGTGTGGCGAGCAACTGATTCCAGGTTGCCATCCAGCACTGCGTCGGTGAATGCGGCCAGATCCGCATAAACCGGCGTCTGTCCCAGAGCGTGAGATAGCTCGCCTTGTGAGAGCTTTTCCTGCGTAAGTTGACCCCGACCCGTTTTAACCATTACCGGCATGGCGCCCGCCGCCGCCGCTGCTTCGAGATCACGCAGTGAATCCCCCACAACGGGTACACCAGAGAGCCCTATATTCAGTCGGTCACTGATTTCCAGAAGCATACCGGGTTTTGGTTTTCTGCAACCGCACTGATCAGCGGGGCTGTGGGGACAGAAAAATACCGAGTCCAGTCTACCGCCTTTGTCGCGGATACTCGATGCCATTTTACGGTGTATGCGGGTCAGCATTTCCAGGCTGAACAAACCTCGGCCGACTCCGGCCTGATTGGTTGCCACGACCACCGTGTAGTCTGCACGACAAAGTCGGGCAATCGCTTCCAGGCTGCCGGGTAAAGGTTGCCACTCGTCCGGCGATTTTATGTAGTCGTCAGAGTCATGATTGATTACACCGTCGCGATCCAGGATAACCAGAGACACAGTCATCAACTCCCAAATTCCGAAACGCGGATTCGACCATCGATCATGCGGCTTGGACGCTGCTCAATCTTCTCCATTTTCTGCCAGAATGCCTCACTTAAGTCTAAGTTGGCGGATATCGCGGTGCCGATAAGCAAAATCAACAGGTCAGCACATTCCTCAGCCAGTGCTTCCTTGGTCTTACCTTTAGTGATACAGGCAGAAATCTCGCCCAGTTCTTCCGCCATCAGCGCAACCCGATAAGGAAGATCTTCGCCCCCGGATTCGCGGAACCCGTGCTTGTCGTGGAATCGCTGTACTGCAGTAAGCATAGCGCTGTATCGATCGTTGGACATCGTTCAATCAGACATCTGCAGAACAGAGATATCGGCAATTGCCAGAAACAGGGTTGCCAGTTGGTTCAGAAGCGCAAGGCGATTGCTGCGCAACGTAGGATTTTCAGCCATCACCATGACATCATCAAAAAATTGGTCGACCGGGACACTGAGGGCAGAGAGCTGTCGCAGCGCCCCGGCGTAGTCAGCACGCTCAATCAGTGGCGACACCTCTGTTGAGATGTGTACCAGGGCGGCCGACAGATCGTGTTCGGACGGATGTTCGAACAACTGTTCATTAATCTTAAGCGGCACCTGCTGATCAACTTTGCGTAGGATATTACGGATGCGTTTGTTCGCCGCAGCAAGATTGGCGGCCGTTGGTGCGCGGCGAAACTTCGAAACCGCTTTTAGCCGTCGGTCGAAATCCAGCGGCCGAGTTGCACCACTTTGGATGACGGCAGAAATTTCGTCATTGCGGAATCCAGCAGCGAGGTAAAGTGCGCGATAACGTTCTACGATGAAGTCCCTTACCTGCTGTCGAACGGGCGTATCGATGATAAGCCCAGCCTGCTCGTAGGCTGCTGCGCTCAGATCCACCAGGTGGGCGATATCCAAGTCGACTTTCTTTTCCACCAGTATGCGGATAATCCCCAATGCTGCCCGTCGCAGAGCGTAGGGGTCGCTGTCACCACTGGGGAATTCGCCGACCGCGAACAGGCCGACCAGGGAGTCGATTCGGTCAGCCACTGCCAGGATACGGCCAACCTTGGATTGCGGTAGAGCGTCGCCTGCATGTCTGGGATGATAATGCTCTTCGATTGCCCTCCCGATCGCTTTCTTTTCACGGTCATGAATTGCGTAGTAGCGGCCCATGACGCCTTGCAGATCCGGAAATTCACCAACCATATCGGTGACCAGGTCGGCTTTGCACAGCTGAGCTGCTCGTTGACAGCTGTCGGCGTTTTCGCCAAGAAGCCTGGCGAGATGCCCGGCGAGTTCGATCAGTCGATCCGTTTTATCCCACAGGCTTCCCAGTTCATGATGGAATGTAACGCTCTCGAGATCGGCGACACGGGATTCAAGTGTTCGTCTACGGTCTTCATCCCAGAAAAAGCGCGCGTCCGAAAGGCGGGCCTGCAGCACGCGCTCATTTCCTTGACGGACCCGGGCCGGTTGTTTGCTGCGAATGTTGCTTACTGCAATGAACTTGGGCAACAGTTGCCCCCGTTCATCGACAAGGTGAAAATATTTCTGATGATCGCGCATGGCACAGATCAGTATTTCTGCGGGGATCTGCAGAAACGCCGGTTCAAAACTGCCCAGCAGTGCGTGGGGTTTTTCCACCAGGCCGGTCACTATCTCCAGCAGAGCAGTATCGACTACCGGCACTCCGCCGGCTCGTTGTCCCAGGCGCTTAATCTGTGTCTCGATGGTCGACCGGCGCTCGGAAAAATCAGCGATGACGTGGCCTGAGTTTTTCAAGTGTTCGCGGTAACTGTCGGCTGATGTGAGTGGCACCGGGGTTGTGCACATGAAGCGGTGGCCGTGGCTGGTATTACTCGACGGCACCCCGAAGATCGAGCAGCGAATGATCTGCCGGCCGTGCAACACCACCAGCCAGTGCACCGGCCGGACAAACTCCGCAGTCCCCGACCCCCAGCGCATCATTTTGGGTACTGGCAACGAAGTCAGAGCGCTTTCGATGCTCTCCGGCACGAGGTCACGGGCGAGCGCCCCGGGCTGCGATGTCCGGTGCACGAGCCACGTGCCCTTGTCTGTTTCATTTTGAACCAGTTGGTCAACGCTCACCCCGCAAGATCCCGCAAAACCGGTTGCCGCAGCAGTCGGTAACCCTGCCGCATCGAATGCTTTGGTTAATGCGGGTCCACGGCGTTCAGAAATTCGGTCGGGTTGGCGGCGTAAAACCGCCGGTATTGTTACCGCAAGACGACGGGGGGTTGCGTACCAAACAGGCATGGCATCATCGACAAGAGCGTGCTCCGAGAGGCGCTTGGCCAGGGCCGTGGCGAATGCTTCACCGAGGCGGGCGATTGCTCGTGGCGGGAGTTCTTCGGTGCCCACTTCCACCAGAAGTGTCGCGGCACTAGAACGTTTGGCTTTAGACAGTGTGCGAGTCATGGTTATGATCTAAGCCGCGGGAAGCCGAGTTGCTGCCGACGCTGATAGTAGTTTTCGGCCACACCCCGGGCGAGTGTACGAACCCGGCCAATGTAGCGCGCTCGTTCGGTTACACCAATCGCGTGTCGTGCATCCAAAAGATTAAACGTATGAGACGCCTTGAGTACCTGCTCGTAAGCAGGCAGCGGCAGGTTCACCTCAAGCAGTTTGAGGCAGGTATTCTCGCAAACATCAAATTGATGAAGCAGCGCTGAGACATCGGCGTGTTCAAAATTATAGGCGGATTGCTCGACTTCATTTTGACGATAAAGGTCACCATAGCTGAATTGTGCATTCCAACTCAGGTCGAAGATGTTGTCTTTGCCCTGCAGGTAAAGCGCAACGCGTTCCAGTCCGTAGGTGATCTCACCGGTGACCGGATGGCAGTCCAACCCGCCGACCTGCTGGAAATATGTGAACTGAGATACCTCCATCCCGTTTAGCCATACCTCCCAACCCAGGCCCCAGGCTCCGAGTGTCGGTGATTCCCAGTCATCTTCTACAAATCGGATGTCATCGCGTAGAAAGTCTATCCCCAGAGTTTCCAAGGACCCCAGATAGCGTTGTTGGAAGTCGTCCGGTGACGGTTTCAGAACTACCTGAAATTGAAAATAATGCTGCAGGCGGTTGGGGTTTTCGCCATAGCGGCCATCGGTAGGTCGGCGTGAGGGTTGAACGTATGCGGCACGCAACGGCTCAGGGCCGATCGCGGCAAGGAAAGTGGCCGTGTGAAATGTTCCCGCGCCGACCTCAAGGTCGTAAGGTTGCAAGATCACACAGTCCTGCGCGGCCCAGTAATTCTGGAGGCGCAGGATAAGTTCCTGAAAATGCACGGGAAGAGCCCCCTCTGGTAGACGCTTTGATACCGTGGAGATTATAACGGTAGCGCTTGGTACTGTCGCAGCAGTACAGTCGGGGCACCGGGTGACCCGGTTGGTAAGTTGGTAAAATTGTGCTGTGTCAGCACGGAGTAAACAATGACGACCAATGCCCAGAATCAAGCTAAAGCTGTGGCCCTGATTTCAGGTGGATTGGATTCGATGCTGGCCGCGCGTGTCGTGAAGGATCAGGGCGTGCATGTTGAGGGGCTTAATTTCTTTACCGGGTTCTGCGTTGAAGGACACACACATGCCATTCGAAACCACGATCGTAAGCGCCCAAAGCGCAACAATGCGCTATGGGTAGCCGAGCAACTGGGCATAAAACTCCACATTATCGATGTCATCGAGGAATATAAGGATGTGGTGATCAATCCCCGACATGGTTACGGCGCTAATCTGAATCCTTGTCTGGACTGTAAGTCGTTCATGGTCGGAAAAGCTCGACAATGGATGCAAGCGCACGGGTTTGATTTTATTGTTACAGGCGAAGTTGTGGGCCAAAGGCCTATGTCGCAAAGACGCGAAACCTTCCCGGTTGTGCAGCGGGAATCAGGCGCCGGCGATCTGTTGTTGCGACCGTTATGCGCGAAACTTCAATCCCCCACAGCGGCTGAACGCAACGGCTGGGTCGATCGGCAGTCACTCTATGATTTCAGTGGCCGCAGCCGAAAACCACAGATGGCATTGGCGGCGGCCCTGGGGATAGAGGATTACGCGCAGCCGGCAGGTGGCTGCTGTTTTCTGACCGACGCGACCTACTCGCGAAAGCTCAACGATCTATGGCAATCCAGGGGTCAGAAAACCTACGAACTCGATGACATTATGCTGTTGAAGGTTGGTCGACACATCCGTCCCCGACCCCATTTCAAACTGATCATCGCCAGAGATGCAGGAGAAACCAATTATCTGCAAGGTTACCGGCATCGATTCAGTCACCTGACGATGACCAGCCATAACGGTCCGCTGACGCTGATCGAAGGTGACCTGAACGAATCAGAAATGGCGCTCGCTGCCCGTATTGCTGCCCGCTTCGGTCAGGGTCGCGATGCAAACCGGGTTACGTTCGATGCCGTGCTCGGTCGGGGTGATCCAGTACCATTGTGCATCCAGCCACTCCCGTCTTCTGAGATCCCAGCCCAGTGGTACGTATGAGCCGGCATATCCTGGATGCCAGAAATCTGTTGTGCCCGATGCCCGTGATCCGCACGCAGGATCGCGTCAAGGCGCTGAATACGGGCGACATACTCGAGGTTCAGTGTACGGACCCGGGCGCACTGAATGATATTCCAGCCTGGTGTCGCGTCCACGGCCACGAGGTGGTGGCGACTAATGAGGATGCCGGGGGTGTGGTGGTGATTCTGCGCGTTACAACATCGACACCCACATAACCCGGTCTAGTGCGTTATACGCACATTAATTGTGCGCACTGACTCCATTAATGCACAATAATGGTGCAGTTTGACCGAGATTGGGTATAATAGTCCGTTGTTTTTCGGTGGCACAGAACTTGCTCCTACTAAAACAGCAGTTCTTTTTCCAATATGCCCGGCGCCTAAGTCCCGTGTTCACGACACGAGGTAGCAGGAATCGCCACAAACCAAAGCGAGGTAACAGACGATGTCAGCGGCCGATGCTCTGAATATGATTCAGGAAAGTAAAGCGAAGTTTATTGATTTCAGATTCACCGATACCAAAGGCAAGGAACAACACGTCTCCGTGCCGGCCAGTGCAGTCGACGAAGAAACGTTTGAAGAAGGCAAGATGTTCGACGGCTCTTCGATCGCTGGCTGGAAAGGGATCAATGAGTCGGACATGATTCTGATGCCGGATCCCAATTCTGTGGTGATCGATCCTTTTATGCAGGACACCACCGTGCTGTTGCGGTGTGACGTGATCGAACCGGTGACCATGCAAGGCTATGAAAGAGATCCACGATCGATCGCTAAACGCGGTGAAGCCTACCTTAAATCCACCGGTATTGGAGACGAAGCATTTTTCGGACCTGAGGCAGAGTTTTTTGTCTTTGATTCAGTGCGTTGGACCAACGAGATGAGTGAAGCCAGTTACCACATCGAATCTGTGGAAGCCGCCTGGAGTTCAGGCAAGGATTATGAAGACGGCAACATCGGACATCGCCCGGGTGTCAAAGGGGGCTATTTTCCTGTGCCACCGGTTGATTCACAGCAGGACGTTCGCTCCGCTATGTGCCTGGCCATGGCCGATATGGGTCTTGATGTGGAAGTGCATCACCATGAGGTCGGCACAGCCGGTCAGGGTGAGATCGGAACGCGCTTTGACACGCTGGTCAAAAAAGCTGATCAACTGCAGGTCTATAAGTACTGTGTGCACAACGTCGCCCATGTACATGGCCTGACGGCGACGTTCATGCCCAAGCCGCTGGTGGGTGATAATGGTTCGGGCATGCATGTTCACCAGTCCGTGTTCAAAGGCGGAGACAACATGTTTGCCGGTGATCATCCCAGCGGGCTGAGCGAGATGGCGTTGTATTACATCGGTGGAATTTTCAAGCACGCGCGTGCGCTCAACGCCTTTACCAATTCGAGCACCAACAGTTACAAGCGTCTGGTGCCGGGATTTGAGGCGCCGGTCATGCTGGCCTATTCTGCACGTAACCGGTCGGCATCCTGTCGTATTCCGTATGTGTCAAATCCGAAGGGTCGACGTATAGAGATCCGTTTCCCCGATGCCACCGCCAATCCCTATCTGGCGTTTACGGCCATGATGATGGCCGGACTAGATGGCATCCAGAACAAGATCCACCCCGGTGAGCCACTCGACAAGGACCTGTACGACCTGCCGCCTGAGGAAGAAAAGAGCATCCCAACGGTTGCCCATTCTCTTGATGTTGCTCTGGAAGCGTTATCTGGAGATCGTGAGTTTCTCAAGGCCGGCGGCGTCATGACGGATGACATGATAGAGGCCTATATCGAACTCAAAAGTGAGGAAGTCCAACGTTTGTTGCAGGCCACACACCCCGCAGAGTTTGAGATGTATTACAGCGTTTGATCGCTGAACCGGACGCCGCGTTCTGGGGTCAGAGTGCCTCTCGCTCGGCGCCAATACGCACTGTTTTGGTGCAACTGATTGACTGTGATGGAAACACTGCCCGCTGACCAGATCCTCGATGGGCTGTCGACGGCCGTCCTGCTGGTGGAACTTGACGGTTCGGTCCACTATGTCAATGGCGCCGCACAGATACTATTGGCGGCCAGCGCTGAACGAGTACGTGGCCGACGAACCGATGAACTGCTGGGGATCGGTGCGCCGCTCCAGGCGGCCCTGGCGGCCACCGGGGAGCGTCGTTCGACCACATTACGTGAACTGACTCTCAAACAGTCTAACGACGGACATGCGTTAGTGGTTGACTGCACAGTGTCCCCCTTTGGCTGGGTTGGAGATGGGGAGTTGGCGCTGGTCGAACTGGTACGCGTTGATCACTTGTCACGCTTCACGCTGGAAACTCGTTCACAGGAGCGCCACGCGGTGTCTACCATGCTGATCGACCGTCTGGCACACGAAATCAAGAACCCGCTCGGGGGGCTGCGCGGTGCAGCCCAGCTTCTAGACAGGGAGCTGCCAGACCGCGAGTCCCGGGAATATACCCGGATCATCATGCATGAAGCAGACCGGCTGAGTGCGCTGGTCGACCGGATGACCGGTCCGTTCACCACGCGTGAGAAAACCTGCTTTAACCTACATGCTGTACTGGAACATGTACGCAGACTAACGCTCGCTGACGTTCAGGAAGGGCTGACCTTCAGCCGGGACTATGATCCCAGTATCCCCGAGATCATGGGGGATCGAGAACAGCTGATTCAGGCCGTGCTCAACATAGTTCGTAACGGCGTACAGGCCATGGACGGCCGAGGGGAAATTGGTTTGCTGACACGCATACGGCGCCAGTTCACCCTGGGTAATCGTCGCCACCGGCATGTACTCGAAGCCCGAATCAGTGATAACGGGCCCGGTATACCCGCCGATATACGAGAAAACGTGTTTTTCCCGATGGTGTCCGGCCGATCAGGCGGTGCCGGCCTGGGTCTCTCAATAGCGCAGGACATTGTGTCGCGCCATGGTGGTGCGATCGAGTGCATGAGTCAGCCAGGCGACACGCGCTTCTCTTTATATCTGCCGGTGGAGGAACCATCATGAATGCACAACCCAGCGTGTGGATCGTAGATGACGATGCGTCCATCAGGTGGGTGCTCGACAAAGCGCTGAGTGATGCTGGCTGGCGGACGACAGTGTTTGATAATGCTGGTGATGTTCTGCGCCAGGTTCAGTCTGAGAATCCGGATGTAATCATCACCGATATCCGAATGCCGGGTACCGACGGCCTGGAACTATTGCAGTATCTGAATGAACGAACACCGTCATTGCCGGTAATCGTGATGACGGCACACACCGATCTGGAGAACGCCCTGTCAGCGTATCAGGCAGGTGCTTTTGAGTATCTGCCCAAGCCGTTTGATCTTAATGAAGCGGTCGGTCTGCTGCACCGGGCGCTTGAAAAACACAGTCAGACACCGCCAGCCCCTACGCTACAGGCCGAGATGACCGAGGCGTCGATCATCGGGGAAGCCAAGGCTATGCAAGCCGTTTTCCGGGTTATCGGCAGGCTATCAAAATCCACCATCAATGTGCTAATTTGTGGTGAAACCGGCACGGGGAAAGAACTGGTCGCCGGTGCGATTCACCACAACAGTCCGCGGCACAGCGGTCCGTTTGTCGCAATCAACATCGCGGCAATTCCCGCCGAACTCCTCGAATCGGAACTTTTTGGCCACGAAAAAGGGGCTTTTACCGGCGCCCATGCGCGTCGCGAGGGTCGATTCGAACAGGCGCGCGGTGGCACTTTGTTTCTCGATGAGATTGGCGATATGCCGATCGACCTACAAACGCGGTTGCTCAGGATTTTATCCGACGGCACATTTTATCGGCTGGGTGGACATGAGCAGTTACGGACCGATGCGCGCATTATCACTGCTACCAACCAGGACCTTGACGCCAAGGTTCGAGCCCAAAGCTTTCGTGAGGATCTTTACCATAGGCTCAATGTTATGGCCGTGACGCTGCCGCCTTTGCGAGCACGGCAGGAAGACATCGAACCGCTTGCGCTGCTTTTCCTGGATCAGGCTGCCCGGGAGCTGGGTGTGGAGCCCAAGCAGCTTAACGATTCAGTACTGACAGTACTGGCCCGGCGACATTGGCCGGGCAACGTGCGCCAGCTGGAAAATCTCTGTCGCCAGGTGACGGTTATGGCGCCGGGGCGGACGATCTCGCTGACCGATCTACCCGATGAATTCGGTGTTGGTGTGTCTGCAGCAGATTCGGGCTGGGAGCAACAACTTCAAACCGCAGTACAGAGAAAACTGGACCTGGGACAAAGTGAAATCCTCGACGAGATCGGCCCGCAGTTTGAGAGGGTGCTGTTGCAGACCGCGTTGTCATTTACCCACGGTCGAAAACAGGAAGCGGCCCGTCGCCTGGGCTGGGGACGAAACACGCTGACCCGTAAATTAAAAGAACTACAGTTGGACTGATTTCCTCGCATTAACGCTGTACTTTGGCAATAAACTTGATGATCGCCTGGCGAGCCGTGGTTCTATTGTCTGCCTCAGTCAATCCCGATTTTTTTCGCGGTTTGAAGCTGTGGTCACCATCGGTCAGCCAGCTGAATTGAATTGAACGGGGCAGCTGCCAGCTAGCTGACTCGGTTCTGTGACCAAAGACATCGCGTTCGCCCTGACAGACCAGCATGGGAATGTTTAAGTCTTCGAGATGTTCAGTGCGGAGTTTGTCGGGTTTACCCGGCGGGTGAAAGGGATAACCCAAACAGACGATGCCGTCGACCTTTTCATCTTCCGCAACCAGGCTGGCGATGCGCCCCCCCATCGATTTTCCACCGATAAAAAGCCGGTGCGGCGGTGTTGGGGATCGGCGAACCCAATTAATCGCCGCATGCCAGGTTTCTATGAGAACAGCAGCTCGGTCAGGGGGGCGTTTTGTCCCAGTCGAGCGGCGTGTGATCATATAGGGGAAGTCGAACCGGCAGACGGCTAGGCCACCTGTGACCTCTGGGCCGGCCAGTGATTGTGCAAACCATTCCATGAACTCCGAGTTGGAATCAGCACCAGCACCATGGGCCAGAATCAGCACCGCCGCTGCCTGATCGGGTCCATCTCGAATAATGTGCATCGGTCGGGTTGGGGGAAACGCCTGATTTGTCCAGTTGTTGTTCGGGTCGCGCGGCATACAGCGAAAGATGAACGAGACAAATTATACTGGCCGGCCAGCTCATGGCTAATTTCGACTAGAACAGGCGCCACAGTATCACGGGAGACGAAATCGATGGGACATCTGGACGGGAAAATTGCTTTAGTGACGGGGGCCAGTGTGGGTATCGGCGAACAGACAGCACGCACCCTCGCTGATGCCGGTGCGCAGGTGATCTGTGCGGCCCGTCGGCTGCCGCATCTTGAATCACTGGCCGCAGAACTCGGTGACGCGGCCATTGCGCTGGAGCTCGATGTGACGGATGAAGAATCGGTCGCAAAATTACTTGATCGCTTGCCCCTTGACTGGCGGGATATCGATATTCTCGTCAATAACGCGGGCCACGACATTGGCGGTCGTCGTCAGTTTCACGAAGGGACTGCTGCTCAGTGGGCTGCCACGATTGAGACCAACGTCATCGGCCTCATGCGTGTGACCCGGACTGTGCTTGACTCCATGGTAGAGCGCAATACCGGCCACATCGTGAATATTGGATCTGTCGCCGGCATTCAGGCGTACAAGGCCTGTGCTGCTTATGCGGCAAGCAAGCATGCAGTACACGGATTAAGCGAGACATTGCGTCTTGACTACGGCGCGACGGGTATCAAGATCTCGGAGGTACTGCCTGGAATGGTAGAGACGGAATTTGCAGCTACCCGTTTTGGTGACGAAAAACGCGGTGCGGCATACTACCGGGATTTTGGCGTCTGCTTGACACCCCAGGACATTGCCCGGTCGGTCCGATTTGTTCTGGAGCAGCCTAGTGATGTGGTCATTGCTCAGATCGTCGTAGTGCCAACCCAAAAACTACCAGCGTCGTCGACAGACTAACCTAATTAGATTCACACCGACCCACACATTAAGTCGAGCCGTCCAAGCGATCCGGATGTTCGTCCGACACAATGTTTTGAAGTTTTGATCTAGATCGAGAATTTAGTGAACAGGATCTGATATGTCTCGGCAGAGACTCGTTTGCCCATACACGATAATAGTCCGCATTATTCTAGATATTGTAAAAACCCCAATTTTGTTGCTGTACTGAATATTCTGTGACAGAATTCGCGCCGAGGCTATGCTGGGCTGTATAGGAGCTTATGGGGGTATAAGGCGCCCTTATGGTGCTCTCGTTTTTCTCGCCAAGGTAAATTGATGATCGTGGCATCGACGCTGGTGTGAGCGATTGTTTAAGTTAGGCGGGACTTAAGGCATAAATTTTGTGAGACTATTTCAGAGGAAATGAACCAATGGTTCTAGTCATTGTCCTGGTTGTATTGCTAATTGCTTCAGTACTCTTCCATTTTATAAGTCCCTGGTACCTGACACCGATCGCTTCGAACTGGGGCATGATCGATGACACCCTCACCATCACATTCGTTGTCTGTGGTTTTGTATTCGTCGCTGTTAACTTGTTCTTGGCCTACGCTGTTTACAAGTATCGGTACCGCAAGGATCGTCGGGCGGACTACGAACCAGAAAACAAAAAGCTCGAATGGTGGTTGACGGCTTTTACGACAGTCGGTGTGATTGCCATGCTGGCGCCGGGTCTATTTGTCTGGGCCAAGTATGTTGAGGTACCAGAGGACGCCATGCTGGTCGAAGCAGTCGGGCAACAGTGGCGCTGGACTTATCGCTATCCTGGAGCTGATGGTGTGTTGGGCAAGGTGGATACTCGCAACGTCAATGCCAGTAACCCGTTTGGTTTAAACCCCGATGATCCCAACGGCCAGGACGATATCCTGGTCAGTGGTTCCGAGGTGCATCTGCCGATCGGTGGTCCAGTGAAAGTGCTACTCCGGTCCAAGGACGTATTGCACGATTTTTATGTTCCCCAGATCCGGTCCAAGATGGATCTAGTACCCGGGATGGTCACCTACTTCTGGTTTACGCCGACTAAGATTGGCAAATACGATGTTCTTTGCGCAGAGCTGTGCGGTTCCGGACATTACAACATGCGTAGCCACATGGTGGTTGAAGAGGAAGCGGATTTTCAGGCCTGGCTGCAGACACAGCCGACCTTTGCCCAGATGCTGGCTGGTACCGGAAGTGCTTCAGGCGGTAATTTAGTCGAGCGGGGTGAGCAACTGGCTAGGGACCAGGGGTGTATTGCTTGTCACAGCCTGGATGGCGGTGCGGGTGTCGGACCGACTTGGAAGGGAATGGTAGGTAAGAACGAGACCCTGACTGATGGTAGCAGCGTATTGGTTGATGATGGTTATTTAAAGGAATCGATCGTCAACCCGAATGCCAAGGTCGTTAAGGGCTATGCCCCGATCATGCCGCCGGCCCAGTTGACCGACGATCAGCTCGATGCGCTGGTGGCTTATCTAAAGTCGGCTTCGGGGTGATCACGTTGAAATTAAGAGCTTAAACAACATATTCAAGATTTAGAAATCACACGGTAACTTAAGTGTAAAGGTATTTATCATGGCACTAACTGACGCCACACATGATGCGCAAGATTTCGTCCCACCAGCAGAAGTCGAAGAGGTAGAGCTGTATCACCCTAAGACTTGGCTTGGTAAGTACGTTTTCTCACAAGATGCGAAAATCATCGCACTGCAGTACTCCATCACCGCCATGGCCGTCGGTTTGCTGGCTTTGGTGCTGTCTGTACTGATGCGGATCCAGCTCGCTTGGCCTGGCGCGGTGTCATTCATCACACCTGATGCGTACCTCCAGTTTGTGACCATGCACGGCATGATCATGGTTATCTACCTGCTGACCGCCCTTTTCCTAGGGGGGTTTGGAAACTACCTGATTCCACTGATGCTGGGTGCCCGTGACATGGTGTTCCCCTATGTAAACATGATCAGTTACTGGGTCTACTTGTTCGCGGTACTGTTATTGCTGGCCAGTTTCTTTATGCCGGGTGGACCAACTGGTTCTGGCTGGACACTTTATCCGCCACAAGCAATTTTGCCTGGGACGCCAGGCGCGAGTTGGGGTATTACGCTGATGGTAATTTCTTTGGCATTTTTTGTCATTGGCTTCACCATGGGCGGTTTGAACTACGTGGTCACGGTTTTGCAGGCCCGTACCCGGGGCATGACACTGATGCGAATGCCCCTGACCATATGGGCGATCTTCACGGCTACCATACTGGCGTTGCTGGCTTTCCCGGCGCTCTTGGTCAGCGCCATCATGATGACTTTGGATAACCTGCTCGGTACCAGCTATTTCATGCCGGCAATTGTCTCTTTAGGGCAGCAATTGGATCATTCCGGTGGCAGCCCGGTATTGTTCCAGCACCTGTTCTGGTTTTTTGGTCACCCTGAGGTCTATATCGTCGCCCTGCCAGCTTTTGGCATCGTGTCCGACCTGCTCAGTGTTCACGCGCGCAAGAACATCTTTGGCTATCGCTTGATGGTCTGGGCCATCTTGGTTATCGGTGGTTTAAGCTTCATCGTCTGGGCGCATCATATGTATGTGAGTGGCATGAACCCCTACTTCGGGTTTTTCTTTGCAACCACAACGCTGATCATTGCGGTGCCTACTGCGATCAAGGTCTACAACTGGGTGCTCACCTTGTGGCGGGGCAACATTCGCCTGACGGTGCCGATGCTGTTTGCCATCGGTTTTGTGTTTACATTTATCAACGGTGGGCTGACTGGCCTTTTTCTGGGCAACGTAATTGTGGATGTACCGTTATCGGATACCTACTTTGTGGTCGCCCATTTCCATATGGTGATGGCGGTATCGCCGATCCTCGCTGTCTTCGGTGCGGTTTATCACTGGTATCCCAAGATCACCGGCCGCATGTTGAATGAGGGCCTGGGTAAATTCCACTTCTGGGTTACCTTTGTGGGGCTCTATTGTCTTTACTACCCCATGCATTACCTGGGCATCATGGGCGTACCACGACGCTACTTTTCCAACATGGGCGCCAATGGCTTGCCAGACTGGATTCCAGAATCGGCTCAATATGTAAATATCTGGATGTCTACCGCTACAATTGTCGTCGCGAGCGTACAGCTGTTATTCCTATATAACCTTTACCGCAGTGCTACGCACGGCAAACCGGCTGGTGGTAACCCCTGGGGTGCGACCACGCTGGAATGGCAGACGTCTGATACGCCACCGACACATGGCAATTTCGGGAAAGAATTGCCCTCGGTTTACCGCTGGGCCTACGATTTCAGCGTACCCGGTGCGGAAGAAGACTTTATTCCGCAGAACGTGCCTGCAAGCAAGAACACCGGTCAAGCCAGCTAGTCTTAAATGTTACGACAGCAAAGTAATCACTTCGATACCCCAGTGATCTGACGACGTGAGTATTTTCAAGACGTTATCGACCAAACCGTGGGTAGCTGAACGCGGCTATGTCTCGGACTCGCACGGATTTCGCCTGCCGACAGCCAAGGTTTTTCTGTCGGTATTCCTGGGCGTGGTCACAGCAGTCTTCGGGCTATTAACGGCAGCCTACTTTATTCGTATGGCCTACGCCGACTGGCAGGCACTGCCTGTTCCGGCGCTGTTGTGGTTGAATACGGCGATCCTGATTCTGAGCAGCATCGCCTTGCAGTGGGCGCGGGTTGCGGCAGGTCGCGAGCATGCCGATGGTGTTCGGCGGGGATTGCTGGCCGGAGGTGCGCTTGCTTTCGCTTTTCTGGTGGGCCAGTTTCTGGTCTGGCGACAACTGGGATCGCTGGGTTATTTTGTCGACTCCAACCCATCAAACTCGTTTTTTTATCTCATCACTGGGTTACATGGTGTGCATCTACTGGGCGGTCTCGTTGCTTGGTTTCGAGCCTCCATCAGGTTGTGGCGTGGTGCTGAGGTGGCCAAGATTCACATGAGCGTGGAACTGTGTGCTGTGTACTGGCACTTCCTGCTGGTGGTCTGGCTGGTGATGTTCGGTCTGCTGTTGGTCACTTAAGGAGAAGAAAAACACATGACGCAATCTGCGCAAGCCACCATGGCCGAGACGGCACCGCTGCTTGACGGCACACCTGGTGTAATCGCCGACTGGTCCTCTGACCAACGCGCGTTTAAGAAAACCCCCTGGGGAAAGGCCATGATGTGGATCTTTCTCCTCAGCGACACATTTATTTTCAGCTGTTTCTTGATCGGTTACGGAACGGTCCGGATGTCGACCACGATCCCGTGGCCAAATCCAAGTGAGGTCTTCGCCTTGAACGTCGGTGGGGTTCACGTGCCGCTCCTGCTGATTGCCATCATGACCTTTGTGCTAATCACGAGCAGTGGCACCATGGCGCTGGCTGTTAATTTCGGCTATCGAAAAGACAAAATGACCACCTTCTGGCTGTTGCTTGCAACAGCAGTTCTCGGTGCCACCTTCGTGGGCATGCAGGCCTTCGAGTGGACGAAGCTGATTGTCGATGAAGGCGTGCGACCCTGGGGGAACCCCATGGGTGCACCACAGTTTGGTGCAATCTTTTTCATGGTGACAGGGTTTCATGGCACACACGTCTCTATTGGTGTGCTGTTTCTGGCCATCATGGCCGTGAAGGTAATACGCGGCAAGATGGATCGGGAAGAACCTGGTTTTATGACAGGCCGTAAACAAGATTACGGCATGGTCGAGATCATGGGCCTTTACTGGCATTTCGTCGATCTGGTTTGGGTATTCATATTCGCAGTTTTTTATCTCTGGTAGGAAAATCATGGCATCAACTGAAGGTCAACAACATCCGCTGGGTATCTATTTCCAGATCTGGATTCTGCTGTTTGTACTCAGCGCAGCTTCCTATATGGTCGACTACCTCGCGTTTCAAGGCTACTTGCGCTGGTTCCTGATCATTGTATTTATGATGCTTAAAGCGGGACTGATCGTTTCGGTGTTTATGCACATGCTCTGGGAACGTCAGGCGCTGGTTTATGCAATCATTGTGCCGCCGTTGTTACTGCTCGTCTTTGTGGGAATAGGCACCCTGGAAGGCGATTACACGTTTCTGACCCGTGATATCTTCTTCGGCGGCGCCGAATAACTTCAACGCCCCAAGACAATCGCTTAGGTCACCCACACAGGAAAACGAATTAAAAGTCTATGAAAAGTTACCTGATTATTTTTACACTGGCATTGGTGTTGTTCGGATTCTTCTTTGTTGAGCATCATCTGGATACGCCCGGCCGTACGGCGGCTGATCGAGAGACGCTGATGAGCGATGGCTCAGGGATCGCAGCGCGGATCGCTGCCGTTGGCCAGATCAAAACGGCCCAGGCGCAAAGCAGCACAACAACGCAAGTCGCGTCGACTACTGAAGCTGCCGTAGACGGGCAGAAGGTCTATCAATCGGCTTGTATAGCCTGTCATGGTGCCGGCGTAGCTGGTGCACCGATGGTGGGTAATGCTGCCACCTGGACTGACCGTATTGCTGCCGGTAATGACAGCCTTTATGCCAATGCTATCAATGGGCTTGTGGGAAGCTCAGGTGTGATGCCGGCCAAGGGGGGAAATCCCACCCTTAGCGATGCTGAAGTGAAGGCAGCTGTCGACCATATGGTGAGCCAATCCCAGTAATTTGTTAGGCTGGAGGCTCTGCCCCCTCACCCGTGAGAAAATATGTTGGGTTGTCTCCCCGCCCTTTCTGGATCGTTTGGATTAGCAGTAGATAGCTGTAGGCGATACCGGGCGTATCGAAACCGCGTTATTCAGATTTGTCGTTCACTGGTTGTTTTCTCGCTGCTGTCCATATTGGGGTGTAACAACATTGTTCTCGCAGCCAAGTTGCTGCCGATAAACCGTCAACTGTTCGTTCCAATCATCGCCACTGATAGTCGCCATCTATCGAATATTCAGCTTGCAGTTCATTTTCGACCCGGGGGGGTCGATCAGAATCAAATAGGCGACACGGACTCCTATGATGCTCGCTTGACGCAACTTTTGTACTCGAATGAGTGCCCAGGCTGTGATCTACGCGGGGCAAATCTCCAGCGTAAGGTACTGAACGGCGCGAAACTTCCTAGAGCTGATCTTAACGGTGCACGGTTTGATGAGGCTGAACTTAGTGCTGCCGATTTAACAGGAGCCTATCTATTTGGTACCAACCTCAGTCAGGCAAATCTTCGCGGTACTCAGTTGATTAACGCAGATCTCCGAAAAGCCAACCTAAGTCGAGCTGACCTACAAGGTGCCTATTTGCTCCTGGCAAATCTCAGGAAAGCCGATTTGCGTGGAGCGCAGTTAACGGGGGCTTTTCTTAACGGTGCTGATCTAACCGGTGCGAGGTTCAGTAGCGCTGATTTGACTGATGCTGATCTGACAAATGCTATTGTTAATCAGTCCGATATTGATGATGCTATTCTTTGTCGCACGCGACTGCCTTGGGGTGATATTAGCCGCGACTGTGGCTGATACAGTTGGTCTGAGTTCAAGCGCCCTCGGATTGTGCGAGTTGTGATGTTAGACAGTAGTGACTTGTTGTATTAGCTTGTCATTGGCTGCGATCATGACACAACAACACAACCATTAACCTATTCGTTGTTTTTTGCACGAGATACAATGCTGACAAACAAGCATTTAGGCACCGTCTCTGTGGTGTGTAGATTCGCCTTGGCGATTGGCGCAATTGTTTTTTCGCCAATGGTCGTGGGCCATGGGTTCGGTCAGCGTTACGATCTACCGGTTCCGTTGTGGCTGTGGGTGACTGGCGCCGGTGCAACGATTGTTCTGAGCTTTGTCATTGTTGGGCTGTTCAGCCGAAATCACGGTGCCAAAACAGCTTATTCCCGGTTCAACTTGTTGAATGTCAGTTTTTTGCGCTGTCTTGCGCACCGAGTGCCACTGGCAATTGTCCGGGCAGTGGCGGTGATTTTCCTGATTGCGACCGTGCTGGCAGGATTTGTGGGTGATCCGGATCCTTTTCGTAACCTTGCGCCGGTAATGGTCTGGGTAGTCTGGTGGGTGGGGGTGGCATTTATCTGTGCGTTGATTGGCGACCTGTGGGCGTTGGTCAACCCATTTCGGACGTTGTTTTGCTGGGCGGAGTGGACTTTTAGCCGATTGACCTCAGGTGCCCAGCTGTCTGTCGCTCGCCCGTATCCGCATGCGTTGGCTATGTGGCCGGCGGTCGCGGGGTTGCTGATATTTTTCTGGGCAGAATTGATCTGGTCCGGGGGCAGTGTGCCCAGAAATCTGGCCATTGCCGTCATGATTTATGCAGTCGTGACCTGGGTTGGGATGTTTGTGTACGGGCGGGATGTCTGGCTGCAGAACGGGGATACCTTTTCCGTCATCTTTGGCATTTTGGCACGTTTCGCACCACTGGAACTGCGCGTCGTCGACAACACTGCGGTGGTCAGCACCTGTGCCGGTCCGGCTTGCCACTACAAAGCGCTGGAGTGTGTGAACGGTTACCACTGCCTGGCCAGAGTGGCACCCGAACAGCGGCAATGGAACCTGCGTCCCCCCGCGCTGGGGTTGTTGAACGATCAGCGGGTCAGATTCTCCATGATGATTCTCGTCATCGTGTTGCTGGCGACGGTAACCTTCGATGGGTTGCTGGAGACCCGTTTATGGACCCACATACTGGATCGGACTCTGAGCGATGAAATCCGTTGGGTAGGCAGTGCAGCGCTGGTTCTTTTTTCTGCCGGATTCTTATTTATTTATCTGTTTTTCAGTGCATTGATGTGCCGGCTTGCCCAACGCTATGGCGAAAATAATGGAGTCGGTCGCCTGAAAAGTACTCTGGAAGTCGCGAGTGCTTTTGTGCTGACGCTGGTTCCTATCGCCATCGCTTATCACCTGGCTCACTATTTGTCGTATCTGGTCATTACGGGACAGTATTTCATCCCTCGGGTATCCGATCCATTCGGTTATGGCTGGAATCTATTTGGGACTGCAGACTACAAAGTTGATATAGGACTGCTCAGCGCCCGTGTTGCCTGGTATCTGGCAGTGACCTTTGTCGTGCTGGGCCATGTATTTGCGGTATACCTTGCCCATGTGGTGGCAGGCCGTACATTTGGCGCCGGTCGTGCCGCACATTTAAGCCAGGTACCAATGGTTGTACTGATGGTCCTCTACACTATGGTCAGCCTGTGGATACTGGCACAGCCGATGGTCGCATAAGGAGCCGTTTGATCAATTAACTCCCCAGAAATCGGGTATCAGTGCCGTCAGAAATAGCCCTGCCTTTCGTGGCCGTATATACTACGCCCAGGCTAATTTATTCGTGAGTAACTAGAATTATGAGTGAGCACAGTGGTGGTTTGACTGAAATGCAGGGTGTGGGCCGCGTGGTTCTTGTCATCGGCCTGGGTGTATTTGTGATTGGAATGATTGGATTATTTGTGATGTAGTTGCGAAGCCTTAAGACCGGCTGACGCCCCGGATAGTACCGAGTAGTTCTTCGGCGTCAGCCTGACGGCTGTTTACGCCTTCCCCGAACGAACTGAATAAGCGGCGGTACAACCGCAAACATCAATCCGTTCCATAACCAGCTGTCATCTTGTGTATAGGCGTGGCTGATCACACCGCCGAAAAATACAACGCAACCGAGTGAGATCGCGTTTTTCATCGATCGATTGACTGATCCCAGTTTCGGGAACAGTTGACTGATAGCCTTGTTGTAGCCTTCCCCCAACTGGATGATGTCCTGATGGACGATCAGCAGGATAAGCACACATCCCGCAACCAGGAGCAATATGAGGTAGTCCATTTCCGAGATTGTGGGTCAGGGATTTCGGGGTCGAAACAGGTCTTTCAAGGAAATTCGCTCCCGCCAGATCAGTTGCGCCAGAACCGGTATAGCAGCGATGCTGAACGCGCCGTACAGCCAGCGCAGGTCTTTGCTAAAAAAGTAGCCGAACAGGCAAAACACACACAATAGGGCAGCGAGAATAAGCGCGGTGCGCACGACTCAGCTGATGACTATCAGCGATGCGGACGCGAAGAATGGATAAACACAACCAACCAGCGAGATAATCAGCAGAACAATGAGAGCGAATCGCATGGGTTACCCTAAAAAACTAGCGCCCGCGGTCCGCAATCGATGGACCGCAGGCTGTGGCGCAACGGACTATTTGACGTGTGGATCATCGTCAGAACCTTTCCAGGCAAGTTTCCACCCGATCCAGAAAATAGCGATGCAAACGGCCAACCCGAGCACCGCAAAGAGCAAATAACCGATTTTCATGAGCATTCAATTTTAGTTCATTTCATGGCTCCAGTTTGTGGAGAAACCTTCTAAATTACGACAAATTTGTTCCATCTTAGATGGGATTGTTGTGCGTTGAGTCTCGGGTAACCGGTGCTGGTTGAACCGGAACCGAAGCGCTGGGTGAGGTCGGTCGTGCATAGTGAGGGAAAACCAGGTCCTTGATGCTTAAGGCGCAAGGTGTCTGGTTTCACCCGGTTACCTGAACTCCCCACCTCGGCGCACTATTCCGAGTGTAATCCACAAAATTCCCCATTAAACAGTGCTAAATATCCAATATTAGCAACCTTAGTGGGCCTGTGATTATCGTCAGCTAATTAGACATAAATCGCCATGGCGATTATAATCGCTCGATGGCGAATACGAGGTTCTCACTGCAGGATCTGGCCCATCTCGGTGGGTGCTCACCTCGATTGGTACGTCGTTATATCGAGCAGGGTCTGTTGCCACCCGCCCAAGTTCGAGGCCGCGGCGCGTATTACGCGGCGGTACACCTGGATCGTTTGCGTGCAGTGGGGGTCCTTAAATCCAGAGATCGGCTTAGAATCGCGGTGATTCGCCAGGTTTTAGACAATCTAAGTGGGGATGAGATCCAACAGGTAGCAGCGGGTACTGCGCTTGAATTGGATGCTTTACCATCCATCAGGTCGTCCCCGGTTAACGCTGCAGTGCCCGATTCAGCCGTTCAATCACAACCGCAGGACGGAGCTATGGGTGACGGCGACGTAGAAATTTGGGCTACGGTGCGGATAACCGCTGATATTGAGTTGCGTGCACGGGGTCTGAACCGAAAAGGGCTGGGCCGACTGCGGGCAATAGCCGAACAGCTGCGTCAGGTTGTCCAGACTAATCAGCCGCTGGTGCCAGCCGGGGCAGGCGGATTAACACCCGGATACAATGAAAGGGAAACGCGCTCGCTGTTGACGCCACTCGATGACGCTTTACTGTGAGGGGTCTCTACCGGCTGTGGCGGGGGAAAGTCGACGACTCAGGTGTCGCAGATGCGTATTACGTCGGGTCTGATTCAATAAAAGCGGTGTGTTGGGTAGTCAGTCATCGGCGACAAGGGAGCCCGACGAAAAACCATCAATCTGGGGTGTAGTCAGATGTTGAATTTAACAGGTCGTGTCATCATGATCTCGGGGGCCAATCGAGGGATCGGTCTGGCCGTTGCGCGCCGACTCTTGGAGGGCGGTGCAAAACTGAGCTTGGGCATGAGAGACGAAATGGCAGCGACAAGCCAGTTTGGCGATGCCCAGGACATTATTTTGAATCGTTATCACGCTCATGATGTGGGTTCTGCCCAACGGTGGGTCGAGAACACGGCATCAACTTTTGGGAAGATCGATGGGCTGGTCAATAATGCTGGGATTTCACAGCCGGCAGTCAGCCTTATGGATGATGATGAAACCCGGCTGGATGAGATGTGGGCGGTCAATGTCAAGGGGCCTACAAGGTTAACGCGGTTCGCGATGCCTTACCTGGCAAAAAGTGGTAGCGGGCGTGTCGTAAACGTCGCGTCACTGTCCGGGAAACGCGTGAAAAATGACAATATGGGTTACGCGATGACCAAATTTGCCGTCGTGGCCTTGACTCACGCGACCCGACGTCAGGGCTGGGATCAAGGTATTCGGGCAACCGCAATTTGTCCAAGTTTTGTTCGGACGGATATGACTTCCGATGTCAATCGGGTTGATCCTAACGAGATGATTCAACCTCAGGACCTGGCAGAGCTAATACACACGGCTCTCACGTTGCCCAACAATGCAGTGATGGCTGAAATGCTGGTGAATTACACACTCGAAGACATGTTCTGAACGGGCCTGACAACGATTTTCCC
>Ga0207984_1000534_pt1 | contig 22408 bp, 15 predicted proteins | sample ETNtaG_30_FD_185760 | JGI IMG/M metagenome (GOLD analysis project Ga0207984, IMG submission 185760) | Marine microbial and viral communities from oxygen minimum zone, Eastern Pacific Ocean - ETNP201306PF43B (SPAdes) (version 2) | ecosystem: Environmental > Aquatic > Marine > Oceanic ...
CTGTGACGTAGCCCGGGTATCCATCCTGCTGCAGGCGCTTCGCCACGCGCGCAACGAACCCCCAGATCAATTCGCTGGCCTTGCCGTTGCCGAGATAGGGCCAACAGCCTTTGCACCGACAATAGTTTCGCGGTCCGTACCCATCGTTAGGCATGATGTTGAAGTAGCCCGGTCGAAAGGCGGAGGCATCCCACCAACTGATACCGCGACTGGTGATGACATTCCGGGCCGACGCAGGTTTACCTGTGAGGAAGGCGACCCCGTCTTTGTAGACCTCGTCTTCGAGGCCCTTGCTGGAGAAGCAGTGCTGACCCGGGTGGCCCGGCAGCGACAGGTCGCTGTCGCGTTTTCCGTTTGGCAGTAGCGCGAAGTATTCAGGGTTCGTATCGGCAAAGCGTCGGCTCAGGCCGCACCTGGCCATGGAATGACAATTGGGAACGTAAGATGTCTGGCCCCTCCAACGCATCTGTCCCAGGCTTGAGAAGACACGGGAGGCATCCTTATCAGAAGTGCCGCCCCAATCGATACCGGAGTAGGAGATCTTTCGAGTGAAAAAATCGGGCGCCTCGGATATGTCCACCAGGGGAATACGAAGCGTATCGGTCTTTGGAACAACGGTACCGATGTCACCGGGGAAGTAGAACCGTACTCCGACGAATCGCTCGAGGAAATCGTAAACGCCAAACAGCGTTGCCTTCTCGAAGTGGGCGATGCTCCTGGTGAGCAGTCTCTTTGGATCGGCATAGGGATCGTCACGACCTGCGATGTAGATGACATCCTTTGTGCGCTTAATGCGGAAACCATCACGAGGAAGTTTGCCCACATCGATGCCCGCGGCCTGACGAGCCCAAAGGTTGTCTCCCAGCACGATGGCCGGGATCATCCCGGATCGCCTGTTCACGATCTCGACCTTTGCGCCGGTGGCCTTCGCAATGAATGTCTGCAGTTCTTCGGCCGCGTACCGCAACAGTGGCGACCGGGTTATGACGACGATCTCGACGTTCGCCTTGCCGCGTTCGACGAGCGTCAGCAGATCAGAGTCGTCTATCCGGACGATGTGCTGCCCCTGATGCAGATGCGGCGGCACAGTTCCGGTGATCTGTTCGGCAAAGACGCTGGCAGAAATGAAGAGCAGGCAGATGCAATAAACGCTTCCCTGACAGTGATTCATGGTGCTTCCTTCAACTCGCCGTTTCTGGATTGGCTGTTTTCTGCTCTTTGAATCGCATGCGAGTATATGTATGCAACCCCTTGCCGCCTCTGCTCTGTTAGAAGTTCGTGGGATCAGAGATCTGCCGGTGTTCCTGCAGACCAGTCCAGGCGCTTTTCCATTCAAGGCTCCTGCAACTTTGCCAGAGACCTGAAACTGGTCCACGCCGGTAAAGGCAAGGCTGGCGAAGTGGTAATCGTGCAGACCGCCCTGGAAAACCGCGGTGAGACAGACCAGGAGGGATTGTCCATTTTGGCGCCCAGACAGAATGCCGGCCCCCGCCGGAACACCCGGCCAAGCAGCAAAGATCTGAAACTCCACAACGAAAGACCGGGCATGTGGGGCCGCACACGATAGCCGGACACTATAGACGACCGCATCAGCAGGGCGGCAGCTTCCTGGCGGCAACAATCGCCTGGACTTCCATAAGGACTTGCTGATCATTCCTGGGACGGACTATGCCAAGGGACTTGTCGGCATCAAGAAGCCACTGAAACTCAAAGCCGGCGAGATGGAAGGTCTGTTCGTGATTTTCCTCGCGGCGAACGTGGACAACCCGATGAAGCCCGTGAAATTCGACTTCCTGGCCATCGCTATGGCATCGAAGGACCAGTTAGATGCTGAGGCCGGGCAGTTGGCGTTGCAGCCCGAGTGACTGGGATTGAGAGATTGCACAAGCAGTCGAAAATTGCCCAAGCTACAGGCACTTCGTCTCACACCAATCCTGGCGGTAGTGTTTCTGCCAGTTTGTCTTCCACCTCAGGCATCAGGAGTCGGATGTGGCCGTCTCTGAGTCTGGTGCCTTCTTCTTTGAGCAGGGAGAAGTAACGGTCACGGATTCCGCGACAGGAAGCGTCGTAAAAGCGATTCACCAGTTCGTGAGGGTCATCTGCCAGATGGTAGAGCTCGCAGAGATCTGAGAGATTCCAGACGAGTTTCCATTTTCCATCCGTCACCATTCGGGCTGAATAGTGCCCATACCAGTCTCCATGGTATTCGGCGTAGTGAACTTCTCTGCCCCACTCACCGTTCTCAACCAGCGGCTGCAAAGAACTGCCATGTAGTGTCTGCTCGCCCATGGTTTCCTTCTCTTCACCAGTCATCAGATGCACAAGTGTTGCCGTGATGTCCATGAGGTGCACGGGACACCCAATGCGTCGTGCCTGCGTACTGCCGGGCGGCTTGTAGAGCATCGGGATTCGATAAATTTCGTCGTACATGTAGGATCCTTTGCTCAGGAAGCCATGACTGCCGGCCATGTCACCATGGTCTGCGGTGAAGAAAATGGCGGTCTCTTCGTAGAGCCCGAGCTCTTTCAGTGTAGCGACGATCTCACCGAGCATCTGGTCGATGAGCTCCAGGTAGCTGAAACAGCAGGCAAGTTGCTCAAGCAGCGCTTCGTCACCACCCTCGGAGTAACCGACAGACCCTTTGGATTCCTCTAAGAGTCGCAGCTTCTTCTGGTTCAGAGGCTTTCCTTCGAAAGCATCGTTTCGATTTTCCCACATTGGGATGTCCTTCGGTTCATACCGAATGCCATACTCGTCGGGGACCATCCACGGTGAATGAGGGCCGGGGAATGCGCAGTAGGCAAGGAATGGCTTGCTGGCCTCTCTTTCACGCAGGAATTTCTCAGTATATCTCGCAGCGACGACATCAGGGAAGCCTTCCATCGGCACATCGAGCGTTCCCGCCTTGCCCCCTGCATAGCTCTTTACCAGGGGCCCGATGGCCGTGGTTGGATGCCAGTGAGACCCGTTCAGGAATGGAGGCCCTCCTTCGTAAGGCCGGTCGTGTGTGTGATGAAAACGAGAGTTGAACAGGTCTTCGGCAGGTCCAATGTGCCACTTGCCGAAGTAAGCCGTTTCGTAGGTTGTCTCGTCATCTGCCCAGTCCTGAATCATGCAGACTTCTGGCCGGAGATGTTCGCAGTAGGAGTACCCCGGAGACGAGTTGTTAAACATGTGATGACCGTGTGGATAGAGTCCTGTCATCAGGCTGGCGCGGGCAGGGGAACAGATTGCTACTGGCGTGTAAGCCTGCTCGAAGACCGCGGAATCTTCCGCAAGGGCATCGATGTGCGGGGTCCGCACGATCTCTCCGCCGTAGCAGCCGGGAAGGCCTTGTCGGAGTTGGTCACAGAAGATAACGAGTATGTTTGGGGGCATCTCTTGTGATTGTGTAGGCAGGGGAATCGAGAGCGGTATCAGTGTCTGCTGCCCCGTCTCGTTGGGAAAACCTAACCTGTGTTTGCAGTGCGACTCAGGGGGCGGCTGCATCGCCTTGTGAAAGATCGAAAGAGCCCATGATGAGAGCATTACAGCGACAAGTAGGTCAAGACGGGGGTGTCTTTACGGATTTCAGGGGCAACGCCCCGCCGGTTTGCCTAGCCCAGCCCGGAGGGCTGGGAAGTAATGAAGCACAATCAAAGGGGCAACGCCCCGATCATTTGCACGACTGACCTGCCGCAAATGGCCGGGGCGTTGCCCCTGAATGGCAATCCTTCTCCAAACCCAGCCCGTTGGGCTGGGCTAGGCAAACGGCCGGGGCTTTGCCCCTGAAAACTGTTTTTCAAATCCGTAAAATTGCCTTTATCTCGGCCTACCAGGCCCCAGTCTTCATCTAATGAGGCGTAAGTAGCATCGCTTCCTGTCTCAGGCAAGTAGGCATAAGCCGCAATCCTCCAAAGAGTAACCAACCCACACCAGAGCAGGAAGCGGTGGCTGTCCTCGTCCTTCAACGCCTCGGTGAGGCGATCTGTGAACAGCGAATCAATCGATCTGCAGGTCACATCGGCGAGCCTTCTTTCTCCCGCCCAGTTGTACCAGGGCGCGGCCTGGAACTGGCTGGCCATGGATTGAAACATCCGACATGCGTTCTGGATTCAGGACGAACAGATCTTTGCCTGACGGCGTGGTTACCTCGAACGCTTCAGTACGGTATGGGATGTGGCCTGACAGCTTCAGGGGGCGGATAGAAACGGATGGCAACGTGCCTGTGAAAGGGAACAGAACTGTGGCGAAGCCCAGGCTGCCTGTGTGGCCGGTTGGCATCCAGGTTCGGGTTCTCAAGTTGTGCCATTCACCGTGGCCATGCCATTCTTCGCCAGCGTCTTCTCTGGTGTAATCGATTCCAGTTTCAATGCGTCGAAGGGAATCGGGACAGGCCCAGACAAGTAGACATGATGTCCTCCGTGAACCGCCCTGGGTTCGCGCCAGGCCTGGGCCCAGGACACGGAACTTCTGCGGCGAGTGCCACCAGGCGGAGGTCGACCGATTGAAGCTGCCCGTCTGTTCCTCCCAGACCGCATCCAGCACGAGGCAATAGCCCGGTTCTTTCACGAACAGGATGGTTCGGCGAACGATCAGATCACCGCTGGCGTGATGGGTGCGCCAGCCTTCCTGCGGCGGCATCTGCCTGTAGGCCGTGTGAAATGCAGAGAAATAATCGACGTGGTCGTCGCTGTACCAGGCGACGTCTTGTCCGGAGACTGGTCGGCTGTCGTAATGAAACCCATCGACCAGTAACAGATTATGCGCCTCCTCTTTTCGCCAGAGGACGTCCATCGGATGCTCGTAAGGTCCGAAGCGGGGCACTTCCTGAAGCAGCACCTCTTCCCCGGCACGGAAGTCCATACTCAAGAGATCCATGTGGGAGTGCCAGCCGGCAAAGTCTCCAAAGGTCACGTTGGCAAATGCAGAGCCGGGAGATTCGCCGTTACGCATGATGGCGACACCGCTGCCTTCCATGAGGTAGCTCCTGGATCGATCGACGCCCAGATCGCGAGACGTCCCCGCCGGAAAAACACCGGATGACACCCCCGCGTCCAGCACGTGTCCCAGTTCCATCAGGCCTTCATCACCGAAGCCAGGGGCAACATCATTCGGTCCGAGAGTCTTTGCATGGAAGCGGTAGGCGCGACGCAGCGCTTCCTCGAAGTTCTCTTGATGGTTGCCCAATCCGCCGGTGCGCTTGGCAAATTGGTATACATGGGTCAACCTGCCGAGAGTGTAAGACCCGTATCCCCAATTGCGTTCCGCATGACCGCCATCGGGAAACCAGGAGCGGCGGAAATCAGTCTCAAACATGCGGAGGCAATGGCTCTCCCAACCGGATGCCTCACTGAACTCTCTCATACTTCTTGCAAGGAAGAACAGGCCGTAGCACGCGGCGGTGAAAATGTTGTGAACTATGTAGCGTTCCGTGGCCTGCAGCATGGCCCGACCCAGACCCAGTTGGAGTTTCATCACCGCTTCTACGCATTGGGGTCTGACCGGTCCGGCGTGCGCCAGCGCCAGGTAGGCCTTCCAGACAAACTCAAACTGAGTATATGCGCCCAACATGCAGTTGAGGGGATACCCCCCGCGGCCCGCGAGGTTTTGAGCGCCGCGACAGCAAGACACAAGCAGGTCGCAGAGAAATGAAACAGTGCTTTCGTCACCGGTGTGAATGAGATGATCCACCAACGGCCCCGCATGCCGCCTCGCGTCCTCGAGAGTCTGGATTGGCTCATCACCCGGGGTGGCGAGATAGAGGCCGCGCAATGAGAGGCAAAGTGTCTTTCTGATATGCGCAGATGTGGGTGGGTCCGCGTCTTTCGCATCATCCACTATCAGTACCCAGGCATCATTTCTCTGGGTGGCATACCAGGTGTTCAGCCGCGAGTAAGCTTTAGCCTTCTTGCCGTCCTTACCCAACCGAATCGCGTCGCGAAGAAGTTTGGCCGATTCGACGGACGCGTTTACCGGCACCTTCAGATGCGACCATAGGTCGTCTTCGCTGATGTCAAAAATCTGACCGGAGGGTTTGGCGCTCATACTGTCTTCAGATCCTGCCATGCATTCAGGTCGGATGAGTTTCCATACGGGAACGCCGCTCGAATCTAATTTGCCATCTCAATTGAACGCACCTCTTCAGACCAGTCCCTCCACAGATCGCCGCTCGGGTCACGCATCACCATATCATCCGGTACAGACTCGGGTGTCTTGGCAAATGCATAGATCGTTGCCTGGCGAATGACATTCCCCAGCGTGTTCTGACCGGCCATATGTAACAGGTTCGCGTGCCACAGCACCACTGATCCAACCGGCCCATCGGTCGCAACAGGTTGAGTATCGGACTTGATTTCTGGGAGGGGCGGAGCGGTGTAGCCGTGCCATTCGGGTGTGTCCTTTGCCCTGGACGGTGGTACGTCGCAGTTCAGAGGCTCCCAATAGTCCCAGATCCGCCGGTGGCTGCCCGGCCACAGTGTCAGGCCTCCCCCCTCGGGTGGGAGGTCATCGATGTAGGCGGCAATTTGCAGCCGCCAGTGGGTCTCGTACAGGGCCTCGGCGTGCGCGCCCCGGTAGTTCTCTTGAGGAGTCGGACTGTTTGGCAGCGTGCAATAGAGACCGCGGGCGCCCTGTCCGGTCATCCAGGTGGGTCCGGTTTTCGGCAGCCGCAGTTGCTCAGTCTTTCCTGTGGCTTTACCTGTCCACTTCTCCGAATCAGGTCCCAGGTGGGTCACCATGCCTTCCACGTTTGCCTCTGTCAGCAGGCACGGACCCGTGGTCACGCCCGTTTCGTCCATGCCTGCTGGCCACACAACCTCGCCCTTTCCCAGTAGCTGCTCAGCCACCCTCCACAACGCACGCACGGCTGCGTTCAGCAGCAGCTCCTCGGCCCCATTACGAATGTAGAGCCGGTGTCCGCGGCCAAAGAAGTAAGGATCGCCCCCGCCTTCGGGCCGCTGGTAGCTCTCCTCCTCTTCCTTTGTGAACGGGAGCCACGTGGAGGGATCGTCTCGCTTCATGCTGGGCCGATGCTCAGCGATCAGCCCCCACATCTGATCCTTCACTTGCCGACAGAGATTGGGATCGAGCGCCCCCGGGAGCACGAGGAGGCCATCACGTTTGAACTGCGCGATTTGGCCTTCAGTGAGGAGCTCGACCTGATGCATGTCGTTCGAGAGATGGTGTGTGGTCAAAGTATTACTGATGCCGAAAACTGAGCAGAACGGTGTTCTGGTGGAGTAAGTCGCAGGACATAGTGAGTCAAGACGGAAGAGCTTATACGGGTTTAAGAAATGGGAGTTCCTTCTGTTCAGGGGCGAAGCCCCGGTCGTTTGCCTAGCCCAGCCCAACGGGCTGGGTTCAGAGAAGAATTGCCATTCAGGGGCAACGCCCCGGCCTTTTGCAGCAAGTCAGTCGCGCAAATGGTCGGGGCGTTGCCCCTTTGGTTGTCCTTCATTACTTCCCAGCCCTCTGGGCTGGGCTAGGCAAACCGGCGGGGCGTTGCCCCTGAAATCCGTAAAGACACCTTCATGATCTACCAGCCTACCCAAACTTCATCCAATTTTCAGTTTCTGACACACTTTGCCGGGCCTGAATCACTCGGATATCACAGTCGATTCCCAATTCTTGGGCTTTGCCTCCATAGGGAATTGCAGAGCCTTTGCTGAAGAGTCAGAAATAAACCTTCAACTCCATAAAGAGAACGTTGGGCTGGGAACCGAATTCGCTTCGAACTTCTGGAAGCAGGCCGAGGCCCTGCCGGGGGCGATCACCTACGTTCAGGCTGGCGCCGATCAGGAAGTCAGTTTCATCGGAAATTGAAAGTGTAAAACCAGGCTGAATCTGCGTGGATTGGTCTGTGAGCGAGACCAGAGTGACGAGACGGCCAATCAAGATGGGCATGATTTCGTAGCTTGCGGTGATACCGGCTAAGTGCCGGCCAAGGTTCAATGCACCGCCGGTATTGAATCGAAAGAGCGCAGCATTCAGGTCTTCATCTTCTCCCGCGCCGTTGAAGAAATACTCAGCTTCAAGGTCCAGACTGCTTTCGAATCGATGTCCGATTCCCACCACAGCCTGCAGGTGATCTTCTACCAGGTTGCCCCTCAGCCCGAAGGGCAATGCAGGACTGTCCTGGGCGGCGAGATACGCGGCTTCCAGCCGCAATGACAATTCGCCCACCTCGCCGCTGGCCGCGCCGCCTAATTGATAGCCGCCATAGACTTTGCCTGTTTGAACTGCCAGGTCCCATTCGGACACGGTTGTGTAGCCTCGGACAAGTACAGACGAACCGTACCACGAGGAATTGAAATCTGATTTCTCATTCAAGAATTCCCCTGTCACAGCCAACTCGCCTCCCGCTGCGGCAACCAGGTTGAGCCCGGTGAAGTCACCAATTGGCACGTCGATCCTCAAAGCATCGACGCCCGGCTTGTAATCCCGATCGAATTGCCTCGGATCAAACGGCAGATAGACGTCCAGCGGATTCCAGAAGTACGCTTTACCGAAGCTGATCGCCTGTCGTCCCAGAGTGATATCAATCGCCGGGAACGACACTCTCAGATTCAATCGATCCACGATGAAACTGGCCTCAGTTTCGTCACCGCGATGCCAGTCCCAACGCGCGTCCAGGGCTTGAAAGCGGTTGCCAGAGGCGACAAAGCTCGAATTCGGATTACCGATTCCGATGTCTGAGGAGAAAGATGTCAGGCTCTGGACGCCATGAATTTCGTAAACCAATTCGCCCGTTGGCCGGCCGTCTATGATGAGACGCAGCAATGACTGAGAGACAAGATCCGTTTTGTCCCCGTCAAAGTTGTCGAGCCCCAGAGCAATCGTCCTGAAATTGGCGCTCGGATCGAAGGCTTCATCTGCAAACAGTGACAGGGCACATACCGCATAAATCGGGATCATGACTCGACGTCTCTTTGCGCGTGCTCAGGACTTCCATCATGTGTTATTTTGCCATCGGTGAGGACGACTAACCGCCGTGCACGATCCATCACCCGTTGGTCGTGGGTAGAAAACAGAAAGGTGATCCCCTTTTCCTCATTCAGCTTCACCATCAGATCGAGCAGAGCCCCTGCAGTCTGAGAATCGACGTTGGCCGTCGGCTCATCTGCGAGCACCAAGGCTGGCTCCGCTGCGATCGCACGGGCGATGGCGACTCGCTGCTGCTGCCCGCCGGAAAGCTCCCGCGGGAAGCGATCCCCGAGACCTTCCAGGCCAACTTCATTGAGGACCTGATTCACACGAGACTTCCTTTCGGTCGCGGAAATCCCCTGGAGCATCAGAATGTACTCCGCATTCTCCATCGCGGTGAGTATGGGGATCAGGTTGTAGCTTTGGAAGACAAAGCCGACACGGTCACGGCGAAGTCGGCTCAGCTTCGTCCGGGATAGCCTGGTCATGTCCTCACCTTCAAGATTCACGCTGCCGGAAGTCGGATTGTCCAATCCACCCACGATGTTGAGCAAAGTGCTCTTCCCCGATCCGGAAGGCCCCGCCATCGCCGTGAACTCGCCTGCTTCCAGAACGAGATCGACCCCACACAAAGCGTGAACGATGACTTCGCCCTGTCCATAGTCTTTTGTTACAGAATCAAGCTCGATTATCTGCCCCATCACTTCGCCTCCCGAATGGCATCAGAAATAGCAATTCTCGGAATCCGTCTGATAGGTATCAGACTCAGCAGAATTGTGGTGACGAGTACGAAGCATCCAAACCGGGCGAATATGTACGCTGATATTTTCGGGCGCAAGATGAGCTCTATGCTGAAGCCAGATACCGACAGTCCATCTTCATAAAAGCCGCGAAAATCAATGCCATAGACATTTCCTGCATATGAGCCCAGCCCACCCAGGATCACCCCACCGATGCAACCGAGTAACGCGATCAGCGTTGATTCCAACACCACCTGCCGCTGCAGATCCGCCGGGGGCGTTCCTATCGCTTGCAGCACTGCGAATTCATGACTTCGTTCCAGGACGGACATCAAAATCGTATTGAAGATGGTGAACAGAATGATCGTGAGCAAAAGGATTTGGAAGACGTAGTTCGATCCCCGATCCACCTTAATATATGAAGCCACCTCCGGCATGACTTCTTCCCATGGACGAACTGTGGCCGAGCCTTCCATCTTTGCCGCCCCCAAACGCTTCAGGACGGCCTGTTGCTCATCTGGATCCTCGAGAAGGATTCCCATCTGAGTCGCGCTGTCTTCAGGGAGACCATAGAGCTTCTGGGCAAATGAGATGGGCACTTGCACCAGGTGTCCATCTGCCTCTTCGGTGCCAGTCTGGAACGTACCTTTTACACGGCAGAGCACCTCCACCAGATCGCCGGCGGCATTGTTTGTTGTGATGACCAGCTTCTTCCCTATGTCCAGTTTCAGGCGCTTGGCCATGTTCTTACCCACGATGACCTTTGCGTCATCCGAGTCTTCGAGATAGTCGCCTTCGACCATGCTGCGAGCAATCGGTGAGTTCTGAACTTCCGAGGATGGCTCGACACCCATCACTGCGACTCCACTTGCACCGGTACCGGTACGTGCCACTCCCTGGCCGCGAATGAGCAGCTTTGTCTGACTCACGCCTGGAATCTGATCCACGTTTTTGCGGAGAGAGGAAGCTTCATTGATGAAGAGGTCCACAGATGGAGCATCCCGGTAATCCGAATGCTCAATCGTCAGATGTCCCGAGTGCATCTTCACCACGTCATCGGTCATTTTGCTGTAGACCCCCTCGGCCAGACAGACCATGAAGATGGCAAAGGCCACCCCAAGCGAGATTGAACTCGCTGTAATTAACGTTCGGCGAAGGTTGCGCCAGATACTACGCCAGGCGAGACGGAGCAGCATGGGAATTGAGAATCAGGAAAAGGACTTGAGGCATGGGAACAGCAAATGACTTGTCGGGTGCTTCTTGATGCGCAATGTGTGATCCGAGGGGAAAGGGTTCCACGCTAATGCAAATGGTTCCTAATGATGGTGAATCGCCTCTACTGGCTTGACCAGTGCAGCAACCATCGCCGGATAGAGCGAGGCCAGAACACAGACCCAACACATAATCAGCATTGGCATCACGATCACTTTGGGCACGATGGCGGTATACCAGACTGGATCAAAGGCGATGCCTGCAATGGTCAAATCTTCTGAGAATCGGCTGAGATCGATGCCATGGAATTGGAGATAGTAGGAAACGCCGTAGCCCAGCAGAGCGCCGAGCGCAGTACCTGCAGCGGAAAGAGTGAATGCTTCGGCAAGTACATCTGTCACGATTCGTAACGGCGAAGCTCCGATTGCTTTTTGAATTCCAAATTCATGCATCCGCTCGTAAGTCGCCATCAGCATGGTGTTCATCACTCCGAGCCCTGCAGCCACGAAAAAAATGCCGCCGAATATAAGCAGCAAGATGTCCGACAGGCGTAACATGTCTGCGAGAACGGGCATCAGCTCTTTCCAACTCTTCACTTCGGCTTGACCCAAGTCGGAAGATAACTCGGTGATGAGATCCTCCGGGTCGATTCTGCCCTTGGAATGAAAGGCAATTTCGTGAATGCGATCTTCCAGCACGAATAACTCACGAAAATCCTGTTCGTGCATGATGACCGCTCCCCTGTCGATCGAGGCGCCGATCGCCTTCAGGATCCCCTGCACCACGTAAATTTCATTGCCCATGGAACCGTCGGCCGCCTGGACGACGATGATGATTTCGCTTCCCACCTCCGCTCTGAGTTGCCTGGCCAGTTTCTTACCAAGGACGACTTCTTTGCCTGGCTTCTCCTTAAGAAATGTCCCTTTAAGCAGGTGATTCACCCAACTGAAAGCGCGTTCCTCTTCTGGCCGGACTCCCCAGAAAACTGCGCCCGCCGATTTCGTTTCTTTCGCTGCAAGCCCGAAGCCGAAGGTCCGCGGCACTGCAGATACGCCAATCCTGTTCGCGGCAGCGATGATCTTCTCAGGTTTCTCCAGAGACTTGTAGAGAGACTGGTCTTCCAGATAGTCCCTCGCATGAGCTTGTGCTTCGCCGCCTACAAGCCCCGTCACATTGCGGAGCGTTTTCTCGATCATGCCTATTGACAGGGCGTAAAACAGGATGAGTACCGCTGTATTCAACGCCACCGCGGCGAGAGTAATCATTGTCCGCCGCCGATTCCGCCACATGTTCCGCCACGCATACTTCAGGAGCATCATACTCGCTCCGGGTCAACGTTGTAGATTACGAAGGGTGAAGAGATCGTCAGGCAGCTTCAAGTCGAACTCGATCTCTTCATAGGTAATGACGGTTGCCTCCGCCGGCTTATCGGATGGGATGATGCTCACCCTTGCCGGAAGCTTGCGTCCTCCGAATACTCTAAGTTCACTGAAAGTCATCGTGCGCGCCAAGTCAAGATCTTCGTCATAGTAATGTGAAACTATGGGAGTCAAGTCGTCTTTATGAACTGCAATTACGACCTTGCCCCAGACCACCACGGCCTCCTCTTTGGGAATGCAAGTCAGTTCGACGATTTCGACTCCCTCTCGCTCGCCCTGAAAACTAACTTTGGTATCGAAGTCATCGGCCATGCGAGTTTCTTTCACCAAATCGTCATTGGTGAAGTGACTGCCCATCCAGGAAGCAGACATCATCGAGGATGGCAGCTTAATGACACGCCGAACTTTTGGGAGGTAGTTCCAGATATCGTTACCAGCTCGTAGCGTCGCGGTGCCTTTCTCTTTTTTAGGAGACAGGATTCGGATCAGCGACTTTTCTTTGCCCTCCCCCCAGAAATTCATCGAAAGTGTCCGAGTCCAGTGCTTCGTGCTGATCTTCATCGTCATGCGACCTTTGCTGGAATCACCACGGAACAGGTCGTCTACATAGTCGAGAATTTCTTTGGCCGTTCGGCCGCGCAGCTCAGCATTGGCTGAAGAAACGGTGAGCGCGAGAGTTATGAGTATGAGCTTCATCTTCCGTGATCTGTTTGCCAGGGAGAGCCCTGAAGATGGCGAGCGGCGATGGAGGACGTGCTTCCATCAGCATACTTCCTTTCAAGTTCCCATGGCAACGGAACCCTGAATGATTGAGTTACGAGCTGAATTGACCGCCCAATTCTCGATCTTCAGAGCACTTGATGTGCGGTCTCTTCTGAAAAGCTACTCCCATATCAGCAGGCCCTGGTATCCTGCTGGAATCACCGGCTTATTCTTGTGGACGACGACGATTCCAGGGTGTTCAGGCAGTTGGAGATGGCGGAGGAGTTTAGGCTTCCTGATGTCGGTGATGTTCACCTCACTCACCGAACCGGTAAATCGATTCGAAACATATAGTTTGTTTCCATGAACGGTGGGCTTTCCGCTGAGGCCGTGTCCTTTGACTCCGTACTGCGGCAGGTCATCCGGTGATCGAGTCTCTTTTCGTCCAAGGATGAAATACTTGCCATTCCTGTTGGTGACGAGAGAGTCCTCCTTCAGCAAGGCCATTCCGTTCTGTGCGCCGACGCGAAAGCGATAGTTGTTTCCGGTGTATGCGGGAATGTCTCCCGCTTGAAGGTCATACCAGTAGAAGCCGGTCACGTGCCAGAAACAGCAGGCGTAGCGGCCTTCAAGCAGGCCATCAGTTATCTGATTACCGTAAAGCAGGCCGTGCCGACTATCCTTCAAAACTCGCTTCGGGCTCGCAGGCTCAGTGATATCAACAAAGTGCAGAGCGTTCGCTCCGACGTGCAGAAACGCATACTCGCCGGATGCCGGGACGACTACCTGCTTAACGGGCGAATTCCCTGCACGATAACGGCTGGTCAATGTAAGATTCCCTTCCCCTTCGATTTTCCATATCGACAGCCCGCCCTTTCCCTCTGCAGCGTAAGCCCAATCGCCTCTGACCTTGACGTCCCTGATGATGCCTTCGGTCTTGTAGACCTTGAGCTTCCTTATCTCCGGCCAGAGCTCGACGGCGTGCAGCCCTGCGGTTCCGGCGGCGACCAATGCCGTATCGCCGGCAAACCCGACGGCGTGAACCTGCCCCTCTGGCCTGTAGGCTCGAAACCGTGGGTCCGATTCAGCTTCGGGCGCGACAGGAATCCTGGAAGCACGGTCCGGTTCAGGCACAGGGCTTCGCGCCAGATTCGCAGCGTCGATGACGTGAAGATCCGACCAGGCCCCCGCGGCATAGATGGTGTCCTTTGCCAGGGCCAGCCCACCAACGGGACTGTGTTGCTTCTTTGCCTCTACGAGCGGAAGCTGGCGGTGTGCCACGATGTGAGGACGCGTCGGTTCGGAAACATCAACGACGAATACACCGTTGAACGTATCCGCGACGAAAGCAAAGTCCCCGGCCACCGTGACGCTCCACATATCCATGCCAATGCTGTAAAGAGGAGGAAACTTGACACGGGAAACGAAGGCTGGCTTCGCGGGGTCCGACACATCGATGATTTCCAGCCCGTGCCCGCGGCCGTGCGTCGAATCCTTCTTCTCTTTTGCTTTCCTCCGAGCATGGTGACCCGTGGTGACAAAGCAGTAATTGCCCCGCACATCCACGCCGTCCCCAAAGCCATCCAGAGGGAACTTTGAGATGACGGACGGCTGGCGCGGATTCCTGACATCGCAGATGACCAACTGGCGCGTTCCCCAGACGCCTGCATAGAGATAGCCGTTTCGTGCGACAACTGACTGTGCCTCGCCGGTTCTGACCGTGCTCAGATGGATTGGGCTCTCCGGTTCTGAAACATCGACGAGCTCGACTCCCGCGGTTCGGCAGGCCACAAAGGCAACATCGCCGGAGAGAGCAATACCGGTGGCCAGCTCGATGGTGTCGTAATGGCGCAGGACAACTGGCAACCTTGGGTTCTTGACATCCACGATGAACATCCCGTCTTCTCTGGCGGTGATATAAGCCGTGCCACCTTTGATCTCGATCTGTCTGACATTCCCAAGCCCGCGCAGCTTGCCGATGATTCTGGGTGAAGCGGGTGCCGAGATGTCGGCGACATGCAGGGCCCGTTGGCCGATGACGTAAAGCGCGTTGCCCTCTACCGTGGCATCCATGGCGCGTCCTATGCCGAGGTCGCTCACCATGCGGAGGGCTTCGCCGAAAGCGTTTTCTGGATGTCCCTCTTTGTCTGACACATCCGCAGTCTTCAGATTCCTGAAGTAGAAGTTGTAAAGCTCCAGCGCGACGGCCGCTGCAAGATATCGGGTCTCTGCAGCGTCGATGCTCTTCCACTCAACGGTATTCAGCATCTGCCAGATATCCGGCAGATGTCTGCAAATAAGGTCCTTGTCTTCGCTGCACATGGCCATGTGAAAGCCGCCAAGGGGAAAGCGAACATGCGTAAGAATCGCCAGGTCTCGCAGTCGCCCTTTGAATTGGAGAAACGCGGGCTGAAATCTCCTCCACGCTTCGGTCGCTCCCGAAAGGGTGTCTCCTTCCCAACGACACGCGGTCGCCAACTCCTGGAAATGCTCCTGTGGATGAAAGCGTTTCAGGAAATCGTTCGGGAATTTGCGGCCGAGCTGGATGCGCGCAGACCGCTCCATCAGCTTGCCAATCGTTTCCTTTCGTTTCGCATCAGCCAGGAAGCCGAACATGGCGTTCAGGCGGAAGTTGCCCTGGTTGGCATAGATCGGGTGCGCGTTGAGTTTGATGTGATCGCCCGGCGACAGCATCGCCCAACGGCGACCATTTTTCTCCTGGCCCTTTTTGTTGAAGAGCTCAAGCCAGTGCCGATTACCCGTCCCGTGATACAGCGACAGCAGAACCGGCATGAGTATGGATGAGTGCTGACTGTTGAGCCCCAGCCATGAGAAGCCGACGTGCGATCTCGTCACTCCATCGGCACGCATAATGCCCCAGCCATTCTTCTCGAGGCGTTCGCCGATCTTCTGAAGTCTGTTTCGAATCCATTTCTTCTCATCGTCAGTAGACAATGAGGAGTTGGCGTATCGGGCGAGGCTGATCACATAGGTCGTGTGCTGATCCATTGAAGAATCATCGTAGTAAGCAGTGTTGTCATCCGGATGAGGCCCCCTGGGAACCAGCCCCTCGACGGGACACACGCTGCCGATGAATTTCAGCGCGGTGAACAGCTTCTTGATGTTGTCGCTCAAGAACGGATCAGCTCTCCCCTCATAGGCGTCGAGAAGTGAGGCCAGCATATGCCCGCAATGCAGCGAGGTGTCGGCGATGCGTGAGCCGTAACCCCACGGATGCGGCTTCTTTGCCTTTACGTCAGCGGGGGATGCCCAGTTGTCTTTCGAGACGAGCCGCGAGCCATAGAGCACGTGCGTCTTTGGATGCTGGAACGCCGCCAGGTAATCGCGCGTCAGCGAGAGAGCAATGCTGACAAGCTCGTCCTGTGTGAACGGCAAGCTTTCAGCAGTCACAGCTTCCGCCTTCCCTGGAAATCTGGGGGTCTGAGCTGACGCGATGCCACATATGAAAACACAGATGATCAGAACGGAAGAGGGTGAGAGTTTGATGCCTGAGTTCCTGAGCGTTAAGCGCCTGGACCGGAGTGCCATCATCTTCGCCGGCGCCGTCTTCTCCGCCGTCTGGGCCTCCTTCGCCACAAGCGTTCTTTCAGAAGCTCGTAGGTGTTGAAGACAATAGGACAGACCCTGTAGTTCCCGACAACGCCCAGTAGACGCCATCTGAATCCCTCCATCATCAGGAACGGATAGTCCCTGCAATCCTCCGGACGATCCTCTTCGAGGCTGCATCGGTTTTCCTTCAGGAAAGAACAGTGCGGCTGCCCTGAATCTTCGTCTTTGTTCGGTTGCAGGTAGTCCCGATCAAGTTGCTCCCTTGTGATGACCAGCCGCCCGGCGATTGTTTGTTGGTCTTCCTCCGTCGGTTCCGGCCTCAGCTCAATGCAGCAGTTCATGCACTGAGAGCAATCGATCTGCTCAGTGACTTCCCCGGCGATCTGGTGGACAATGGAATCGAGTTCCTCGCAGTCCATATCATGACCTTTGAGGTAGGCGCGAAAATCCATATTCTCCCTTTCGCGTGTTTCTCCAAGCTGGCGAATAAGATCGAGATCCGTTTCCATGAGTTCCTCCCAGTGAGTGACAATGTCGCGGCCATTTTACAGAGCATTCGCCGAACACGTAAACGATGAATTTCGTTATTGGCCAGAGGTTTCGCCTCGGCGCGATCCTCACGTTCAGCAAAGCCGTTCGTAGTGCACGCTTTAGCGTGTTTCCGGCGGCGACAGAACACGCTAAACCGTGCTTTACAGAACTCCCATTGGCTCACAACGGCATGGCCGGCAGCAGGATTCGCGACGGATGTTCCTTGTGGTGATGTATGGTGTGGTGTGCGACTCGCCTCTCGTGGTCTTCAGACGGGTTGCGGCCGGTGTGGGTGTTCACGTCGAAGTGAGGGAAGCTGCTTCCGGTGATGTCGACGCGCAGGCGATGTCCTTTCTTGAACAGATTTGAGAGTGGCCGCATTTCAACCCTCAGATGATAAACCTGGCCAGGCACCAGGAGCGATGGATTTTCAAATCCGTCACGGAATTTTGCCCGCTGAATACCTTCCGACACGGCGAGTGAAAAGCCGTCCGGATCATCGACGGAAGGTGGATACACGTCCACGAGCTTGGCGACAAAGTCAGCATCGGCCCCGTCCGTCGAGAACCACAATTCCACAATCGGATGGCCGGTGATTTCCAGGTCTTCGGCGAGCGGCTCCGTCTGAAACAGAACCACATCATGGCGTGCAGCAAGGGGCAGTTTTGGATCCTGCGAAAACCAAAGGTGGTTACCTTCGCGCTGGTCCCATGCGCCGTTGGTGTTGATACGCTTTGTTCCTCCTCCTTCGAGACGAGTAACGGTATAGCACACGCCGGTGCTGCTGGGCGCCGGGTCACTCGGATCGCACCGGAAGGTTGTGATTGCGTCGTCATGTTGAGGCGCTTCCCGTGAAAGCAGCCCCGCCGGGCGTAGGTAGTAAGGCGCCATCTCGACCTCTTCCGGGGGCCAGGATTCACTCGTGCCCCATTGGCCGCCATGCTGAAAGAGACCGGCCGAGTCTCTCGATCCCTCACCGCCTCCCATGATGAAATACTTTGCTGGAGCTTCGAAGACACCTTCGTCGTCTATGCCTTTGAACCAGCGATCGAACCAGCGCAATTCGTAATCGGGGAGAACTGCATCTTTGGTGGACGATTCCCCGAACGCCGTCTCGCCGATTTTCAGTCCCACGTCTCCGTGAGTCCAAGGCCCGAAGACGGCAAACTGACTGCGGTGGCCGAGCCGCGAAAGCCGCGAGAAAGCGAGAGTATCCGGATGGCAGTAAGGGTAGTGATCGAACCACCCGCAGACCCAGAGCGTGGGCACATCGGGCCACTGTTCGAGATGTTCGGACGGGCTCAGTCCCGGCTGGCGCCAGAAATCATCGAGGCACTCGTGTCGGAGGTAATTGAAAAAAGCGCGTTCGTAGGAAGGTGCAAGTGCAAGCGGGGATTGTCCTTCTCGGATGGGCCATCGGTGGAGCCATTCCTCGAATCGCATCTGCAACAGAGCTTCCCTGACGGCCGGATCCTTCTTCGCCTCTTTGCCATCCGCGGCCATCATTACGTAGTAGGACAGCCAGAACAGGTCGAGCGCCCCTCCCTGGCGCGCGGTGTGGTAGCCGTGCGGATAGCCGAAGTAGTGGCACATGGCGGCGAGATGCGGTGGCGCCTGAGTGGCGGCGGCAGCTTGGGTGTAGGCGACGTACGAGCCGCCCATGGTGCCTACCCGGCCGTCGCACTCCCGCTGAGCTGCCACCCATTCGATAGCGTCGTAACCATCTTCGGCTTCCTGGGCGCACGGATTGAACTCACCGTCCGAATCGTACCTCCCGCGCACGTCCTGCGTGGCCACCATGTAACCGTGCCTGGCCAGCCGCATGGCCGAGGTCGAGTTGCCGGGCTGTTTGTTGTAGGGCGTCCGGATCAGGAGTGCCGGCAAGGGCTCATCAGGCACTTTCCCGCCGCACGCGGGGAGGTAGATATCCGTGGCCAGTTCAACACCATCCCGCATGGCGACACGGACCGCGGGTCGCACCAGGACTTCCTTGAACGTGGGCTCGCGCTTCGGCAAATCCGTTGGTGAACTCATAGTTAAAGAAACCTCTTGATCGCGTGGTGAAGCTACGTCCTGAGCAAATGGAAGAAAAGATCAAAAAAAGTAAGACGCGACACTTGAATAATAATTAACAGCTCACATCCCTACTTCACCCTGGCAACAGTTCCCGTCCGATCCGATTCGTAGGCCGCATCGATGATTTTCTGCACGCCTAAAGCGCGGTTCATGTCGCAGAGCGAAGGCTCACTTCTGGTCAGGGCTCGCATGCAGTGGTTGAACTGGGCTTTCAGTGTGTTGACCTTTGAGTTGTCCACTTCGAGCTGTTTCACCAGTGCGCTGCCTTGAAAGAGCTTCATCTGAGACGAGGTGATGTCGAGCGTTCCTTTTTGACCGTGAAGGACGACGCGGAATTCGCCCGGCACGGTCGCAAAGCTGATGGTGACCGAGCCGAGGCTCCCGTCACTGTAATTCAGGATGAGGGCAGCCTTGTCGTCGATGTCATAGTCACCATGTTCAGCCGCACGCATGCTACCCGTGGATGCGAAGACTGTGGCCGCGATCCCGTGGTAGGCTGTTACGGCGTCGAGGATGTGATACCCGGAATCGATGATAGCGATGCCGCCGGACTCCTCCGCCCGGCCACGCCAGCGCATGGCATCCTTGAAGATAGGTTGCCAGTAATAATGAACCGCGCCTCGAACGAAATGAACCTTGCCCAGCTTGCCGGAGTCCACAATCTTCTTGGCCTGCAGGAAGGATGGTGAGAATTTGTTCTGGGCTCCAACGAAGATTCTTTTTCGGTGTCGCTTCGCTGCAGAGATCATTCGCTTTGCATCTGCAAGATTCTTGGCGAACGGCTTGTCCTTGTAAACGTGCAACCCTCGACGCAAAGCGGCCGTCACCACGGGTGCATAGAGGTGATGCGGCAGACAGACCATCGCAAGGTCGAGAGTCTCGTTCTCGATCAGCTCCTGCCAATCGGTGTATTTCGCAACGCCTCGCCTGGTAATACCATCGAGAGCGTCCTGGTTCACGTCGCAGACCGCGCAGACCTTTACGCCGCGGTTGTCCAATGCCGCGCGGAGATGGCCTCCGCCCATTCCTCCGATACCGATAGCTCCGACGCGTAATCTTGGCATGTTTGGTCTCCGTAGGTACGCCAATCTTTTGGTTTAGACCATGGCACGTTTGTAGCTGCCAAATGGCTTGAGAAATGTCCCCTCCCAAAGATTGGCGCAGCTTGGTCTGCCATAGCAGATTCTCAGGTCGTTCACCTTACCGGCACCAAGCTATAGGATTCAATCTATTGGGAACAGATCCGGCTAGGCCGGAATACTCCCCGCCTCCACGGGGCAGGCCCCGGACATGACCCATATTCACATCCGTAACAGGAATCAAGTAGGTAATCCTACAGCGTCAGTTTTGAGAGATGATGCATTGGAAAGCACGGATCATAATCCTTGGGGCAGCTTGGTTGGAGTAACGGCTTTAGTTAGCCGGGCCCGAGGTGGCGACAGTTCCCCAGACCCGGCTAAAGCCGTTACTCCAACAAGTTTCGCCTGAATTCTTCGCTGTAGGAGTAAGTACGTCGCACTCTCATGAAACCTGCCATTCACACTCGTTGCGATCGTTCGACAGCCAGTTGTAGACGATGTTGGCTCTGTCGAAGACGAATCGGCCGTCCTCTGCCGGCGCCGAGTTATCCGAGCATACAGAGAGTTTGCTCAGATCGGTGTCGCGGGAGACTTTTCTGTGTCCGCATAAGCGACCTCTGGCGAAGGTGTAGACGTAAGCTTGGTCAGCTCGATGAAGGAGCACAAGGCTGCACTCCCTGAATTCGCGAATGAAGCGATGGCGGGCACACAGCCTTTTGCAGAAATCCAGTTGCTGCTTTATCTCCGCGGCTTTTTCGAATTCGAGCTTTCCGGCGTGATCGTCCATTCTCTGTGTCAGCCTGGAGACGGCTTCACACTCGTTGCCGTCCAGAAAATCGAGCACGTGATTCACTACGCTGGCATATTCGTCATGGCTCACATCTCCCCGGCAGGGACCGATGCACTGGCCGATGTCATAGCTCAGACAGACGTTCATTGGCATCGGCTCCGTGCACGCTCGCAGGTTGAAGCACTGGTGGAGGACCTTGAGAACATCGTCAACAAAGTATTGGTCCCTGAATGGACCAAAGACCCGCGGATTCTCAGGAATCTCCGGCTGCGTGAGCACGACACAGGTTGGAAACGCATCGGCTGTGACCTTCAGGTATCGGTACTGTTCGAACTCTTTCTGCCTGACGTTGTAGGCCGGCATGTGTTTCTTGATCAGTTTGTCTTCCAGCAACAGGGCCAGCAGCTCCGTTTCCGCGAGCTCGAATGAGCAGTCACGAATTCTGAACACCAGTTCTCTTGTCCGGCCGTCCATCCTCGATGGGTCGGCCTGGAAATAGCTCAGCATCCTGTGCCGCAGGTTAACGGACTTGCCTACGTAGATGACCTCTCCGGATTCATCTCGAAAGAGGTAGACCCCGGGCTCCTGGGGGGCCTCGTCCTTAATCGCGGCAACAATCCTTTCTTTTGCAGTCAAGCTCATCGCTCGGTTCTTTTCGCGGTGCGGAAGTCAGTACTCAACTGGAAATTCATCGAGGGCGGCATCACTTCTCTCAGGAAGGCGCTCGTCAAAATTCCATCAAATGGATGACCGACCGTCTTGATGCACTTAAATCTCACAATCGAATCGTCATCAAGCCCGGCCAACTGTGATCGGATGTGGGTGCCCAGGTCCCATGGTTTGATTTTCGGGTCGAGGAGGACGTCCACCATCGGCCGGCTTGGGAGCTCGATAAACTCGAGCCGCTTCATGTGCCAGGCATCGGAATCCGGTCGGGGGCCGACGACTATCTCAAAGAAGCCTTTCCTTTCGTCCTTCTCTGCAAAGGACGTCCTTTCAATTGAGCCGGGATAGATCAACGTAGTCTTCCCGTTCTCTGTTTCCGCGGTGAGAACCTGTTTGCGGTGAATGTGTCCTGACAGCACCGCCAGGCAGTCTGCCGGTAAGTCCGAGAATCGGATAACTTCGCTGCCGTAACGGAATCGATAATTTACCGGGCCAACTTCCGCGCCTTCCACGGCCTGGTGCATGCAGAGCAGCCTCGCATCGGCGGGAACGGCATCCCAGCCCGTCTCACTCACGATGGACTTGAAATCCTGTCGGATGTTTTTGCGAACGAAAGGAAAGCCCGACAGGGACAGGGTCTTTTCTTCCTTCCTCAGGAGGAATGTCTTTGGCCTGTCAAAGACCGAGATGCCGGGGTGGTTGAGGAGCAGCGAAGGGGGCAGCCGAGATCGCTCGTGGTTGCCGGGAACAATATAAATC
>Ga0207984_1000536_pt1 | contig 22344 bp, 16 predicted proteins | sample ETNtaG_30_FD_185760 | JGI IMG/M metagenome (GOLD analysis project Ga0207984, IMG submission 185760) | Marine microbial and viral communities from oxygen minimum zone, Eastern Pacific Ocean - ETNP201306PF43B (SPAdes) (version 2) | ecosystem: Environmental > Aquatic > Marine > Oceanic ...
GCACCTGTTGGTACCCTTTTTCTTCTCCTAACTGACTTCCTGATACCATCTAATTCTGACTCTGTTGACCTGTCATTTGCATTGCTGTATAATGGCCATCTCAGCGACTAGGTTCACTTCTCATGTCAGATGTATTTATCTCCTATTCCCGCCGTGACATCGACTTTGTCCGTCACCTGTTCGATCAACTAACCGCCCGTGATCGTGAAGCCTGGGCCGACTGGCAGGATATTCCACCCACCGCTGATTGGTTAGCTGAGATTTATCGTGGTATCGAAGCGGCTGACTCCTTCCTGTTTGTCATCAGTCCTGATTCAGTAGCCTCTGAAATCTGTATCTTAGAGATTGAACACGCGGTCAAACATAACAAGCGGCTGGTACCAGTAGTGTGGAAAGATGCAGATGATGTCCATCAATCCATGTCAGCGCATAACTGGGTTTTCCTGCGGCAGCAAGACGACTTTGAGGCTAACTTTGAACTGCTGATCGATGCCCTCTTAGCTCAAGCCTTGAAGGAGGATGGTGATGTTCGTCAGTCGGCAGCAGAGGTATTAGAAAAGGTCAATATTAAAGCTGAAGCAACAGAAGATGCCGAGTTTGTTTAACGAGCATTGCCTAATAGATAGATTGATGAAATGCTGAGATAATTGTCATCTACATCAGTAGTGTCTTGGTGGAAAAAGCAATGATTTACTAGTCTGCCGCCGCTTAAAGAACTCCTTAAAACTTGTGATAATACTGTATCTTTTACCGCCTAGAACTGGTTATTAAAAAGCCCTCTTGCCTTTGTACAAGAGGGCTTATATTCGTTGATTGTTGCCGGGCTCCTTCGGTACCTACATTGTCGTATATCTGCTACGATACATCCTTGGCACTAGTATTCGATGGAACAACATCGAATACTAGTGCCTGAGTGGCCCCGTCGTGTTGGTCAAGGGTATCCGACTTGACCTGGAATGTCAGTTCTGAGTTTTTATTTTCCCCCAAATCAGTGTGGCCTTACCATTTTTCTGAACGGCGGTCGTTGCGTCTGGTCCATTTGGCCCGTAGACAATAACATTATCGTACCTGGCTTGGGTACTCCACGTAGCTAATCCAATACGTCCAATACCCTTTTGGGTATCGTCCCCTACTTTGGCGACCTCTTTGCCATCTAAGAATAGGGTATAGTCCTTGGGAGTATTAATAATCTTAATCTGTTGCCAGGTTTTGTCTTTGATCGTGTCCTTGCTATCTGCACCGCCTTTACCACCCCAGGATTCAACTTTAGATCTGGTATTTCCCCAACCACCCAGGTTCCACCAATACTCTAATGATGGTTTTTGCTCTGCCATTCTCGCTGGATGATCGTTCAATTTCTTGCCGCGTGCTTCCATCATACCACGGCAGCGAAACATAATCAGGAAGCCTTCCGCGCCACCAATTTTATTTCCTTTGACTTCAAAAGTGTAATTGTTCCATTCCTCTTTCCAAAATTCATCGGAAACTACGCTCATGGAATTGGGTTCTTTTCCTAGTTGGTGGTACTCTTTATCTTTGAATTCCCACTGACCGAAAAGGGGAGTCCACTTTTTGGCCGATTGGGCTGCATCATCAAAACTGTCTTCAAAGTAAGTTTGGCTAAAAGCACCTGTTGTTAATACCAAGATTAACCCAAGTGCGAGAATCGGGGTAAGAGCTATCTTCGTCAAATTTAACTTCTCCTATTTGATCTATAAAGTTCCTTTAAGGCTAAACGCACTATAACCCAAGGAATCCAAGCCATATGCTATGATAAGTTTAAGATGATGTCAAGTTTATCCTATAAAAAGATAATGACAATTTGCTCATATTCGATGGGTAAGAAATGAAATGGAGACCATAATTATGGGTATGAACGTGCAAAGAGAACCTGACGAGATAATAGATATACTACCCAAGACGAGAGTGAAAGATATGGAAGACGAATAGCCGAAGATTCTGAAAGTGGTCAAGGAGATGATTTACGACGGAGCGATCGGAATCCCTGCCCCTGGGGAAGAATAACTCTTCGATGTTGCCGGCGACGTCTACGATTTGACTCAGTCTTTTTTCAGCCTTCAGTCCGACACGAAACTCCTCTTTTTTCAACTCCTTCTTCTACCAAACAGGTTCTTATGAGGCATTTGAAGTGACCACAGGACTGTACGCATTTATCATTTGAATTAAAGAACTTGAAAATTTTCCTTTCCCTCAATAATTAGGACAGTCTGATTGTTTTCGATGTTGTCAAAGGTCTGAATTATTCCACTGGGCCATTTAATTTCTAATCGGTCAATTTTGTCAGACATTCCAATACCGAAATACAGTTCCCTGGCATTAGTAGAGAAGTAACTAGTTCCCGAGATTAGTGGTTGTGTCAGTACCAGATCTCCGGCAGTAACCGTGACCTCGGCTCCGTAGGCATCTCGGTTGGACTTGGTTCCTTCCAACCTCACTTTAAGCCACCTATTTTTCGTTTTCGATTCGTTACGGTAAAGAACCCCTACTCCTTGAGCTTCATCGGCTATAATATTTCCTTTACCATCTTCAACTTGTTGGCCATTGTTGGAAACGTAGATATCGACAAGACCATCGTTGTCATAATCTGCGAAAACGGCTGAGCGGTGAATACGCTCTCCACTAGCCTGGATGCCAGCAACTTCAGATATGTCGAAGAAATGGCCATCGCCATCATTTTCAAAAAGCAGGTTCGGTTGGCGATTATCTCCACTTACTGCATTAAGATGCCCATTGGCGAAGAAAAGATCCAGATCTCCATCATTATCCAGGTCGTAAAGGCCGGTTCCCCAACTCACCATCGGCCAACTCAATTTATGTACCAGTGAGGAATCGAAATCGTGAACAAAAATGGCATTTTTCAGTTGGCCGTCATTAGAGCTCTGGTTATCTACAAGTTGAGCGATGACATTCACCTCAGCGGCATAATTGGTATAAACGATATCGAATTGACTGTCTCTATTAATATCGCCAACAGCAATTCCCATGCTCCCATCGGTTGTGCTGAGGCCACTAGGACCAGAGAAAGGTTTAAAGGCACCGTTCCCCTTGTTAAGGTAAAGACCGTTAGCGTCGGTATCGTTGGTCACGAAGATATCCGGCCAACCGTCCTGGTTGAGGTCGCAAAAGATTGCATTCATCGACTTGCGGGCTGCGTCGCCAACACCTGCGGCTTCGGTAACGTCAGCAAAAGTCCCGTCGCCGTTATTCTGGAAAAGGGTGTTTGGTAGTCCTCCGAAATCTGCAGGAAAACGAAGGCTAGTATTTTTGGGGCGATGCGAAAAATCCACGTAACCAGCGACATATAGATCCAAATCCCCATCACGGTCATAATCTCCCCAAGTAGCTCCTCCGTACCACCAATCTTTCTGGTTTTTGGGAAAGGCGGTCTTTGTTACATCAGTAAAGGTTTTATCTTTGTTGTTGCGATACAGACAGAAATTACCATAATTGGTGACAAATAGGTCAGGGTAACCATCGTTATTGTAATCCGCAGCTGAAGCGGCCATCCCTTCCCTGACATTCTCAGCCCCACAACGTTCTTTTTTGCTAAAAGATCCATCGCCTAGATTTTCGTAAAAAGCGTTGGAGATGTTGCCCTCTCCCTGACAGTTGACTAGATAAAGGTCCCAGTCACCATCACGGTCATAATCCAGCCAGGCAGCACCGGAACCATTCATTTTAATCAAGTGGATATGAGCAAATTCCTCCAAAGTAAGCAACCTATTCCCCGATTGCCAGAATTCTTTCTCTTCAAGGAAAACCCGTTTCAGGCCCTCATTGGTTGCTGCACCCTGTACCGTGGGTCCAATTTCACACCAGCGGGGACGAGGGGCGTAGTGAACAAAATCAATGCCGACTTGTTGCTGGACATTGCTAAAATAGATACTGGTAGATATATTTGGTAGGGATTTATTTTGTCCTTCGGCATCAATCATCCAGAGAAGAACCGTTATTCCTGCCAATAAAAGGCTGGCTCTCTTCAGTTGGCTGTTCATTATACTTATTTTCACTACGCGACAAAATTTAGGAAGTTAGGTTAGCCTGGAATCTATAGCTTCCGACCAAAGGTAGAAACATTGGAGCAATTGTTGGATTCGGTGGGTTAAGTTAAGCACAAGATATTGCAAATAGTCTAGGCCATATCGGAGGATGCTTTTGGCTTGGTAGCCATGTTTTTTGATTTTCAACGGTTGCTGTTCCGCTAACCACTCACCGACCAGATGAGCCCAACTCAATGTGATGGCTAAGATGGCTACTAGTTTCTCTATCCGTTTAATATCAGTCAGGTGAGTTGTTTCTAGGTCAAAACCTCGCTTTTTGAGCGCCGAAAATAAGGTTTCGATCCCCCAACGAAGGCCATAGATTTCTAAGGCTGAGTCGGCCGAACCGGTGCGGCAATGGTTTTGGCCTGGTTGATGGCTAACGATTCAAAGCGCCAAAAAACAGGTTTGGCTGAGCCTTGAGTCGAGACTTGGGTGTTCTTTTTGATTCGAATGTAAAAAGTGAGTCCCTCTTTCTGTAGCCATTTAAACCAATAACAGCCGATAAATTCCCTGTCCGCAAACACCGCTTTGATTTGCTTACTGGGTTTATTGGTATTTGCTTTTTGCCAGCGTAACCAAAAGCAGTGCAACAGAAGCTAATAGCTGAGCAACAACGCCTGCGAGCAGAAGAAACAGCCCAAATTTCAACCTCTTGGGCTTTAGCTGCCTTCGCCTTAGCCAAAATGAAAACTGACACGGAACTCAGCCTACTTTTGGTCACCAAGCCGATTAGGATCATGTTCTTCTAACACTGTGGTGATAGTCATTTTCGATCCACACCTGATCTATCTCCTGTTCCTCTTCGAGATATTGACTTAGCTTGACCTGTGATTTAGTAGAAATAGTAGTACTTCGTGTCAGAACCAGGAGGCCTGTCGCCGTATAGAGATCCTCAGCTAATTGATCTCCAGCACGAAGTTGCTCAACCGTCACCTGCCTGGGTTCCAATTCTCTCTCTTCCAGTTCATTGCTCTTTTGAGGTAACTCCAAAAAACATTGAGCAGTGCCGGATCGTGTTGCCCTCGCCGTATCGCATCAGAGTAAGCCCCCGCGTCCAGTTTCTCTATCGCGTCCTCCTTTCCCATTGGTGATCCGTACTTAGTTGTGTATCTCATGTGATCGTAGTGATTGGCAATTGAAATAAGCCGGGCCCAGGGATCAATCTGTTGTCTAAACCTCTTCAAGGGACCAGATCCATCCATTTTTCTCATGGTGTTCACGGATGGGGCGACGAAAAAGAAAACATGTTGAGACGATGAAAAGCCATATCGTCAGCATCGATCATCACCGGAATCAAAATTAAAGTAGGTCTATCTCCACTGGCACTCCTAGTAGAGCGCAACTTACATGCCACTTTAAACTTGCTCTATGAAGGGCCGTGAATACGGGATTCTAGCGCAAGCTAATTAGATAGGGCATCATTACTGGCGGGCATGATGCCTGTATGGGTGGTATTATGCCCGCCAGTAATAGTACAGATTTAGGGTAGAGGGTATATCAATCATAGAATTTGTCACTGTCTATCTGCACTATCAACCAACATGTTGGACAGATCTACGAATTGCTATTTAGGAGTGGGGTAACTAAGGACTTATGTTGACCACGATTGTCCTAATGATATTGGTCAAATATAGCACGTGACTGCTCAGCCAATTATTTTAAATATTAGAAAAACACTTCAACAAATGGAAAAATATAAAATAGTATCGAGATTTACTTCTATGGATTGGTACTACCCTAAGTAGTCCTGTTATTGCACCAAGTCATTAGCTATCAAACTAATCCCTCTCTGCTAATGAATAGCGACCTACAGCACATTACGTTTGTAACTCCTCCCTAATCTTTTCCTTTAACTCGGTTGGCACATTCTTAGCATCTTCAGGATCTACAAAGATCTGCACCTCCAAATTAGCTGGCGTTAGCATATCAGAACCACCTGTTAGACCAAGGGCTGCTCCTACTGTCGGTCTCAAATAATTTCCGTCTTTATAGATGTTGGTCCAAGAAGTTAATTCTAGTACCCAAACTAGTTTTTGGATTCAATTCCCACGAGGCTTCCCGCATCCTAACCCAATTTCTTGCTTACAGTTCAAATAGGCTTCACATAACAGATTCACAGCGCTATTGAGCTTGCCTAATTGCTCACACTCTCGAAATCGGTCCTGAGACCTATGCCTGACTATTTGTCAAGTATTTTTTCTTTTTTAGAAATTTAAAACGGTTATGGGAGGATCAGTATATTTTATCAGGTTGTGAAAGGCTTAGCATGGCGAGTAGATACATTGGAATTAGGTTCAATTACCTTCCAACCCTGCAACGATGTCTCTCAACTGAGACTGAGATCTAAATCCGGTCTGGAGTTGGTATCAATACTATCTGCGATGCAGTTTAGGGCTAACTCGGCTTCAGTTTTCGGTAGAGTGTTTTAGGATCGATTCGAAGAATCTCCGCTGCAGATTTGCGCTTTCCATCAACCTGTCCCAGTACCCATTTGATGTACTCTGTCTCCATCTGTTCGAGGCTCATCAGACGTTGTGTGTCAAAGGTAGTCTCCGCCGTTCGGGTGATACTGTTCGGAAGATTTGTGAGTTGGATTGTATTCCCATCCACGAGAATAACGATACGTTCCAGCACATTTTTTAGTTCGCGCACATTGCCCGGCCAATCATAAGCTATTAGAACATCCAGTGCTTCGTGAGAGAGCTCTACAGTTTTTCGTATCCTACGCGACGTTTGAGCCAGGAAATAGTATGCCAGCAGCGGAATCTCATCTCTGCGCTTACGTAAGGGTGGAACGCAAATGTCCACAATGTTGAGCCGGTGATACAGGTCTGCACGGAAACGCCTCTGTTCGATGAGTTCCAACAGATTCTGGTTGCTCGCTGCGATAATTCGGACATCAGTAGTGAGTGTGTGAGTGCCTCCAACTCGGCGGAATTCCCTCGTTTCGAGAACCCGCAACAGCTTGGCTTGCAAGGCTAGGCTGGCATCGCCGACCTCATCCACAAACAGAGTTCCCTCCTGCGCTGCCTCTAATAATCCTCGTTTCTGACTCGTAGCGCCGGTATAGGATCCGCGTTCGTGTCCAAAGAGTTCGCTTTCAACCAGATTCTCCTGTAAAACTGTACAATCGACGACCACAAGCGGCTTCTGAGAACGTAAACTCTTGGCGTGGATCGCGTGAGCGACAATCTCCTTACCGACACCACTTTCACCGAGGATCAAGACGGTGGCATCGGTTGGCGCAACTTTGCGAATAATCTCTTGAGCCTCTTTCATCGAAGGGCTCTTTCCGACCAATTCAGTTACCGCTAGTCCGCGCTCAAGCTGCCCCTGGAGGGCAAGATTCTGGGCTTCGAGGAGGCTCTTTTCGTGAGCTCGTCGGATGAGGATTTCTACCTCGGCTAACTGAGCCGGCTTCATCAGATAGTGAAAAGCACCACGCTTGGTGGCTTCCACTGCATCGTTCAGATCTGCATATGCTGTCAGCATAATCACCTCGGTCGAAGGTGAAATCTGCTTGATCTGAGTGAGAGCTGTCAGGCCGTCCATCTCTGGCATCCGCATATCGAGCAGCACCACATGGCAGGCATCTTTTCCGATGCGTTCAAGTGCCTGTCTCCCGTTGACAGCGCCATCAACCGCAAAACCGCGTCGGCTGAGCTCTTTGATCAACACATGGCGAAATGGCTCATCATCGTCGACGACTAACAATTGAATCTTCATGCTCTTCTTCCTTTCTCTTGTATCGGTAGATGAATATGGAACTGAGTACCAACCCCAATCCTACTCTCCACCTGAATACGACCGAAATGTGCCTCAATGATACCTTGACAGATTGCTAAGCCCAACCCGGTTCCCTTTCCAGTTCCCTTGGTGGTATAAAACGGCTCGAAGATTTTATTCAGCACGTCTGTAGGAATACCAGAACCGGTATCCTGAAAACAGATCTCAATCGACGCTTCATCTGGCGCAGAATTGGTACAAATTTCAAGCCGATTGTCGGCGGACATCGCATCTAGCGCGTTGAGAGTAAAATTCAGAAAGGCTTGACCCAGTTGATCTCGATCGGCCTGGATTACAGGCAGATCCGGCTCAAAGTTCAACACAACCTGTTTATGGGCCTGCTCAGCTTCATATCCAACAAGGGAAACAATCTCCTGAATTAGGTGATTCACGTCAGTAGCGGTAAATTTAAGCGCTGTCTGTCTTGAAAAGGTTAGAAGTTTCTGGGTGATTTCTTTACAGCGATAGGCTGCGTCCCGAATAGACGCCAGATATTCGGGCAGGTCTTTGAGTGTTTCCGGTGTGCCAACAGTGATCAATTGGGATTGTAGCCCTTCAACGCAGGTACTGATTACCGCCATCGGGTTATTGATTTCATGAGCGACTCCAGCCGATAAGCGCCCAATTGCACTGAGTTTCTCAGCTTGGACGAGTTGACTTTGAGCTTTCTGCAACGCTTGTGTCCGCTGATTGACTGTCTCTTCAAGCTGATTAGTGTACGCCTGAAGTTGCGCCTGTAAACTGACGTTTTCCTCGGCCTGTTGTTGTAGTTGATCCACTGTCTGTTCCAGTTCTCGTTGGTTGTGATCTCTCTCGGTTAGTAACTCGACAAAGCTCTTTGTAATAGTAAACGAAACGTAAGAAACGATCGGAATCATTACCACGCCAATTATTGATAGTGCAATCAGAAAACTCCGGATTGGTTCGAGTGCTTCGGTACGGTCAATCTCAGCTAGGACGGTCCAACCGAGTTCACCCAGCCGCTGCGACGAAACGCCGAACACCGGAACATCACGATAACCAAGATATATTCCCCTCATCTTGATCCCGCGGTTAATCGGTTTGGTATCGACGACCTGTTTTAGTATTACATTGTTGAGGAAACGCGATTCCGTAATTATCAGTTTATCGCGGTTGACAATGTAAGTCTCGCCGGTCTGGCGTAGGCGTTTGAAACCTGCAGTTATTGTGGATTCTATGTTACGCCTGGAACCGGTGATGATCACATTTACCGTAGATAGATAATCAAGTCTAGCAACGATTGTGCCGGATATCACTCCGTCAGTTGCGTCGATTATCGGTGCGGTGGCAAACCATTGGTATTCTCCATCACCTGGATCGCGAGCTAGATCGCTTACCGTCGCCTCTTTTTGCGATTCTGTGTACCATTTCGATAGCGAAAGGTTTTTGTTCACCTGCATCGGATCGGAAGATGCGATGACCACTCCGCTGAGATCTAAAACAGAGACTGCAAACGCTTCAGGGAAGATCGGAAGTTTGCTTTTCGTAAGATGATCGTTAAGTCGATCGGTGATTTCGACGCGATCCAATTTTCCGGCACGCAATTCTCTGAGAGAGGATTTGATCCGACCGTCAGAGCTAAAGTCGGTCACGCGTGCCTGGAGATATTTCAGCAGGTCTTTGATCTCCGACCTTGTGCTGTCGGCGAGGATCTCTAAACTTTCAAGGGTATCATCGCGAATCTGCCTATATTCGTAAATGATCGCAAGAGTACTAACAATTGTAAAAATCAGCAACGAACCAACTATAGAAAAAACTAAAAGTCGGATTCCGATTGTGCCGATTTCTTTGCGGAACATGTTTACACTCCGGTAGCGCTCAAAAGGTAATGGATATAATAAAATTAGAGCATACTATCCAGAGAGTTTGAAGTCAAGTTTGGGGTAATCCCAGACTACCCACGGCGTAATTATAAATATGTTATTGAAAGCAGGCACATTTACATTGGAAAACAGCGTTACCTGTGTTGTGAGTGTCGACGACAATCTGTTCCTATTTTTTCGTTATTTCAATCCAATGTGGTTGTCATTAAGAGATCTGTTCATCGTCACTATCTACTTTATTATTGTCGTGGATCTATTTTTGATAATCCTCAGCAGGTTGCCTCTGAAATCTTTTCTTTAAGATCTGCTCATCGTTCCAGAAATTCTTGGCACCTTTCCTGACGCGTCTGTTGACATTGCCGGATTGGGGGGTTAATGCCAACAGCATCGGCATTCGCATTTTCTTCTTAAGAGGAATTCTTTAAGCAGTCTATTAGGACATTTTGACTAACGTCGTAATCGTGGATGTCACCGAGCAACTTTTGAAAGTTAACCCAAACTTGAAGCGGCTCACTAAATCTCTTCCCGCAATTGACGGAAAAAGCCTCCATAGAATAGCGGGGCCGTTTGATTGAGATTCGCATATTGTGGACAAACTCGACATCTGATCCATTAATCGCGTCCTCTTTGAAAGACATAATTTCACGAAATCGGATGGTAATAATCCCCCATACATATTCTTCCCAACTACTCCATAGCATAGGACCTTCAACTTTCTATATCTCTACTATTTTCCTCCAGATTTGTGGATTATATTTGTAAAATTCTTCACGACGCTACCTCCTTCAAGGAAGGCAACTTATATCCCATTCATACTTAACCTTGTGAAGCACAGTAAATGTAGGATTTTAGCGGAACGGCAATCAAATAGGGGTAGCAAGAAGGGCATTATGCCATCCCTTGTCGGACAAAATACCCGCTGGCGATAATACTGAACTTAGGCGAGAAGGTTCGAAGAATGGATGGAGGGTTTTAGCACAATCTACGATGCGGTTTAGAGCTAACTCGGCTTCAGTTTTCGGTAGAGTGTTTTAGGATCGATTCGAAGAATCTCCGCTGCAGATTTGCGCTCTCCATAGACCTGTCACAGTACCCATTTGATGTACTCTGTCTCCATCTGTTCTAGGCTCATCAGACGTTGTGCGTCAAAGGTAGTCTCCGCCGTTTGGGTGATACTGTTCGGAAGATTTGTGGGTTGGATTGTATTCCCACGTAGTCCAGGATAATAGCCACTGCATCCTCTACCGAGATATCTTTGTCTTCTGGCTGCCAACTGGTATAAGGCGTATCGCACCAAAGGCATCGCAGGTTGCAGTAACTGGTGCGAAAAAAGTCCGAAGGCAGACCCACTAATTATCCTTTCCCTTGGATGGAGTAAAATATTTCGCTGTACTTCATACACCATTTACCAATCGATTACTGCCTCTTGGCCTGTTCTAACATTGCTTGGCCACGGTCAGTTATTGAGCCAGCAACTTTCTTACCGTGGTCATGATCGATGGCTGGCTTGGTTGGTATTCCTTCTCCAAAACTGGGGCAAAGGGCGAAGGGGCAAAGGGGGCGCCCAAACGTACTATCGGGGCCTGTAAATGGTTGAAACATTGCTCTCCGATCTGGCTGGCTATCTCCGCCCCTACACCACCAAATGTTACCGCTTGATGGACAATAATCAGTCGCCCTGTCTTCCGCACCGAAGAGGCTAGCCTTTTAATATCCAACGGTTGTAGGCTGACCGGATCTATTACTTCCAGACTGATGCCGTCACTCTCTTCCAAGCTCTTGGCCGCTGCTAATGCCGGCTGGATTAAAGGGCCGATGGCAATGATTGTCAGTTCCTCTCCTTCTCGCAGAATCGATGCTTGACCCATTGGCAACTGATACATCACTGCTGGTACAGGACCTGTGATGGCGGTCATCTGTCTCGATTCCAGAAAAATGACCGGATTGGGATCAGCTAAAGCCGTCAGAAACATGCCTTTGGCCTGATAGGGGGTGGCCGGATAAACTACCGTTAAGCCCGGTACATGGGTAAACCAGGCCTCTAACGACTGGGAGTGTTGAGCGGCGGTATTCTCAGCCCCACCAATATGTATTCGAATCACCAGTGGCACCTCTATCTGACCACCCAGCATGAAGCGGATCTTAGCCGCCTGATTTACGATTTGGTCCATGGCAATAGTCGAAAAATCGGCCGACATGATGTCGACCACCGGCCGTTCCCCTGCTAGTGCGGCTCCTGTGCCAAGGCCGATAATAGCCGCTTCGCTGATCGGTGTATCACAAACGCGCCCTTTTGGGTATCCTTTTGGGGCCGTCTTAACTTCCAGGTCTTCTCCCACATAACTGATTCTGTCATCAGCCTCCATGGCCTGGATTAGTGCTTCCTCAATGGCAGCGTCCATGGTCAACTGTCGATCACCCGGCTTAGGTGGCCGTGGGCATTTGATTCGAGCACCGTACACACCTGACAGGATTTGATCTGGGCTTGGATCTACGGCCGCTTCCGCCACCGAAATGGCCTGTTGAATCTCAGCTTTAATTTCTGCTTGTAGGGCAAAGCGTCTCTCTGACCCTGGAGGATGCAGATGGTCAAACTGTTCCACCAGTTGACTCAGTGGGTCTGGATTGATTCTACCATCTACCTGGCTACCTAACGGATTGGGTTGAGCTCCTTGATGCGAGTAGTGGCGGTAAGTTAAACACTCAATTAAGGTGGGCCCATCCCCGTTACGAGCTCGTCCGACCGCCTGACTGGTCGCCTGGTAGACGGCCAAAGCGTCATTACCGTCAATGGTCAAGCCAGAGATCCCGTAACCCTGGGCTCGAAGCGAAATATGTAGCTGTCGTTGATGTCTGCTTTGAGGTACTGAGTCGGCATAGCCATTATTCTCACAGACAAAAATAGCGGGTAGTTGCCAGAGGGCGGCCAGATTGAGGCTTTCATGAAAAGCGCCCTGATTAACAGCGCCATCACCAAAAAAGGCCACTGAAACACGGTCCGTGGCCTGTCGTTGGTGGGCATAGGCGGCGCCGACAGCCAAAGGGATTCCTCCAGCCACGATACCGTTGGCGCCCAAGATCCCCAGCGACAAATCGGCAATATGCATGCTACCACCACGGCCGCGACAGTATCCGCTTTCACGGCCCAGGAGCTCAGCAAACATACGACTTAAATCGGCTCCCTTAGCGATAATATGGCCATGGCCTCGGTGGGTAGAAGCGATGGTATCATCTGGACGCAGGGCCTGACAAACCCCAGCCGCAATGGCTTCCTGCCCAATGGAGAGGTGAACCAGGCCGGCCAGTTTTCCCTGTTGAATAAGTTCTCTGACCGCTTCTTCAAAATAGCGAATTTTAGTGGTAACAACCAAAAGTTGTTCCCATAGTCGTCGGTTTGTATTTTCCCCGCTGCTCATAACCTGTCTAAGATAAAATAAAAACCTGGTAGTCTGGCTCCGCCACCGGTCGGCATTTTACCCGGAGTTGCAACTGGTATACAGGGTATTATCTGCCATCCGGTTGACATCTCTACCCTACTCTTCTTCCGCTGGGCTGGGATAACGTTGGCTCCTACTTTTGCTTGATTGGAGTGATTTTAATCAGGCGGCTATCTTCTGGCGGTAGCTGCGAATCAGATAGTTAGTCACCATATCGATATGGGGGCCGATATTCTGAATCGCATTCCAGGGCATAATCATCTGCACGCCAAACTGTCAACTACCCTCTGTCCAAGGAATGGGGTCCAGTCGCCGCAGTTCGGTTTCAAACTCCGGCTGACTGGTCAGACTGTTTTCTCGACTGATTCGATAAGCGATGGCATCCATCAAATAGCCCATGCTCACTATCCCCGCCCCATGGGTTAAGCAGCTCTTTTTGGATGGCAGTTGCCAGGCCTGAGGATAGACTTGACTGACGCCGATCAGTATTTTAAGAACGCTCAAACGCCTATCCAGGCGCTTAAATTGGCTTAAAATGCCATCGCTGATCCCATTTTCGATTATCTGACCGACATATCTTTGATATTAGCCTACTCTAAATGAGCGTAGGTGGTGGTCTTAATGCGAAGCTAGAATGGGGACCGACTGTCTAAATTCAAGTATATATACCTGGTGCCGTTTTCTCAACAGCTATGGCATCCATCGCTTCTCGGCTGATCAGTTTCCGGCGTTTACCCTCTTTCAGGAACCGTTGATTGGCTTCTACTGCTTGCCGTACCAACCCTAACAACTGTTTCAAATCCTCTGACCAAGCATTAGCAATAGAATGGGTCAAGTCCTTGGTACTGATATTGGTGCATGGAGCGATTGATATGATGTTGGTTAGCAGATAACCGTTATCGGGCAGATTCGCTCAGTTCCGCAACGCCTGCGAGCCGTGTTTGTGTCTAATTGACTCGGTGTGTAGTGTTAATGGACAGCCGCCACCATTAAGACAACACTCGGCGCTATCAAGACAGCACTGGTAACAGGTTTTGATCTCGTCACTTAAGGACTCACCGAAAACCGACAGAACTATGCGTAACGATTTACCTTCGTCGATGTACTTTCTCACATACTGCTGGCGCCATAACCGAATGGCTGTCATTGAAGTCGGGAGTTCGCTACTTTCCCCATTCATCTGTAATTATTACCTCCTCACCTTTGCAATCGGAACGTTTTGTGATGTGATGGAAGAGTCATTTTTCATCGAATGACTCCTCTAGATAGTTTTAGTCCCCATTTCATTTCTTAGCCATTGAAGTGGAATGGGGATTTTTGTTAATCGTGTTCTCACACTGGGACTCTAGCCAAGATTAAAGGGCGATCGCTGCTGAAACGATTAAAGGCAGTTCTGGTGGCGGCCCCGTAACAGGGACGCACTTCGTGCGGTTCAGGGGGAATTACTTCACATCCGCCACACATCGAAACCCGTAGTGGAAGTGCCTATTATTCGGAGAGTTGGGAGCACGGAAATCTACACGCAGGTAGTCAAACCTTCGGCTCCAAGACCCACCCCGCAACACCCGGTATTTGCCTGTGCCCGGCCCTGGTGGGTTCTTAGCTGGTGAGTTTTCGTAATAGTCTTCATTATACCAGTCAGCACACCATTCCCAAACGTTGCCTGCCATATCATACAGTCCATAGTCATTAGCCGCATAGCTGCCAACGACGCTGGTTCCTCCCACCTGACCATCGTAATTAGCCTTGTTTGCTGTGGGATCATCATCTCCCCACGGATAGCGTTTACCTACCAATCCACCACGGGCTGCATACTCCCATTCTGCTTCTGTTGGCAGTCTCTTGCCCGCCCACTTGATATAAGCTACGGCACTATGCCAATCCACGTAGATCATCGGATGGTTATCACCAGGCGAATACTTAGCGACCTTATCCCAGCCGTCGTACCCACATCTGAGATCTTCTACAAACTGCTTAAACCTCCCCACTGTCACTTGATAAGTATCCATATAAAACGCATCCAACTCCACTGTATGTACTGGTAGTTCGTCATCACTACCTTCATTGAAATGATCCCCCATTTCAAATGAACCTCCCGGTATCAGCACCATTTCGGAACCGTCTTTCTGCCAAATTATCTTCTCTACTTTCATACTCCTTCCTCTGATAGGTATATAGAACTTACTTTAGTGCTAGGTTGCCAAGCCCAACCAACTTCTGCCCCAGCTAAAAATGGCACAGGTAGCTGAAGATCGATGTAGGTATTGTTTGGATGTGCCCAGCTCCATTGATAGCCAAAGGTCATACCGGCTGATCGCTGGCTACCAACCAAATCGTAGTTGTCGTCTAAAACACCAGCCGACACTTGTGTGGATAATGAAGGATAAAATTTAAGTCCGCTACCTTCGCTAAAGTCAAAATTTATTCCCAGTAGCAGAGCGGGTGAAACATAAAAATGTTGACCTTGGTGATGATCGGCTTGAGATATAAGACTCAAGCTACCTAATACCAACAGAATGCCAATCAAAGACAAATACTTTCCCATTTCAATTCTCCTATTTTTTACCAAACTACTCTGACTTATAAACGAATCAGCAGTTATCCGAGATGCCTCATCGATCAGTTCTGCAACGCCTGCGAGCAGTGTTTGTAGCTGACTGTATATTCTTATAAAGGGGGCACGGCCTACCTTCAATTCGTAGTTTAAGGTTTGGTTGCCACTACTACCATCTGAGTTCCAAGTGATATTCATTGTTGCTTGAGGGGGTATAATGGTCCATTTTTTGCCAGCACCAATTGCATCAGCAACGGATTCGACGGTTGGTCGAAGACTAAGGTGATAATTGCATTAGCAGTCACTTGACTACCTGAGGGCGGTATAGCCGTGAGTATTGAGGGGCCACAACAGTCGCCATCATGATTGTAAGCAACTAAGACCACAATCAACAACACCAGCAACATCCAACTAAATTTCCGCATCATACTTCCGGTTTCTGCAATCATAGTCTACTCCCGCTTGGAACTCCTAAACCTTTTCTGCTGGTCCACCTGGGACATGCCTTTCCCTTCCACGCTCCGCTAAAATTAGCTGACCGTCATTAACCCACGACTTTGTCTCCGGCATTTAGTCACTTTAGTCATCATTAGACCTCTGGCCTATGAGTTGCCAATTTTGCCCCCTCGGTATCGCAGGTGGCTATACAGCGTGGCGGTGGAAATATCCAACTGGCGACTAATCTGCCGCACTAACAGTTTCCCTTCCTGATACAGGATTTCGGCTGCTGCTGCTGTCAGTTTAGCCTGGTCTGACAATCCTTTGGACCGTCCTCCTGTTCGGCCTCGAGCCCGGGCTCCTTGCAACCCGGCCTGGATCCGTTCCCGAATCAGTTCCCGCTTGAATTCGGCCAACGAAGCAAATATATTAAACATCAACCGCCCTTGAGCACTGGTGGTATCGATGGGATCGTTCAAGCTCTGTAGTCCAACATCCTGCTGCAGCAACTGATTGACCAGTTGCACCAGATGAGTCAGGCTGCGGTCCAACCGATCCAGTTTCCAGACCACCACTACGTCGTCGCTTCGCAGTTGGGCCAACCTGGACTGAAACCGAAAAACCATAAAACTCCGCGGTTTCGACCGAGAAACATGATCAAATACCAAAAAATCAAAAATCTTTAAGTGTCAAAATCAAATATAGGCCGAACTCAAATCGGGCAGGTGTATGTTGTTTCATTGCTGCCGTAATTTTTATACTCGTATATGCTGATTGTAATTGCGGAAATCAGACCATCGATCAATGATCATTTCCCAATTACGTTAGATTGATGGTTCTGAGGACTTTGGAGCATTGAAAACAGTACCGGCACAAGGATCAGGTTGGCGATTGTTGCGGTGATCATGCCGCCGAAAGTCGGAACGGCAATCGGTTTCATCAGTTCCGCACCCGTCGCTGTGCTGACTTCGTAAAGCATGATCGGCAAGATGGCAATTACCGTGGTTGCAGTGGTCATGATGATCGGACGTACTCTCAGCAAACAGGCATTTATTGTCGCCTCCTCGATTGGTTCGCCAGATTTTACACGTTCGAGTAAATACTCAACCAAAACGATCCCGTCCTCAACCGCTACACCGAACAGAGCCACGTAACCGACCCAAACCGCTGTGCTGTATTTGATCACATAACCACCGCCGATCACAGACGGAATGAATTGTAACAACCACTGTAACCATATTCCGCCGACAAATGCAAACGGGATTGCCAAAAAGATCGACAGCATCGCCGGAACCGATCTGAATTTTATGTATAACAAAACGAAAATTAAAATGATACATATTGGGACGACAACCGTCAAACGGTTTCGAGCCTCGATCTCTGCTTCGTATTGTCCGCTGATCGCGTAAAAATAGCCTGCGGGCAGATCAGGTTTAATTTTTTCGTGGAGCATTTTTTCGATCGTCTCGACGAAATCGACAAGTCCAACTTTTTCGACATCGACATCGCAAAACACGCGCGAAAAGAGGATCGTGTTTTCACTGGCGATCTTCGCTGGACCGGGGCCCCGTTGGATCTTCGCGACCTGACCCAGCGGAATTTGAATCCCTTTCGGAGTTGGAACGAGGACCTTTTCCAACGCTGAAACGTTATCTCTAAGTTCACGCTTGTAACGAACTCGGATCGGATAACGCTCGCGCCCCTCGACAGTCGTTGTCAGGTTCATGCCACCGATGGCGGTCATGATCGTTCTCTGAATAGTACCGATCTGGATACCGTAGCGTGCGGCCTCCTCGCGGTCAGTGTGAAATTCGAGATGCGGTTTGTTGCCGATCCGTTCAGCATATGGACTTTTCGCGCCGCCGATCTTTGCCAATTCCTGTTCAATTCGGATGGCGATTGCTTCGATCTGTTTGAGATCAGTGCCGAAAACTTTAATGCCAATCGGTGTTTGAATTCCGGTCGCGAGCATGTCGATGCGGTTGCGGATCGGTTGCGTCATGATCGGCGAGACGCCCGGCATACGACACGCTTCGATCAGGTCGTTGATCAGTTCTGTTCGTGTTTTGCGGCGGAAAAATTGGCGGTGATCGATCTGATCGGCAAATTGGAGGCTCAGTTTTGTCAATTCCGTTTCAGGGGTCGACGGATCGGAGATCTCGGCCGAAATAAGTTGTATCAACCATATACGATAAAGTTTTTTACGCTCGTTTGCTGTTACATTTGGATTGTGAAATTTGACGGCAAATTCATCGATCTTCGTCGCTAAAGGCAGTAATAGACGTTGCTTAGCTAAGACCGCTTTGGATTTCGGTTTGATTTGACTGCTGATCAGCGAGATTAGTTTGGGTAGATTTTCAATTTTGACTGTTCGATAATCCCAAGTATTAGGGTTGTTGAGTGCGACAATTGTTTCAAACATACCGATCGGAGCAGGGTCGGTTGCGGTTTCGGCTCGCCCGAGTTTCCCAACGACAGTTTTCACTTCGGGAAATTGACTCATGATCTTGTCCTGTTTTGTCAAAATATCTTTTGAAAGCGTGATAGATGCACCAGGTAGTAACACTGGCATAAACAGCAGATCGCCTTCGTTGAGCGGCGGCATGAACTCTTGACCGATCTTTTTACCTAATGGTGTGAGCGGGATAGAGACGATAACCGATGCAATTGCCAGCACGATCACCGCTGATTTTGTCCACGAGTTTCGCATGACGAGGCGGATGATCGGTTCGTAAATTTTTTGCAGCAGCCAGGTTACGTTGTCGCCGATCTTCCGAATTGGATATCCAATTGAGATGATGATTCTTGTTGTTGGCGAGACTTTGGCAGGAGAGATCATAAAAATTGAGGCGAGAACAGGGATGAGTGCAATCGCGACAATTGCCGCTGAGATCATCGCTAAGGTCTTGGTAAACGCGAGTGGTTTGAACAGTTTACCCGCCTGCCCTGTCAGCGAAAAAACTGGCACGAACGCCACGATGATGATCAGCATGGCGAAGAGGATCGGTTCGGCTACCTCTTTCGCAGCGCGACTGACAACGGTGATCTTCGGCTGATTTCCGTGCGGTTCGCGTAAGAGTCGCATTATGTTCTCCGTCATCACAATGCCCGCATCGACCATCACACCGATTGCGATCGCTATACCCGACATCGACATGATGTTCGATTGCAAACCGATCAGTTTCATACCGAGAAAAGTTAGCAAAATCGAGATCGGTAAAATGATGGCGACGATCAGACTACTCGAAATCTGTCCAAGAAACACGATCAGCACGATTGAGGCGATGGCCATTTCATCGATCAGTGTCTCTTTGAGCATGTCGGTTGCTCGACCGATCAGTTCAGATCGATCGTAAAATGGAACGATTCGCACGCCCGGCGGTAAGCCCGGCGTGATCTCCGCGATTTTCATTTTGATATTTCTGATTATCCGAAGCGGATTGCCACCTTGGCGCATTAGTACGACACCGCCTGTTGCGGGAACCCCTTCCTTGTCCAACGCACCGCGACGAAAATCGGGACCAATACCGACTGTACCAAGATTTCGCACGTAGACTGGAACACCGTTGCGCTCGGTAACGACGATATTTTCGATCTCCTCAATCGACTTGATAAAACCGAGACTGCGGATCAGGATCTCCGAACTGCTCTCCTCGATCACCTTCGCGGCAATATCGATGTTACTCGCAGTAACGGCATTGTACACCGTTGAGAGCGAAACATTATGCGCAAACAGTAGATCCGGATCGATGTCGATCTGATACTGCTTTACGTATCCGCCGACCGAAGCGACCTCTGAAACGCCGTTTGCCGAAGCCAGAAAATATCGGATCGTCCAATCGTGAAGCGATCGGAGTTCGTGAAGATCGAGCCGAGAAGGAATCAGATCTTTGCCGTCGTGCGGACATTTTCCGCCGTTTGCGTAACGATCTGTGGTATGTTCGGGGCAGTAGTAACCGTTCTCGACGGTGTACCAAAAGATCTGTCCAATCCCTGTTGCATCGGGACCCAAGGTCGGTACGACACCGACAGGCATATCTTTGATCGCTGTGTTTAGCCTCTCCATCACACGTGTTCTCGCCCAGTAAAAATCGACGTGTTCTTTGAAGATCACATTGACGTAACCAAAACTGAACATCGAAGTTGATCGGACATCTTCAACGTCCGGAATGCCGAGTAGTACCACCGAAAGTGGATAGATGACCTGATCTTCGATGTCGCGCGGAGACCTGCCTTTCCATTCGGCAAAAACGACCACCTGATTTTCGCCGATGTCAGGGATGGCATCGATCGGCGTATTTTTCATCGCCCACCAACCCGCACTGATCAGCAGTCCGAAAAAGATCAGTACTAAAATCCGGTTTTTCAAACAGAGATCAATGATTTTATGTGCCATCGATTGTCAATCTTCAGTCTTCACTCAAACTTGTCTCGAAACGAAAGATCTCTTTATTTCTCCCCGATCGCACCACTGTAGGCTTGAGCAGCAGAACCGGTTAACTGCGTTTGCGAATCGAGCAGAAAATTTCCGTTTGTTACGACGAGATCTCCCGCATACAAACCGCCCAAGATCGGGTAAAAACGGTGGTCATCTGCAACGGATTCCGGTCCGAGTTTAACTTCGATCTGCTGAAACCCCGCCTCCTCACGGTCAATGTAAACCACTTTTCGCAATCCGGTATCGATCACTGCGCTTTTCGGCACCGCCAAAACTTCACCCAAAGAGTTAAAGGTAAAATCAAGGTCTCTCGCTTTTTTTTCCGTTCCATTAGATAGAGACAGGTCGTCCGACCATACGGTCGGCGTTGTCTTTTGATGGTCATGTTTGGTTTGCTCAATCAGATCCATTCCACATTTCGGACATTCTCCAGGCTGATCTTCTTGGATCTCCAGGTGCATTGGACATATCCAGATCGTCGATTCCGCGACGGTCTCGAAAGTTTCGGTTGTTTGTTCGGTCAGATCCATTCCGCATTTTGGACACTCGCCCGACTGCTCCTCTTGAATTTCCGGGTGCATTACGCATGTCCAGATTGTTTTTGATATGGACAACCTCGGTTGTGTAGATTCAAGCGGCATGACGCAAATGCGGCATTCACCCGGTCGTGTCGAAGTTGCCCACGGGTGCATCGGACAGGCGAACGGTTCTCTCAAATGGCGGTGTGATCCAAGTTCCGTTTTAAGCCGAATCGTGGCCGTCATGCCCGGACGGAGTTTACCGTCTATGTTTTTGACTTCGATTTGAACCTTTTGCGTGCGAGTTATGCCTTCGAGATACGGATAGATGTAGGAAATCTTTCCACGAAAAACGTCGTTCAGAACAGCGATCACCGTGATCTCCACCGGTTGCCCCAAACCGATCCACGGTAGATCCGATTCGTGAAAATTTGCCATGAGCCACAGCCGATTTAGGTTCGCAATGCGATACAAATTCGTGCCACGATTGACAAATTGCCCTTTTCGGACGTTCATGTGGATGACCGTTCCTCCAATCGGCGCGTAAAGCGAGATCGTCGTTTGGACTTCGTTTTTCTGTTCAATCTCTGTGATCTGCGACAGCGTTAAGCCATAAAGTTCCAATTTCGATCTGGCTGCCTGGGTCGTTTGTAGCACCATTGCCTGTAGGGCGGAGTTGCTTTCGTCCCGGAGTTTGATGGCGGTTAACAATTCCTCTTGCGCTGCTAGAAGTTCGGGGCTGTAAATTCTGATCAGTTCGTCATTTTCACGAACATTGATTCCGGTAAAATCAACGTGAAGATCTTCAACCCAACCGGAGACACGCGTTGAGACGAGTGCGATCTGCGTTTCATCGTAATCCAAAACACCAACTGCGCGGATAACTTTTTTTAGATCGCGAAATTCGATCGCCTCAGTCCGAATCGGAATCAGATCTTTTTGCCGCGTTGTTAAAGTTAATCCACTACCCTCAAAAATCGGGATGAGATCCATTTTGCAAACAGGACAACTGCCCACCTCCGCTTGCTTGATTGATGGGTGCATCACGCACGTCCAAAATAGAACCTCTTTATCAGAACTTTCGGCGATTTCTAAAGCATGATCGGAACTCTCCGCCAGTTCTGCTACATCTTTCGACTGGCAACCGGACAAACTCAAAAAGATCAAAACAAAAATTACCTTTTTCATTTCGTAACTCTACCGATCGTTTGTCTCAACTGCGTATCGTGTTTTCGGAAACTTCGGATCGCCCGCGCTAACATCAA